>Ga0256838_1000429_pt1 | contig 26506 bp, 20 predicted proteins | sample 4571419metaG_FD_185978 | JGI IMG/M metagenome (GOLD analysis project Ga0256838, IMG submission 185978) | Hydrothermal vent microbial communities from Guaymas Basin, Mexico - 4571-419 | ecosystem: Environmental > Aquatic > Marine > Hydrothermal vents | place: Mexico: Guaymas Basin | collected...
GAATTTGCAAGAAAAAGCAATATGTATGCCGTAGCAATAACCGATCATGGAGTAGTCCAAGCCTATCCAAAAGTAGCAGAAGCCTTCTCATCTTCTCCTGTTAAGCTAATATACGGCCTAGAAGGCTACCTAGATCCTACAGACTCCGCAGTAAGTGCTCTAGAAAAAAAACTGCGTCCATTTCACATAGTGCTTCTTTTAAAAAATCAAGAAGGTTTGTATCATCTCTACAAACTCGTCTCACGCTCACACTTAGAAAATTTCAGGCGCCGCCCCCTCATAAAAAGAGAGTGGCTGGATGAAGTTCGAGAACACTTTATCGTGTCAAGTGCATGCATAGATGGGGAAGTTCTGAGAGCTTACCTTGCTGGAAAGCGCGGAGAAGAATTGCTCCCCTTCATGAATTACTACGATTACATAGAGGTTCATCCACCCGGTCATTACAAAAGCTTCATGAAGTATGAAGAAGCTATCGAGATGATAAAACACGTAATAGAAGTTGCAGAAAATGCAGGAAAAATAGTTGTAGCAACCTCTGACGCACACTATATAACTCCCGAAGAAGTAACGTTGAGAAAGATAATACAAAGTTTCCAAGGATTCAAAGACTGGGACGATCAATGTCTTCTTCATATTCGCACCCAATCTGATTGGTTCAAGGAGTTCGAATTTTTAGATGAAGAAACCGTTAAAAGAATTGTCTTTTTCAATACGAAAGAGATAGCCGATATGACAGAGCCAGTGCGTCCCATTGTGGACAAGACATATTTCCCAGAACTTGAGAATGCCGAGAAAGAGCTTGAAGAACTGGCGTTAGCTACTCTGCACTCTCTTTACGGTGAAAATCCACATCCGCTCATAATAGAACGCTACAACAAAGAGATAAATGCAATAAAGAAGTACGGTTTTTCTTCTCTATACTTAATAGCTTCAAAACTTGTCAGGAAGTCTTACGAGGATGGATACATAGTTGGTTCACGAGGAAGTGTTGGTTCCTCCTTTGTCGCATTCCTTTCGAAAATAACAGAGGTAAATCCTCTTCCTGCTCACTGGCGCTGCCCAAACTGCAAATATACACTATTTGCCCACGAAGAAGGGATAGAAGCTGAGAGCGGTGTTGATCTTCCAGAAAAAAGGTGTCCAAAGTGCTCAACTTTGATGATAAAAGACGGCCATAGTATTCAATTTGAAACATTTATGGGATTTGAAGGAGATAAGGTGCCAGATATAGACCTGAACTTTTCAGGAGAATACCAGGGAAGAATACAAAAATACACAGAGCACCTATTTGGCAAAGGTCACGTTTACAGAGCAGGAACAATAAGCACAGTCGCAGAAAAAACAGCCTTAAGCATGTGCTATAAATTCAGAGATGAAGCTTATATGGACTGGGACGACGCTTTCATTCGTTTTCTCGCAAATAAAATTCAAGGAGTAAAGAGAACCACGGGACAGCATCCAGGTGGTTTGATGATAATTCCACATGGCCACGAAGTTTACGAGTTCACACCAATTCAAAAACCTGCAGATGACATCAAAAGCGATGTAATCACCACACACTTTGATTATCATTCTATCTCCTCAAAGCTTTTAAAGCTTGATCTCCTCGGACACGATGATCCAACAGTTTTAAAATTACTATCAGACCTCACAGGAGTTGATGTCACTCAAATTCCTCTATCTGATCCAAAAGTTTTAGAAATATTCTACTCACGAAAAGGTTTAGGACTTTCAAAAGAAGATGCATCTGCCGACGTTGCAACGCTCGGTATACCTGAATTCGGCACAAATTTTGTTATGCGCATGCTGGAGGAAACCCGCCCTAAAACCTTTGCAGAACTTGTAAGAATAAGTGGACTTTCTCACGGAACCGACGTGTGGACTGGTAATGCACAAGAGCTTATTCGCTCTGGAACCGCTACTTTAAAAGACGTGATATGCGCACGTGACGATATAATGAATTTTCTTATCAACATGGGGGTCGATAAAAAAATAGCATTTGAAGTCATGGAAAAGGTAAGAAAGGGCAAAGGAATTCCAGAAAAGTACATGCCAGCTTTAAAAAAGGCAAAAGTTCCTGAGTGGTACATCCAAAGTTGCCAAAAAATAAAGTACATGTTTCCCAAAGCTCACGCAGCAGCTTATGTGATGATGGCAGTCAGAATCGCCTATTTCAAAGTTTACTATCCTCTCGAATTCTACTGTGCATACTTTTCGGTACGCTGCAAAAAATTTCCGTATAAGGAAGCCATAGCGGGAAAAGAAGCTGTTATTCGTAAGATAAAAAACCTTGAGTCAAAACGAGATAGAACTGCAACCGATCAAGAAGAGTTAGAAGCCTTGAAGATCTCACGGGAAATGATGGCGCGTGGTTTCTCATTTTTGAAGCCGCATCCAAACTTTTCTCGTGCTAAACTATTCTCAATTGAAGGTAACTCTCTACGCATACCATTTGCAGCGATATCTGGACTTGGTGAAAAAATTGCAGTCAAACTCGAAGAGGCACGCAGTATGGGAGACTACGTTTCCTGGGAGGACTTGAAAAACAGAACTGGCATCAACAAACAAGCCATGAATGCACTAAAGGAGGCATGTGGTGAAGATACATTACCAGAAAGCAATACAATTTCTCTCTTTGCTAGCTAAAAAGCTCAAATTACAAAGTTTCTCTAAAGAAGATGCCGCTTTTGTTGGGGGAGTTGTAAGGGACGCTTTGCTGTTGAAATTTTCAGAAAAACTAGATATAGACATAGTCACAAGTGAAGTTTCTTTTTCAAAAATTGCAGAACTCCTGTCGTCTTTCAGCTTCTCCTCTGTTGAGTTTAAATCAGAAGACAGACTTATGAGAACTTCTCGCTTCTTTTTAAAAAAGGAATTCTTTAAGGATATTGAAATCTGGATTAGGCAGAATGTAAACCCCAATTACAGATTGGAAGATTTACAAGTTGACCTATCTATCGAAGATAACATACCTGACAAAACCAAGCGTGACTTCACTGTAAACTCCATTTACTTCAACACATCAATCTTTTTTCCATCGGGAATGAATCCAATAGCTGATTTGAAGGAGCAACTTTTAATTCCAGCTTTTGAAGAAACATTTAGACAAGATCCCGTGAGAATTCTCAGAGCTGTAAGGTTTATTGCAAAACTAAACCTGGAGGTTGTAAATAAACTCAAATTCTCCCCTACAATGCTCTCTACCGTTGCAAAAGAGCGTATTACAGAAGAACTGGTAAAAATTTTCTCAACTCCCAACTTAAAAAAAGCTTTGATCTTCTCATTCCAGCATAATATTTGGAGCTACTTTGCCGAAGAGTTTGAGAAGATTAAAAGTATGTGGCAAAATAAGTACCATGCTTTTACAGTATCATACCACAGCATAAAAACTGTTGAATTAATCGATAAATACCTGCACTTTTCACATCTGCACAAACTCAAAAAAGAATGGCTTTTACGTCTTGCGGCGTTTTTTCACGATATTGGAAAGGCAAATACGAAAAATGGAGAAAAATTTTACGGGCACGACATTAAGGGTGAACAAATTTTCAAATTAAAAATAGCCCCCAAACTTCGCCTTGCAAAAGATGATGAAAAATATCTAGCTTTTCTTATAAAAAAACACATGTATCCAGTGTACAATCTTACTACCCAAAAGCAAATAGCCCGCTTCTGGAACAAATTTAAAGATCATGGCTTAGATCTCCTTGCTCTTCACATGGCAGATTTTGAAGCCAAAGGAACTGACACGGAAGAAGAGCTAGCAGAAAGGCGCACGCTCATATGGGAGTTTCTAAAAATTTACTGTTATCTTCGCCATGAAGACAGATTCTCACCACTTCTCAACGGCAACGAGATCATGAAAATTTTGAATATACCACCATCTCCCACAGTTGGTAAAGTAAAAAATGAGTTGATAAAATTGCAACTTGAAGGTAAGTTGAAGACCAAAGAGGAGGCAATCAAGTGGCTGGAGGTAAATCGGAATCTCTTAACTTCAAATTAGTGGCCATTTTAATATTTTTACTTATTGTTTTATCCGCTGTTCATCTTTCTACAAACTTTGTAGATTGGGAGGTTTTTAAACTATTTCGACTTCCACGCCTTCTTTCCCTGATAGTTGCAGCATCAAGTGTTGCAATATCAACCACCATATTGCAAATTATGACAACTCCAGTCGCAGACTCGTATGCCTTTGGAGCACCGGCAGGAGCGCTGCTACTCTTTGCCCTTACTCACAGCAAGTTTGCTCTTTTTCTAGGAGGTGTAGTGTTCATAACACTTGTCGTGTGGATTGCTCACAAATTCTCTTTATCTCCTATGCAAACTCTTGTATTCGGAATGGTTGTCTCTTCCGTTCTATACAGTGTAACAAGCATCTGGTGTATATTAACAGGTCAACACTCCATCCTAGCCGGCATCTACTTTACAAACCCCGAAAAGTTGTCTTTAGTTGAGCTAGCCCTTCCTGTCGGAGTCCTTCTCATTTCCATTGCGTCGCTTCTAATATTCTCGCGCGATCTTGCCCTCCTTGCTTTTAAAAGGATGGGGTTATCTTTTCTATCCACTAGAAAGATTACCTTTATCTTCTTAGCAATTTCAGGTATTTTAGCTGCGAATTCTCTATATACTATTGGATCTGCTATGTTTATAGGCCTAGTTGTAGCAAACTACGCACTGTCACGTTTTAAACCACAAGTTGCTCCCTACATAGCAGCACTTGTTGCCGCAAATTTAATGCTAGCTTCAGATATTGTGTGCATAAAATTTCATATAGAGATAACCTCTCTTCTTTCGATAATAAGTGGAGGGTGGTTCATTTGGCTGATGCTTACAAAGCTAAGGTATATGTAGACTACATTCCCCTTGAGACAGAGTTTACCTTCAACGAAGGTGAGAAGATTGTAATAATAGGTGAAAATGGAGCAGGAAAAACTTCTCTCGTGGAATCTCTCTATGGAACTCGTGGAGCTGCTAACCTATTCAAACTCATGGAAGACCGCGAAAAAGCCATTAAAAATTTTACCTCCAATTTCGCCTTTCTTCCTCAAAATCCCGAATACAATCCCAACCTTTCTGTAAAAGAGATTTTTAAACTCTTCAAATCAAAGCTTCCTAAGTCTTTACTTGAAAAAACGGGAATAACCTCATATTCGAAGCTTACTCATCTATCTGGGGGTCAGATCAAACTAGTTCTGTTAACAGTTATTTTAAATTCACCAAAACCATGGGTTATTTTAGACGAGCCATTATCTAACCTTGATTCCTCTAGGCGCTTTGAAGCTTTGAAAATCATTGCTTCAAACCAGAAGACGATCTTTCTAGTGTCACATTTTCAAGAGGCAATAGAGATAGCAGACAGGATAATTTTGATAAAAAACAAAGAAGTGCATACTTTAGATATTGCCAATTCTTCTACAAAACGCATTAGGGAATTCTTCAAAAGATTTAAAGTAGAGTTTGCCTCTAGAAATTTAATACTACCCCAAATAAGGCAAAACAATTTTGTAATTTCATTAGCCATAGAAAGTTGGCTGGATTTTAAATTTCTAGAGAAATTAGTTCCTCTTTTTTCAAAAATCAAGGTATTTTCTAACACATTCACAGAAGATCAATTAAAAAAGCTTGTGAAATTTTCCGAAAGAGTGGTTATAGCTCCTCCTGAAGAAAACGACATAGTAATAACCTCAAAACAATTAAAAAGCACGAAAAACTCCCCCGCAAACAAACTTAAATCATCTAAGCAGATAATCCTTGTGGACGAGAAAACATCACTTCTAGAACTCATACAAAAAATCGAATATCTTTTCAAATCCGTCTAAAATAACAAAGGCCAAAAAGCTTTTCTGGAGGTTCTGGATGTCTTCAGATTTTAATGCCCAAATTAAAAAGCTTTTAAAAGAAAATCGTCAAGAAGCAGAGCGCTTAATATATGAGCACTTTATTAACAAAGTTTACGCCTTGATACTGAGGAGTGTAGGAAATCCCAACGTAGCTGACGATTTATCTCAAGAAGTATTTATAAAAATTTTTAAAAAAATCTCTTCATTTAACTGGCACTCATCACTTTCAACGTGGATATATACGATAACTGTGAATACCGTTCGTGATTACTTCAGACGCCAAAAAACATACAGGAAATTCTTATCATCATGGCTGAAAAAGAGCAAGGTAGTTGAAACGCAAACTCCTGAAAAATCAATGTTCAAAAACTACACAGAGAATATGCTCAATCAAGCAATTCAAAAACTTCCAGACTCTCTGAAAGAGATTGTGCTTTTATACTATGTAACCAATCTCTCAATCAAAGAGATAGCAAAAGTCCTAGGTATGAAAGACTCAACCGTTAAGTCTAGGCTAAAAACTGCTCGCCAAAAGTTATTTGAAATGCTCAAAGACAAACTCAATTGAGGGGGTTTCCATATGGACAATAAAAACTTAGATGAAAAGCTACATTCCCTTCTAAACAAAACTGATTCTATTCCTCCTGATTGGCGCTACTTTAACTTGTACAAACATTTTAAGTTTGTAAAAACCACTTTTAAAATCTCGCTGTTCATAGTACTATTATTATCAATGTTTTTCTCTTTCCAAACCTACAAAGTTGGTATTGAAAAGGGAGCAAAAAAGCCCATTCTCTTTACCTCTCCCACAAAGTTTTCATCACGCACTATGATTTTTGAACTTTTGGCAGGATCAATGGAATTTTCATTCGTAACCAACACATTTTTCCTGAACAAATCATTTTTAAGTCTTTCCACTTCAAAAGAAGTAACTGTAGTCACTCCTCTACTCACTGCACATTTAACCGGTAAAGTAGACTTCGACGTCTTTAAAAATGTTCTCATGCAACTGCACTCTGGAAAAGCAAAAATCTCTCTTAAACACAAGTCGTCATCTCATTCAAGCCCGCTTAACATAACCAAGCCCTGTATACTAGTGGTAACCGACAGCAGTATCGAGATCAAAAAATACAATCCTGTAAATCTTCGAGCAAACTATTAGCCCTTTATCTCCATTATCTTACAAACCTTGTGATATAATGTTTGTGTCAATTTACGCCACTTTTTTCACTGAATAATACGTAAAATGGAGGGATAGCCATGGCAGATAATGTCAATCAAAACGATATAGAAGAACTCCTTAAAATGGCAGGAGAATCAGGAGATGAACCCACTTCTCAAGAAGCTGTATCAGCCCCTGAAGGAATAGACATATTCTCTGCTCCTGAAACAGCAGAGCAGCCAGAACTAACAGCACTTCAAACACAAAACGAACTCCTGCAGCAACAGCTGGCTGAAAAAGAAAAAGAGATTGAAGAGCTAAAAAAAGAGCTGGAAGCACTTAAACAGGAAGCAGAAGCTGTCAAATCAGAAAAAGCTGAATTGAGCGAAAAAATTTCTAAATTAGAAGAGGAAATGGAGCAGTTAAAAGAATCTCAAACACAAACCCCTTCAGAACCTCCAACAGAGCTAACTGAGAAACTTCAATCTCTCGAGCAAGAAAATAACGAGTTGAAATCAAAGCTTCAAGAATTAGAAGTTAAGATAACTCAACTTGAGACTGAAAAAACTCAACTTTTAACGCAGCTTCAAGAAGCACAAAGTCAATCTCAAAGTACAGATACAGAGCTATTAACACAGCTACAGGCAAAAATATCTGAGCTTGAAACTCAAAATTCTCTTCTACAACAACAGATTGATCTTCTCAATAAGCAACTTCAAGAAAAGCAACTTGCCTTAATAAACGCTGAAGGCAAAATCAGAGAACTGGAAGCACAGGCTGAATCACAAAGTGGAGGATTCGATGAGACAAAACTTATACAAATTGTAAACACTTTACCTTCAAAAGTAGATGGTTGGGTCAAAAATTTACTTACAACGATTGGCATAGAAACAATTGATCCTGTAGGTATGCCGTTCGATCCCAATATAGCAGAACAGGTAGGAGTTGTGCGTATTCCTTCCATGCAAGAAGGAACTGTAGCATCTGTGCAAGAAGTTGGCTACAAAGTCAACGGAAAACTTATAAAAAAAGCAAAAGTCATAGTAGTAAAAAACTCAATATCCTGTCCAGTCTGCGGATGGCAAATTACTGAAAATGCTAAATTCTGCCCCAACTGCGGATCAAAGATTGAAACCAGCACTCAAGATCCCGAAGCATTGGTTGCAGTAGCTGATCTGTTATTCGAAAAAGGTTTGATCGATAAAGCACTCGAAACATACAAAGAGATTGCTAGCAATAATCCGAATCCAGAAATTACTGTGAAGATTGTGCGTTGTTACGAAAAGTTAGGGCGTTTTAAAGAAGCTGTTAAAGAAGTAAGTAAGCTCTCAGATGATTGGGCAGATTTGAAGGAGAAGATCACTGCAAAATATGCAATGTATCAGGCACTTTTAAAACTTTGATATAAGCATCAATAACTTTAAACAATCATTTACAAAAAGATTGGAGGGAAAGCCATGGAGCTTGAAAAGAGTTATGATCATAAAAAGGTTGAAGTGAAATGGGTCGAATATTGGGAAGAGAAAAAACTATCCACTCCAGAAGTTGCATCTAAATTGGTACCACAAAATGGAGAACGTTTTTGCATAGTTATACCCCCTCCAAATGTAACAGGGGTTCTACACATTGGACACGCACTCAACACAACGCTTCAAGATATACTAGTACGTTTTAAAAGGATGCAGGGTTTTAAAACACTCTGGATTCCCGGAACTGACCATGCAGGGATAGCCACTCAAAATGTGGTTGAGAGAGAGTTATTGAAAGAAGGAAAGAAAAAGGAGGATCTTGGTAGGGAAGAATTTTTGAAGCGTGTTTGGAAATGGAAAGAGGAAAAGGGTGGCACCATAATAAAACAACTCAAAGCTCTTGGAGCAAGCTGCGACTGGACTCGCGAGCGCTTTACAATGTCTGAAAATCTTTCTCGGGCTGTAAGAAAAGTTTTCGCCACCCTTTATAAAAAGGGACTCATATACAAAGGTAAATATATGGTCAACTGGTGTCCTCGCTGCAAAACTGCCCTAGCAAATGACGAAGTAGAACACCTCGAGGAAAAGGGAAAACTCTGGTATATAAAATATCCGCTTGAAGATGGTTCAGGATATGTTGTTGTCGCAACTACACGTCCAGAAACCATGCTTGGAGATACAGCAGTTGCAGTCAATCCAAACGATGAGAGATACTCTCACCTTGTAGGTAAATTTGTGATCCTCCCCATAATGAACCGTAAAATACCTGTAATCGCAGATGAATTCGTAGATCCAGAATTTGGTACAGGCGTTGTCAAAATAACTCCTGCACACGATCCAGCTGATTATGAAGCAGGAATAAAGCATGGTTTAGATTTCATCCAAGTCATAGACGAAAATGGAATTATGACAGAGGAAGCAGGGGAGTTTGCAGGACTCGATAGATACGAAGCGCGTCAAAAGATCGTAGAGCGTCTTGAAAAGGAAGGTCTAATTGAAAAGATCGAAGATTACACCCACGCAGTAGGCACATGTTATAGATGCAGCACAGTCATAGAGCCGCTTGTCTCCGATCAATGGTTTGTCAAGATGAAGCCACTTGCAGAGAAAGCCATGGAAGCTGTAAAAAGCGGCAAAATTAAGTTTATCCCGGAGCACTGGGAAAATCTTTACTTCTCTTGGCTTGAGAATATACGCGATTGGTGTATATCGCGTCAAATTTGGTGGGGACATCGAATCCCCGTCTGGTACTGTCAAGAATGCGGACATTTGAATGTAGCAGAGGAAGATCCAAAGACTTGTGAGAAGTGTGGTAGCTCCAATTTGGTGCAAGACGATGATGTCCTTGATACATGGTTTTCTTCAGCTCTTTGGCCCTTTTCCACACTTGGATGGCCCGACGAAACAGAGGACCTGAAAGAGTATTACCCAACAGATGTTCTCGTAACTGGGTTTGACATCATATATTTCTGGGTTGCCAGAATGATCATGATGGGACTTGAGTTCATGAAAAAAGAGCCCTTCAAATATGTTTACCTTCATGCACTAGTTCGCGATGAGTATGGTCGTAAAATGAGCAAATCCTTGGGAAATGCTGTGGATCCACTTGAGATAATCGAAACACATGGAGCAGATGCACTTCGTTTCACTCTAGCAGCTCTTGCTATGCAGGGGAGAGACATATTGTTCGCAAAGTCACGTCTTGACGGATACAGAACCTTTCTTAACAAAATATGGAATGCAACTAGATTTGTCTTGATAAGGACTGAAGGATATAAACTACACTTTGAAGGAGATATAATCGATTATTTGAACTCTGCAAATCTAGCTCCAGAAGATAGATGGATACTGAAAGAGCTTGAAAATACTATTAAAAAGGTAACTCAAGACTTGGAAGATTTCCGCTTTGCCCAAGCTGCAAATGCAATATACTCATTTTTCTGGGACAAATTCTGTGATTGGTACATAGAATTCTCTAAACTCAGAGAAGACAACGATGCCAAATTAGTACTACTCTTTGTACTTGCTAGCTCACTTAAGGTACTTCACCCATTCATTCCTTTTATTACTGAAGAGTTATGGCATTATCTTCCAGAGTTTTTAAAGGATCAGAAAGACTTGATAGTATCAAGTTGGCCAAAATTTGAGTTTTCTTTTGAAAGTGCTAAGGAGATTGAAGCCGTGATAGAGCTTATAAAGAGCATTAGAACCGCTAGAAGCATTGTGCAACTCAAACCAAAAGATATCGTTGACGTATTCGTAGAAGTTGAAGAGGGAGATGGGAGATTATTGGAGTTATTCTTTATGGAGAAAGACAAAACCTTAAAGATGGCAAAGGCAAATCTAAAACGCGGTAAGCCAACAGGAAAATTTGCTGCAAACCCATTTACTTTTGAAGGAACAGTTGTCCAAGTACATTTGGCTCTTCCAGAAGGCTTTGACACAGCAAGCGTTGTAAAACGTCTTGAAAAGAGATTAAAAGAGGTTGAGAATAATATAAAGAGGAGTGAAGGAAAACTTGCTAACGAGAACTTTGTTAAAAAAGCACCTCCATTGGTTGTGGAAAAGGAAAAAACTAAGCTAGAGGAGCTGAAAGCCGAGAAAGAACAACTTGAAAAGGTGTTGGCAGGGTTGAGATAACTCGTTGAAAATAACCACAAAATTGATAGCATAAGTGTAAAAATTTGGGGGAGCTGAGGTTAATCAAGCTCCCCCTTCTTTAATTCTTAGCAAATTTCATTCACTTTCTACTTACTCACTTTAAACTCAACAGGTACCGTAATTTCCTTTTTCGCACCAGAAAGCAACATCACTTTAAACTCAACTGTATCGCGGTAATCCCCTCTGCTAAGCTTGTATTTTACCTCTTCTCCATTCACCTTAACAGATGTAACATTCCATCCTTTAGGATGCGAAACACTCACCTTAAAATCAATAACTCTTTTTCCCGCATTAACCTCCAAATTTTCCAAATAAGAGGCACTAAATTTTATATCCATCTTCTTAATCTTCTCATAATAGCGATTTTCTGCAGAATAAAGCTTTATCTCAACTCCTTTAACATTATCAACACTAATTGTCCCTATCTTACCAGAACTGTTCATAAATACAGATTTATAATTTGGAATACCACTGGGAGATGTGAAATCTACAACGTAACAATCAGCCTTAGGAACGCGAACCCTTGATTTAAACTCAAAAGTCTCCGTTGGATTTAAACTAGTAGCCACACCATCCACATTTAGGTAGAAACTCATATACCTATTAGTAATTTCAAAACCATCAAGGGGATAATTTATAAACTTTACAGAATGCGGCTTTAAATTTAAATCACCAAGGTAATACTCACTTACATAAGCATTTTCAAAAGATTGGGCTATAGATTTTGCAGATTTACTCATACTCAAACTCTTTGCGCGTGTAAATGGAATATTAAAACGCTCATTTGCTCCCTCAACATAGTAAAATTTCCCCTTCAATAGTAAATCCGAATCGTTCTTAACTACAAATTCAAATCGCGGCGTCATATTTCCTTTTTTCATGAATAAGTAAAGTTTGGGGCTAATGCTGTACATTCCTGTTTTCTCTACTAAAAAACATTCCGCACTTCCACGAAGACTCATCACATCTCCCTTTAGCACCTTAACAACCATTGAAAAATCTTTCGGTACCATCAACTCATACCTAGTCCACGAATTGTCACTACCCTCCTCTATTGGTTTAACACTCAAAACCCCATCTCTTAAATCGTAATCATCCACATCCAAACTTTTTACACGCTTCCCAGCAATCAGCAAACTCTGATTAAACTCCAATTTGAACTTTGTCTCTTTAAAAGCAACCTCTTCAATTCTTCCCTTCAAAACTCTTATATCAACCCTCGCAGGCTCTCCCCATAACCACCGCAAATCACCACTTCCCCTAACTTTCACATGCAAAAAGACGTAAGAAACTCCTCCTATCGACTTAAAACTAATATCCTGATCTAACCACTTTGCATCCAAACTCAAAAAAAGCATCACAACCAACAAAACAACCGACTTAAATCTCCTGATCATACCCATCACTCCTCATCTTTCCAGGCATAACCTCCCTTCATTGGAACAAAAGCACATGAAAGCAAACGCCTAGTATACACCTTATCTTCCCTTTTTTCAGCTAGCACCAAATCTTGAAAGTAACGTCCTCCTATCGGATAAACTGCCTTACCTCCAACCTTTAAAGCTTTAAAAAGATTACGTGGATAATACATCAACGAACAGGCAACAATTATTGCATCAAAACTTTCATCTTTAAAAGGAGCATTTGCATCACCGACAACTTGAAAAACCTCATAACCCAACTTTTCAAAAACATCACGTGCTCGGAAGGCAAGTTCTGGAATAAACTCAACCGAATAAACATGACAACCTAATTCAGCCAAAATTGCTGCTTGGTAACCAGATCCCGTCCCCACATCAAGCACCATATCTCCTGCTTTTGCATCAACAGCCTGGGTCATAAAAGCAACAAGAGACGGCTGAGAAATAGTTTGATCAAAGCCAATTGGAAGCGGTCTGTCCTCATACGCGTAAACTCTCATCCTCTCAGGTACAAATTCATGACGTGGAACTTTCTTGAAAACCTCTGCATACATCTTTCTAATTCCACGCGGTACAATGGACCACTCAACTAATTTTTCCGCCTCACTTCGCCAATCAAACTCCATAGCCCCCACACATAACACCTCACAATTCTCATTCAAACAAAACGCACTTCCACTTATCCCTTAATCTAAGGTCTTCCCAAGCTAATACCACCTCCTCAGTATCCCATATTCTAAAACCCTCTCTTTAGCAAGATCTCCCATTAAGTAGTAATTGAACACATCTACAACAGCCTCTGTAGGTATGCAACCTATAATTTCTGTAGAATGTACATCCACTCCCCATCGTCTAGCCTCCATCTTCACAAGCTCAAAAACTCTATAGATAGCATTTCTCCTGTAGTCTAAAATGTTCATAGTAACTTGAACAATTCCCTTGCTCTTCAACTCAACCCCTAAAGCTTTGACATATCCTAAACCACCACTTGAGGCACGCACTGCACGAGCAATTCTTTTAGCAATAGTAAGATCATCTGTTTTAAGATTAACGTTGAAAGCCACCAGAAAATCACGCACTCCAACAACTGTAGCTCCAGCAGTAGGATGAGGTACATTTGGACCAAAATCTGGCTTCCATGCAGGATCTTTCATCTTTTGGGCAAGTCCCTCAAACTGTCCTCGCCTTATAGAAGCAAGATCAACTCGCCAACCGTGTTCAGCAGCCTCTCCATACAGGTAAACGGGAAGCTCAAATTTAGCAGCAATTTGACGGGCTACATCTCGCGCAATCTCAATCGCCTCTTCAAAAGTTGCATCAAATAATGGAATTATTGGTATCACATCCACAGCCCCAATTCTCGGATGTACTCCCTCATGTTCATTCAAGTCAATTCGTTTAACCGCCACTCCAACAGCAGCAATAATCGCTTTTTTTATACCGTCTGCATCCCCAACAGCTGTGTAAACACTCCTATTGTGATCTGGATCTGCCGAGTAGTCTATTAAGCTTACGCCATCAATTTTAAAAGCATCTCTCAACTCATCCAAAACTTCTTTTCTCCTTCCTTCGCTAAAGTTTGGAACAGTCTCAAACAACTTGAGCATACAACACACCTCCAAGTTTGCAAAACAATAAAATTAAAGGGGCCCTTAAAAGAGCCCCTCAAGTCTCATCTCAATAAATTCCATTCCAATCTTTGCAAAGTAACCCTTTCTACCTTCCTACTAGCATTAAAGTTTAAACTTATCAATATTTCTTCCAAGAACATTTGTCGCCTCAACAAGTTTATCCGTAACCTCTTTAAGATTTCCACTCTCTTGATTTACATCCCTTATAGCCTTAACAACACCATCAACTCTCCCTTCAATTTCAACATTAGTTGCACTCAATTCTTCAACAGCCGCAGCAATTTCAGAAACCTTATCGTAAAGTTTCTGAGCTTCTGTATCTATTATCTTCAAGAACTCTATAATCTCATTGATTTTCTCTTGCCCTTCATCTGCCTTTTTAACACTCTCTGTTCCTCTCTCAACCGCATTGGCAATAGCTTCTTGAATCGAATTAACCATACCAGCAATCTCCTGAGCAGACTCAACACTTCTTATAGCAAGCTTTCTAATCTCCTCTGCAACAACTGCAAACCCTTGACCAAGCTCTCCTGCGCGAGCCGCCTCAATTGCCGCATTCAAAGCAAGAAGATCTGTCTGATTTGCAATATCTTCAACAACCTTTAATATCTTTCCTATCTCCTTACTCCTGTCTTCAAGTTTCTTCAACTCACCAAATGTTTCATTCAAAGTTCCCACCATATCCTCTATAACCTGACGGCCCTTTTCACCCATCTCTTTACCTGCACTTGTCTTCTCACGAGTAAGCTCTGCCCCTTCTCTAACAATCGTTCCACTTGACGCAACAAGTTTTATAGCCTCTACGTTATCCTGAAGCGACAACCTAATCGAGTCAACATTAATCGTAACTTGAGATACTCCATCCGTAATTGTAGAAACCATACCTTTCAGAGAATCAGTTATAGAGCTCAAACTCACAGTCAACTCAAGTAGTTCCTTAACAACCCCTTTAATTTGACTAGCAAACTTTTGGAACGAAGCAGCAACTTTTCCTATCTCATCTTTTCGCTTTATAATCACAGTTGGAATCTTCACTGACAAATCTCTCTTCTTTGCTGCCTCCTCAACTATAGAAGCAGTCCTCCTAAGCGGCATTATAACTAGCGTAGTCACAAACCACACAACCACCCCAAACACTATTAAACTGCTCACCAATAAAGTCACTTGCATCTCCTCTATTTTCTTCAACTTTTTCTCATACTCCTTCTGGTGCTCCACAACAACATCATTCATAAGCTTCAAAAGATAGACGTTATTATTGAGCACATAATCAACATCATATTTGCTACTCCTACCCGCTACAACATCATTTATTATCTTTTCAAATCTTCTTAGCTCCGCCAAGGCTTTTGCAATTCTTTCACGCACCTTAGGATACTCAACCGGAGGTATTTTCTTTTTCTTCGTTAAATTTAAATCAAGATACACATCCCCTCCACTTAACAACGAGTTTGCCGTCGTAGTAAGTAATTTTAACGTTTTTAGCAGCTGCTCAGCTTTTTTCTGAATCTCCGCTGTTGCTTCACCTTCACTTCTTGCTTTAAGCAAAAGCAACAACTCTTTGCTCATTTTCTGAGTAAGCATTCTTTGCCTTCCTTCAAGATTTATGTACAAACCATCGTTGGCAATTTCGTGTAATCCTCTAAACAACCCCCACACACTTACACCAAAGAACAACAAAATTACCACTATACCCGCATAAATAACCGTTCCAACACTCCTCACCACTATCCCTCCCTCAACTCCATATAAACCTCGTAAGCTGAAGCAAAAGGTTTCAATGCTCTTTCAAATATACCTAAACAATAGGCAATAGTCAAACCATAATTAGTTATCGGAACTCCTGCTTCCTTGCATTTTCTAATACGATTCAATATCTGTTTTCTGTTATACATACATCCACCACAGTGTATTACCAAAGCGTATTCAGATAAGTTTTCTGGAAAATCAAGCCCCCGAGCAAATTCAAACTCTATTTTTTTCCCTGTGTACTGAACGAGCCAACGAGGAATTTTTACCGTTCCTATATCATCAGCTATTGGGTGATGCGTACAAGCCTCAGCAATTAAAACTTTATCTCCATCTTTTAAATTTTCAATCGTAAGACACCCTCGCACAAACTCATCAAGATCCCCTTTAAATCTAGCAAACAATATGGAAAAACTTGTCATAGGTATATCCTCTGGCACATCTGCTGCTACCTTTAAAAACGCCTGAGAATCTGTAACAACAATTGCAGGCTTTTCTTTGAACAAAGTGAGTGCCCAAGCAAGCTCCCTTTCCTTCACAACGAATGCTGCAGCATCATTATCCAATAAATCTCTAATTGTCTGAACCTGAGGTAGAATTAGCCTTCCTTTAGGAGCTTCTTTATCAATTGGAACAACTAAAATTGCAAATGAACCAGCAGGCACTAAATCACCTATTATAGTATGCTCCAGCAAATCTTTAGGAGCCACATCAATTATCACCTGCTTCAATTCCTCAATTCCTTCCCTTTTCAAAGCAGAGGCGAAAACCACTCTATCAACACACTTCTGCGCTTTTTCTACTACAGTTTCATTCACTTTATTCACATCTATCTTGTTAAAGACTGCAATTATTGGTACAGCTCGCTTTTTAAATTCCTTGCATAGCTCCTCTTCCCACTCAGTCCATTCACAATCAGTAACTATAAGAGCCAAATCAGTCTTGTCAAATATGCGTTTTGTCTTTTTTTGCCGCAATTTCCCAACTTCTCCAGTGTCATCAACTCCAGCTGTATCTATGAAAAGAACAGGTCCCAGTGGCAATAGCTCCATCGGCTTATTAACAGGATCAGTCGTAGTTCCCGGATAATCAGCAACAATGGATACCGTCTGATTTACAAATGCATTCAAAAGCGAGGATTTGCCAACATTTCTTCGGCCAAATATCCCTATGTGAAGGCGCACACCTTTGGGAGCACTTTTCACTGTTTACTACACCACCTATTGATCTACCCCAACACTATTCTTTTTATGACCATTTAAAGCTTTTATTTTCTCCATCTCCTGCTTTGTGAATCCCAACTTACACACCAATTCAGGCGAGGTAAGTCTATTAAACTCTTCTTTAGAAATTCCTCCTATTTCCAACACTGCTTCTTTTACTGAAATCCCTTTTTCTTGAGCATACTTTGCAACCTCTGTAGCTTTTTCATAACCTAACACTGGAAGTAGAGCCGTCAAAGAAGCAGTAGAAGCCGCCACATGTCTCCTGCAAACCTCTACATTTGGCTTTATATCTTCCACGCACCTAGTTGCAAATCTCTCAACAGCATTCCTTAATATCATTATTCCATCAAGAAGGGCAAAAGCTATCAAAGGCATGAAATTATTTACCTCTAAATTGCCATTGCTAGCTGCCGTGGTAATCAACGAATCGTAAGCTATAAACAACCAAGAAGCTTGCATCACCATTTCTGGAATAACGGGATTAACTTTTCCCGGCATAATTGAAGACCCTGCCTGAACCGCTGGGAGCTTTATCTCATTTATTCCAGCATCAGGTCCAGAAGCAAGAAATCGTAAATCATTGGCTATTTTTATCAAATTAGCAGCCAACGTCTTGATTATTCCAGATACCTCAACAATCCCATCTTGATTAGCAGTTGCCTCTATCAAATTCTCAGCGCGTGCCAGATTCAGCCCTGTCTCTTGGCGCAACTTTTCTATTATCTTGAATATATAGCGACGCGGAGCTCCAATTCCAGTTCCAACAGCCGTTCCTCCAATATTTACTACCCGTATCCTTTCAGAGGCCTTAAATATTCTCCAACGATCACGTGCAAGAGAATCAGCATATATTGAAAATTCACGTCCCAACGTTATTAATACGGCATCTTGGAGATGGGTTCTTGCAACCTTCACAATATCCGCAAACTCCTTTTCCTTTTTCTGAAATGCTTCCAGTAATCTAACAACCGAATCTTCAAGTTCCTTTAAAAGCCACAAAGTCGCAATTTTCACAGCTGTGGGGAAAACATCATTAGTTGATTGATGCATATTCACATGCTCCAATGGAGATATATAGTCATAATCACCAGGATTTCTACCCGCCCTTTTTAAAGCCAAGTTAGCTATTACTTCATTCACATTCATATTAAAGCTTGTGCCAGCTCCTCCCTGAAGAGGATCTACCACTACTGCATCAATGTATTTCCCCAAAGAAAGTTCACTTGCTGCCTCCTTTATATAGTAAGCTTTTTCAGCATCTAAATATCCTAATTCTTCGTTAACCTCCGCAGCAACTTTCTTTATAACCGCCATAGCTCGGATTAAATACGGATTCGGCCTATAAGGAGTTACCGAAAAATTCATCAAAGCTCTTTGAGTATGTATTCCCCACAAAATTTCCTTTGGCAATTCCAGTTCACCTATTAAATCTTTTTCAACTCTTATTTCTTCAAGCTTCTCTCCTAACTCATCTTCCTTTTTAATAAACTCCAACGCTTTCACCTCTACTTTAACTACTCCACTAACAACCAGTCCTCTAAAATCTAGAAGTAAAGCTACTCCAGTTAAATTTTATATCACAAAGTAGCTAACCACAAATCTACACATAGACATCTCTCTTTCCCTCACGAACTTTCTCTAAGAGAGCCTCAACTATTTTCTTCTGTCTTTCATCATAGGTTTTTATTTTATTCTCTATAAACTCCATACCTTTTTGGCGAGTCTTATCACTTGCAAAATCTATTAGATATTCAAGAAGGGTACTCATAGCATTCGGTTCACACTTGTACTTTATATCCCCAGGTTTCGCCAGCTCCATGAAATCAAGCCCCGTCCTTCCCAAACGATAACAGGCTGTACAAAAAGAAGGGGTAAAACCCATATCAAGCAAATCATAAACAACCTCATCCAAAGGCCTGTGATCTCCCAGAGAAAATTGTGCACCTTTCAAATACTCTTCTTCAGATAAACTGTAACCACCCGGATTTGTACGAGAACCCGCAGAAATCTGAGATATTCCAAGTTTCAAAGCTTCACGGCGCATCTGAGGATTTTCACGAGTAGACAGAATCATTCCTGTATAAGGAACTGCCAATCTTATTATTGCAACAAGACGCTTAAACTCCTCATCACTCACCGCGTACGGTGGATTTTCTGAAATAGGAGCACCAACAGCAGGTTCAATCCTTGGAACACTTATAGTATGCGGTCCCATTCCAAAACATTCCTCCAAGTGATCTACGTGCATGAATAGTGCAAGCAACTCCCATCTCCAATCGTAAAGTCCAAACAGCACTCCCATTCCAACATCATCAATTCCTGCCTCAAACGCTCTATCCATAGCCCATAAACGCCACAAATAATCACGCTTAGGACCTGCCACATGAACCTTCTCATACGTCGGCAAATGATAAGTTTCTTGAAAAAGCTGATAGGTTCCAATGTGATGTTCTTTGAGGGCTTTGAACTCTTCAACTGTCAAAGGAGCGATATTTACATTAATTCGACGTATGTTTATTCCTTCCCCAAGCTTTACAGAATAGATAGTATCAATAGCTTCAAACACATATTCCAATCCTTTTTCAGGCGGATAAGCCTCCCCTGCTACCAAAAGAACCCTTTTGTGCCCCTGCTTAAGAAGCTGCTCTATTTCTTTTTTTATCTGCTCCATTGTAAGAGCAGCGCGATCAACATCCTTATTCGAAACACGAAAAGCACAGTACAAACAATCATTCTTACAGTAACTGGATATGTAAAGTGGAGCAAATATAACAATTCTATTTCCGTATATCTGCTCCTTTATCCAAAGCGCTGCCTTATAAATCTCATCAACTAATTCAGGATCTTCTACATTCACCAACACTGCTACATCTTCTAAAGGCAACCTCTCCAAATCTTTAGTTTTAGCTAAAATTTCCCTAACAAGCTTGAAATCCTTAGCTTTTCTCTTCCCCTCTTCTAACAAAGAATCAATCTTTTCATGATCTATAAAATTGTAAATCTCTGTCATAAGTCTCGCCTCCTCCAGACGTGAAAGTACCCAGCTCCATTCTAATAACTAGTATAATTCGCAGTTCAGAAATTTGGAATTTTTCATTAAGAACCACAATCTTTGTCAATACCCCAAAAAAAACACAATCAGTAAAAATTCTGATTATTTTTTGAGCGGTAAAATAAAAAACAAAAATATGGTATCGATAACATTCCTACAAACGAGACTTCCAATCAAGAAACGTATCATCCATTTCGTACAAAAATCTAGAAGGCTCTGACAATCTAAAACGTCCATGATAAAAACGACTATTAGCAAAACTAACAAATAACTTCTGACGAGCTCTTGTCAACGCCACATACATCAACCGTCTTTCTTCTTCTATTTGATCCTCAGTATAACTACGAGAATGCGGCAAGATCCCCTCTTCTGCAGCCACTACAAATACCACATCAAATTCCAACCCCTTGGAAGCGTGTATCGTCATTAAGCTCACACTTGCTCTTTCATCAGTCTCATGAACCAAAGCCATCCTCTCAGCAAATTCAAGCAGTGAAGCACCTTCCTTTTGAGCTTCAAGAGCATAATCCAGCAATTTATAAACGTTATCAAGTCTTTCATTCCAATCTTTAGGATACTTCGCTTTCAAATAACTTTCATACTTCGAGTTTTTTAAAACCAATTTCATATAATCGTAAGGCTTACTAGCAGTCTCAACTTTTCTGAAAAATTCCAAGAGTTTCCTCTGCCGCCCCTTCAGACAACGCTCAATTACCCCTTCAATTCCTCCAAACAAACCATCTTCTTTGAAATTTTCAAGCTCTTTGGCAATTTTCTCAACAGCTTTTGCTCCAACCCCAACTTTTAAAATTCTAGCTGCTCTCTTCAAAGCCAGCATATCGCGCCTGTTTAAAGTCCAGCGCAAAAAAGAGAGCATATCCTTTACCTCTGCTCTATCCCAAAAAGAAGTATCCCCCACTATTCTGTACACTATTCCTCTTTTGGCAAGCTCCCTTTCTAAATCCGCAGATAACCAGTTGACCCTGTAAAGCACCCCAATACTGTCAAACACATGAGAAAGAATGGATATATTCTCAGCCACAAAAGAGGCTTCTTCTTGGCCCGAATTGAATTCCCAAACTTCAACCACTTCAGTTGAAGAGTTATTAGCAACCATCCTTTTAGGAGCACGCATAGTATTATTTTCAATCAAAGAATTTGCCACTTCCACTATTGACTTCGCACTTCTGTAGTTTTTTGTTAAAAACACCCTCTCCCCACCAAAATCTTTCTCAAACTGCAAAATTTTTTGCCAGTTGGCTCCTCTCCAGGAATATATGGAGTTGTGAACCACTACACCATTAACAACAAAGTTGTGCACCCCTTTTACCTCAAAATCATAAATTGGCCCTTCATAGCTCTCTATTCCAATACTCTCCACCTTTTCAGAAACAACTCGGTAATTTTCAGTAGGCACTATCTCCCTTGGAAATACACTTTTACTAGATTTATCAGATTGCTTTTCCACACGCGTTATCAACCCAATAAAGCTTCCATTATTCAAATGAGGCTTTACCTCATTCAAAACTCCTTCTTCAACAACAGCAACTTCCATTCCCTTCCTAATGTGCGAAGCTGGCATAAGAATAAAAGGCACATTATCTATCAATTTTGCAGCAACAAATAGGTAGGAATCAGATACTGTTGTCGCGGTTTTGGCAAAATCATACAACTTTTTAAAATCATATTGCTCCGATTCATCAACAAGAGCCCAACTTTTATCCCCATGCGAAAAATAAACTGCATGGTGCATTATCCCACCACGCTTTGAATCAAACATGCAAACCATAACATATTTAGCCTTTTCCCCAATTGCAACAAAGTGTGGTTCCTCTTCAAATAACAGTTTATCCTGCATAAATTGCCTTGCATTCTCCTCAAGAGAGATTGACGCATAAAACTCATCTATTAAATCTTGAGTAATCTTACTGTCCTCCCCCGCTTCAAAAGGCAGGACAGGCAAACCATATTTTACAGAGTAGTGATACATCGTAATAAGTGCTTCTCGATATGTGTCAAATACATCCACGATCCAAACTTTCGAAGCTTGCTCTAATCCCTTTCTCTCCCCTTTCAGATACCAAAATGGCTTCTCAACCGCTAAACGCCAACCAACTTTTCTTTTGTACTTCAACATGACCCCCCAACCAGCAGTTGTTGGGATAAACCTCACCCAAATTTTGTGGTTAGGAGTTACCCTTATTCTTTTTCCAAATTCTGTCTCTATAGCAATTACTTTACCGGCGTATGCATCTACACTAACCTTGGACACCTCAAATCTCCCAACTTCAGAATTTCCGGCAGCAGCTATAACATATTCATATTCACGCAAATCTGCAACATTTTTCTTTCCAGAAGACGTAAGTATTTCCCCTTCTACAACGCACTGATCATCATCACCAACAACCATTATGGTATCTGCATCACGAGCAAGCTCTTTTACTATTCTGTATTGAATTTCATTAATATCTTGGTACTCATCAACAAGAACATGCTTAAATTTATGAGGTATTCCCTTTTTTAAAAGTTCAAGTCCCTTTTTTAGCAAATCTGCAAAATCAAGATAGTTATTTGCTTTTTTTACCTTCTCATACTCAAGCAGTAAATCAGCATACACAGCATAATACGGATCATCTTTTGCATCTTTCAACTCTTGTGAAAGAGTATTGTAAATGAAAGCAAGTTTAGATCCCTTCTCGTCTAAATTGGCTTTTTTTAAAATCTCATCGAACAGTTGAATCTGCTCATACTCATCTATTATTGTGAAGTTGTAGTTTACTCCAATCAAATGCCCCCATTTTCTTAAAATTTTTGCACAAAACGAATGAAAAGTTGATAACCAAATTTTATCAACTCCACTTAATCCAAGCCCCTCTACTCGCTCCTTCATCTCACGAGCAGCTTTGTTTGTAAAAGTCAAACCAACTATGGACTCTGGAGAAACTCCATTTACCAAAAGATAGGCAATTCTGTAAGTAATTACCCTAGTTTTTCCACTTCCTGCCCCTGCAAATACAACTAAACTCCTTCCAGAATAAAATACTGCCTTTTGCTGCTCATCATTCAGAAGAGCTTTTATTTTATCTACAACCTCTTCTCTCTGTAATTCCAGCAACGTTACTCCTCCTTCTCCGCCAACATATTGGCAATTTTCCAAGCCATTGAAGAATATTCAAACTCAACATCCTCATCAAACTTTAGCTCTTTCCCTCCAAGCCCTATTAATACACCCGATAGTATAGCAACAGCAGGTAAGTCTGCCCCAACATCTGAGGCTATTCTATACATTTTATCCTCAAATTCAGCACTGTCACTTGCACTTGAAGCTACCACAAGTGATAAAGGAACAGCACTGTATATACTCTCATCATTTCCTATCATAACATCAATCTTTTCCCAATCAGGATCTTTTAAAAATGCTCGTGCTCTCCTAAAATAATCTCTCCACATCCCTGTTGAGCTCTCTGCAAAATTATCCAAGCACTGAGCCGGTGTCAAACCGTCCCACACAAGATGCATCGCTGTTAAGTAATACGCAACTCCCTTCCACACATCCTCCATAGAGGTAAAATTTGATGCAAAAAACATTGCAACCTCAACAAGAGTTTCAGGATCCTCTATGAAGTAAAGAGCAGGAATTATAGCAGGAAAAATAACTGCTGCCACAAAGCTATCACGAATGGCATCCTCAACAGCAGCACCTCTCTTAATGTAAAAACCAAAGTTCAAAAGCGAAGAATCTGGATACCTAAGCTCCTTCTCAAAATCCTCATACCAACTTCCTAAAGCTATTCCAAAGTCGTCAACTGTAAAATTTCCCGGCATTTTGTCTAAAAACTGATTACCCACGTGAAACATCACACGCACATATTCACTTGCATCACCTTTTCTTAAAAAACCCAAAGGGGAGGTTGGATACTTGGCAAATCTTCCTTCTTCTTTTACAAACTTTACTATATCCGCGTAAGGAACATCTATAAATCCATTTACCAACGCATCAGCTACAACAGCATTTTTTAAAGCTGCTTCATATTTGTGGTATTTATCAAAATCCATCTCCTTCCCTCCAAAACAGGAAACTTCGAAATTTTAACAATGTAAGCTAAACTTAATACGCAAATTTACATCAACTATATACTAACTTTTATAAAAAATTCGATCCACATATCTTCCTTTGTTTCCTTAGGAAGATATTTAAGAGGCAATACGATACTTTCAAAAGTACCTGGTAAAACCACAACTGCTTTATCACCCTCTATTCTATCAATAGAAGCTTTAATCCAAGCTAACTCTTCAGACTTAGAAATAAACTCCTTTTCCACCACATAAACCCCCTACAACTTTGACACAATGGATTCAACCCAAGCCAAAACTTTTTCAGACTCTTCAAAAAGAGAAGAAACCTTATCTCGAACAGAGTCAATCCACTTTATCAAACTGTTTTTAAACTCAGCTGCTCCATTCCATCCGTACCTAGCATACAACAAAGCTTGTAAAACTGGCTCTAATTTATCTATGAATCGTGCAAAAAATGCTTCCTTACTAGAAACCGTGTGAAATTCATCCCATAATTTATAAATTTCATCTCCTGCCAGCGTCAAAACAAACTCCGCTTCAACAGGCGCAATTGCCTCTTGTACTTTTTTGTAAATAGACGGAATATCTCCTGTAATTCTCTCAGCAAATTCATGCCATATCAACATACGATAAACCCGGCTAGCATCCAAGATAACCGGAAAAGTTGGGAGTAAAACCTCTGCTAGAAATAGCGTCGCAGCCACATGATCAGCAATACTCTCATCAGGTGCATATCTCAGCACCCACCCAGTTCTTTTAAGACGCTTCAACCCCACAAACAATTCGTAATTTCTAAACCAATCCACAGCTACCCTCTCACCAAACTGTACTCCTCAGCTTATAAACTCCCTATATCTCATCATCCAAGTATTCTTCCTCATCTTCTTCATTTTCTTCGTCTTCCTCAGTCTCAACATCATCAACCTCTTCCTCATCCTCTCCTATAACTTTTCCTTCTTCCTCTTCCTCATCTATATCTATCTCTTCAATATCTTCATCTATTATCTCTTCCCCTTCTATTCCCTCTATTTGGGAGTAATCTACAAGTTCAAATTCCCCAGGACGTAATATATCAAATTCATCTCCTAAAAGTTCTTTCAACTCTTCCATTCCAACGAGTTTTCCTTTGTCCTTACTCATCTTTTCAAAGTAATCCTTTAGAAAAGAAAAATCAATTGTTGGATCTTCCATTATCAAACGTGCTGCAAATTCAACATACTTGTCCTCTCGTGGATCAAATCCCTTAAAAAGCTTATCGTATTCGTAATCAATAGGCTCATCTCCAAAATGCATATCCCTTTTCCTCTTTTCCCATTCGTAAACTTTCCTGTGAATCTGCTTGGCTTTTCTGGCAATCAACAAAATCAACAAATACTTATTTGGCACTTTCTCCAACAACCTATCCAATGTGTACTTATTCATTCCAACCTCATTGTCAAATGGTGAAATCAACGTTAATCCCCTCCCTCTTCAAATACTTCTACCTCAAACTCACGAGCCTTCTCTCCAAACCAAGCCCCCGTAATTATGAGTAGAACGGGAACCACAAAGAAGAACCAAAACATATGCCAATCCTCTCTTATAAAAGGATACTTATTTATCATTGCTTTGTAAAGTACAACCTCGGCAGCGAGCATAACAGTCAGAGCATTCGGAATCGGCCAACTACTATGCATCAATTTTAAACCTGCAAATCTGGAGGTTGTGGCTGGCCAAAATAGGTTACTCCCCATATATCCCAACTGATCCTCCAACACATGAGCCCACCAAGCTGCTACAAAAATACCAGCAGCTTTTAACGAAAACGGTAAAAGTAAAAAGGCCAAAAATACGGCAAGTGTTAAGCTATGACTCCAGTCCCTATGCCACGGCAAAAATACCATTCTAACCTTATCTCCATCTCTAACAAACTCAACATCAGGGCCTGAAAATATGTTTATAACTGTTTCTCCTTCGTAATCATTCATCACCTCAACCGGCAAAATAGCCATTCCCTCTCCCTTAAAGGTATCAGGGATTGGAATCCCAGAAGTATCAACTAATTCCGCTATCTTTACCTTAACCACATTATCTTCAAACTGGAAACTCCACTGCCTCCAAAGATCCGCAGAGTATTTCACAGAAGAGAAGTGAACCCGACATTTACCATTCACATAAGCCTTCTTAACAGCTTCTGCAATCATGTGAGCAACCCGCTTAGGATCCTCACCAACAT
>Ga0256838_1000430_pt1 | contig 26448 bp, 24 predicted proteins | sample 4571419metaG_FD_185978 | JGI IMG/M metagenome (GOLD analysis project Ga0256838, IMG submission 185978) | Hydrothermal vent microbial communities from Guaymas Basin, Mexico - 4571-419 | ecosystem: Environmental > Aquatic > Marine > Hydrothermal vents | place: Mexico: Guaymas Basin | collected...
TCTGCTTATTTAAGTTGGAAAAATATGATGCAATACATTCAGAAGGTTCTTGATGGCTATGGTACATATTATCAGATTGATTTTAATGGGTATAGATAGTATTGTTTAATTTAGTTTAGGTACTTATTAAGATTCATTTAAGTGATATAAATATGATAATGCTATATTTCTAATTTTTTTAACAGAATATCTAATATTTTTAAATATTTAATCTTAAAAAATATAAAATCATGCTATTCTTTTGAAGATATACATACGCTATGTATAATTTTATATTAGATTAAGAAGGACTAAAAATGATAAAAACACTAAAAATGGCACTATTAACAACAATAGTTGGCACTTCACTCTATGCAAGTAATTATGACAGTGAAACAAAAAGCTTTATTGGATTAGAGGCTGGGTATGCAGTCCTAGATGGGAAAAAGTTTAATCTCTTACCTGATGAAGATTCCTCTTTCTATGAAGGTTCTGGTATTGAATATGGGATACGTATCGGTGCTCAAAATGATGAGTGGAGAGCGACTCTAGCATTTAATTATTATGATAACAATGATGACGCTGATGATCAAAACTTAGAAAGAGGTCAAGCAATGGTAGATTATTTCTTTCTTTCTGACCCTAGTGCAACTATACGACCTTATATTGGTGCAAGTATAGGATATGCCAATTATGAAAGTACATTTGTTGATGAATCTGGATTGGTTTATGGTGGACAAGCAGGAGTAGTGATTAGCAGTGGTGAATCTTTGGATATTGATTTGAGCTATAGATATTCACTAGGTCAAGTAGAAGTACTCAACAGTGTAAGTAGTGTTACCGTAGGTGTAAACTACATTTATTAAAAGGAAAACAATATGAAAAAAACTATTATTTATCGTATGCTACTTACCTTGGGAATTTTATCTTTAATCGTAGGCTGTGGTACAGATAACAAAAAAAATGCTGGGTCTGTACCTGCATCCCAAACTGGAATAGCACATTCTATCGCATGTTTTGAAAATGAACAAGCGAAGGATATATATGTAGCACACTGTTATATCCATTCAGTGGATGGAAATTCAGAACCCGTGACAGGTTTAACATTTGATATGTCCTTAATAGTTAATGTCAAAGAATTTCATGAAGGAAGAGGAACTATCCAAACAACTAGTCCTATTACTTTTACCGATGATAGAGTAGATTTTTCTAAAACAGATGTCATAGCCACGGATAATCTTATTATTTTACCAACAAGTAAAACATTAGATGTGACTTATTTAGGAAATTGGGAAATTGGGGCTGTGAGTAATATCTTAGCACTAGTAGAAGGTGCCTTTAATCTTGAAACGACTGAAGAATTAAGTTATGTAGTAGGGAATGAAACAGTTACAGAGTTAGGTCGTAGAGCTTCTGCACATATTGAGTATCCTAAAGATGATACAGTAGACAATCCTGATGTTGATTCCGTAGGTGGTTTGTTTTATTTTGATATTTATTATGACCCTTCACTCAGAGGTGCAACCATATTTATTGGTGCCCATACTACATCCAATATTAGAACAGGTACAGCTAGTGGAATTAGATTAGAATTAGAAGACGCAGTAGTCACTCCATAATATAATAATTTATTTTTCTTGATATAATACAAATCTGTAGGGTACTACAGAGTTGTATTAATCTATACTTACTCAAAACTTTACTATAATCTTATCTAAATTTAAATAGAATAGGTAATCCTCATGATAGACTTAAAATATCTCCAAAATAATTTTGAAGAAGCTTCTACTAAGCTTCAAAAAAAAGGTGTAGAAACTGCTACACTTCAAAATCTTCAACAACTTTTTACTACACTTAAAGACTGTAATGCAACATTAGAAGCTTCTAAAGCCGAACAAAATAGTATGTCTAAACTTTTTGGTCAATATATGAAAGAGGGTAAAGATATTTCTGAACTCAAGACAAAGGTCAATGCCAATAAAGAAGCGATGATACCTCTACAAGACCAAGCACGAAAAGCAGAAGAAGCATTGTATGCTGTGGCATTAGCTATGCCTAATTTCCCAGATGAGACCGTCCCTGATGGTATGGATGAAGAAGACAATGTGGAACTACGAAAAGTACTCGAACCTAAATCATTTACATTTACACCCAAAGAGCATTGGGAACTCTCTGAGATAAATGGATGGATAGACTTTGAACGGGGGGTAAAACTAGCAAAATCAAGATTTTCTGTACTCAAAGGTGAAGCATCAAGACTAGAACGAGCCTTGATTAATTTCTTTTTAGATAGCAACCGTGCTAAAGGGTTTGAAGAATATTCTGTGCCTTTTTTGAACAATGCTACGATGCTTCAAGGGACTGGACAATTGCCTAAATTTGAAGATGATTTATTTAAAATAGCTGATGAAGATTTATATCTTATTCCTACAGCAGAAGTACCACTAACCAACCTCTATTATGATGAAATACTCACAGAAAAAGAACTGCCTCTACTGATGACAGGTTACACACCATGTTTTAGAAAAGAAGCAGGTTCAGCAGGGCGTGATACAAGAGGTATTATCAGACAACATCAATTCAATAAAGTAGAAATGGTAGCCATTGCCCATCCTGATAAAAGTGCAGAAGTATTTGAAATGATGGTAAACAACGCCTCCGATATACTCACCGCCTTGGGTTTACCTCATAGAGTGGTAGAATTATGTGGAGGAGACTTAGGTTTCTCTGCTGCTACGACTATAGATTTAGAAGTATGGCTACCAGGTCAAAACCAGTACCGTGAAATCTCTTCTATCTCTAATACCAGAGACTTTCAAGCTAGACGAGCCAAGATTCGTTTTAAAGAGGGTAAAAAGAATAAATTTGTGCATACCCTTAATGGATCATCTTTGGCTGTAGGGCGAACGATTGTAGCAATTATGGAAAACTATCAAAATGAAGATGGCTCTATAGACATTCCTGAAGTACTTAAGAAATATATGTAGGGTCTAAGGTATTTCCTTAGACCGTCTTTGAAGAATCTACATGATGAGATTTCATCTTACCTTGCATACTCAAATAAGAGTTTAATGCACCAATGTAGGCTCTAGCTGATGCTAACATCGTATCAATATTTAATCCATGTCCAATAATGGCAGGTTCGTTGTTAAAGCTTACTTTTACGGTAACAGAGGCTAAAGCATCTTTGCCTTTGCTTACCGATTGGACTTTATAATCCAATAATTTACCTTCTTGATTGGTAATTCTATCAATCGTTTTAAAGATAGCATCTATTGTGCCTTCTCCTATTCCTGCTTCGATAATCTCTGTATTATCTTTTTTTATTTTGACTACAGAACTTGGTGTACCTTCGGAAAAGTCCATCAATTGCAAAGAGATTAATTCATAAATCTTAGGGGCTTTGGTCATTTCATTGGTGACTAACGCTCTTAAATCATCATCATAAATATCTTTTTTCCTGTCTGCCATGATTTTGAAACGCTCAAAGGAGCTTTTTAATGCTTCATCTTCTAAGACAAAACCCAATTTTGCCAACTTGTCTTTAAATGCTGCACGACCTGAATGTTTTCCCAAGACCAAAGTATCTTCCATATCCAAACCAATATCAGAAGGAGAGATAATCTCATAAGTAGATTTGTTTTTTAACATACCATCTTGATGAATACCTGATTCATGGGCAAAGGCATTTTTACCGACAATTGCTTTATTGGGTTGGGGTTCTATGCCTGTAATATTGGCAATTAATCTACTTGATGGATAAATCTCTTTGGTATTAATATTGGTCTTATAGTCCTTAAAAATATCTGAACGTGTTTTTAATGCCATGACTATTTCTTCCAATGCAGCATTTCCTGCTCTCTCTCCCAATCCATTAATTGTACATTCGATTTGTCTAGCCCCATTGATAACAGCTTCTAATGAATTGGCAACACCTAAGCCCAAATCATTGTGGTTATGCACAGAAATAATCGCACGATTCCCCACATAGTTACTCATCTCTTTGACCATTGCACCAATTTCAAAAGGCAATCTAAAACCCACGGTATCAGGTAAATTAATGGTCGATGCTCCTGCTTCAATGACGGCATCAGATATTTCTTTCATAAATCCCATATCGCTTCGCCCTGCATCTTCACAGCTAAACTCCACATCATCTACAAAAGTTCGTGCATATTCCACAGCCCTTACAGCCCTTTTAATGACTTCATCAGGAGTCATTTTTAATTTATATTCCATGTGTATAGAAGAGGTGGCAATAAAAGTATGAATACGCTTCATTTGTGCCTTAGCAATAGCCTCTCCAGCTGCTTTAATATCGCTATCAATAGCACGAGCCAAAGAGCAAACCTTAGACGCAGTCACACGTTGTGCAATTTTATCAATGGCATCAAAATCTCCAGGGGAGGCTGCTGCAAATCCAGCTTCAATAATATCCACACCCAAACGCTCCAATTGTGAAGCAATTTGAATTTTTTCTTCGGTATTCATAGAAGCCCCAGGGCTTTGTTCTCCATCTCTCAATGTGGTATCAAATATTAATATAGTATTTTTTTTGTTCATAATAGAGCCTTTTGTTATTAGTAGTTAGTAAAGTGCATAGTTGAAAAGTATAAAAGGAGGTTTAGAGACAGAGCAGGAGGAGAGAAACTATTCGTATTGAAATATTGTCTATGTGTATGATATTTTTCATCATATTCTCCTATGGTATTTTTAAAAGTATACTATAAATAAAGATAAATTACAAGAGAAAATATATTTTATCGGTAACTAACAATTATTATATTATAATAAAATTTTAAATATAGGTAATATGATGGAGTAGAGTTGAATAGATATTTATTTTTGCGTTATTTTTTGGTTATTTTTGTATCTGTGAGTTTTATCACAAGAAGCATTTTATTGGTAGATTCATGGACACTTATTGATAGTCATTTTTTTGCATTGATACAAATCTTTGTTTTGGGACTATTTTATGATTTAGTGGCGTATTCTTATGCTATCATTCCTTTTATTATCTATTTATTTTTGATGCCAAAACAGATATTTAATAGTAAAATACATAAAATGATTGCACTTGTAATCTTTTTCACTGTGATTTATGGCATTGTGTTTAATGGTATTAGTGAATGGTTCTTTTGGGAAGAATTTGGTAAAAGATTTAACTTTATTGCTGTAGATTATTTAGTCTATACCCATGAGGTGATTCAAAATATTAGAGAATCTTATCCTATCCCTATTTTATTGGCTGTAGTCTTTATGATTACGGGTATTATTTTTGGACTCATCTATCGTAAAAGTATACATTTCACATCATTTTTTCATGATACTAGTCACTATAAAGATAGAACTCTTGTCACGATACTTTTATTGGCTATACCCATACTATTTTTCAATATTCTTGATAAACAAACACTCATTACAAAAATCTCTGACAATAGATACAATCAAGAGTTGTCTAAAAATGGTTTTTATTCACTCTTCTCAGCGTTTAGAAATAATGAATTAGATTATTATGAATTTTATATAACCAAAGACAATACAGAAGTATTAAAGTCTTATCGTACTTTGGTTCAAACAAAAAATAGTCACTTTATCTCCAAGGATTTAAACAATACCTTACGTATGATTAGCAATGAAGGCGAAGAGAAGTATCACAATGTTATGTTGGTCATGATAGAGAGTTTGAGTGCTTCGTATATGGGACTTTACGGTGATTCTAAAAACCTTACCCCACATATTGATGCACTAAGTAAAAAATCACTCTTTTTCTCTGAATTTTTTGCCACAGGTACGCGTACAGTAAGAGGTATGGAAGCTGTCACGATGTCTTTGCCTCCTACAGGAGGAAGAAGTATTGTCAAAAGACCAGACAATCATACTATGTTTGGCTTGGGATGGATTTTTAAAGACAAAGGCTATGACAATAAATTTATCTATGCAGGACATGGATATTTTGATAATATGAATGCTTATTTCGGAAATAATGGTTTTAAAGTAGTTGACAGAGAGAGTTTTAAAAGCAATGAAATCACATTTTCAAATGTTTGGGGAGTCTGTGATGAAGACCTTTTTGATAAAAGTATTCAAGAAGCAGACCACTCTTATCGTGATAAGAAGCCATTTTTTTCTTTTGTGATGACAACCTCTAACCATAGACCTTTTACCTATCCTGATGGGAAAATTGATATTCCTAGCCATACAAATCGTTGGGGTGGGGTCAAATATACAGATTATGCAGTCCATCAGTTCTTAGAGAAAGCATCTAAAAAACCATGGTTTGACACTACGCTCTTTATCTTCGTAGCAGACCACAATGGAGGCAGTGCAGGTAAAAATGACTTGCCTCTATATCGTTACAAAATTCCATTTTTTATCTATGCCCCAAAGATTGTTAAAGCACAAACAATCACAAAAGTATCTTCACAAATAGACTTAGCCCCTACACTTTTAGCGTTGCTTAATTGGGACTATCAAAGTAAGTTTTATGGAGATAATATTTTAAGTGATAGTTTCAAACCAAGAGCATTAATAGGTACGTATCAAAAATTAGGACTGTATCAAAATGATAGGCTCACCATGTTATTGCCCAATGGCACAGCCAAAGCCTATCAAGTAAAAGAGTTAGGATTACATTTTAATACCTATGAAGAGATAACACCTATCGCTACAGATTTAGAAAAAACCATTGACTATTATCAAAGTGCTAGTTATTTTCATAAGTATGAGTTGGATAGGTATTAACCAAACAACGCTCTTGATACTCTACACTTCGTCTGGATTCTCTGTATAGTGTTTTGCTAGTGCTTCTGCTTTGGCAATCTTATCTCCATGAGCCAAACGGCTTGTCATGTTGTTTTCTTTTTCAAATTCTTCTATGACTGAACGGACTTTTTTCCCTTCTATTACTTCGACATCCAATAAAACTGCTGTCATATTTCTGATGGCTTGGTCATATTCATTAAGGGTTTCTTTGACATGATTGTAACGCTCATTGAGGGTATTTCGGATGAAGTCGTCCATAGCTTCTGCCATCTTTTCGCTGTAGTCGGTACTCACTGCTCCTCCTCCTAAGAATGAGTTTGTGGAACGCGAGAGTACCATGAGTCCTGCGACATCGGTCATCCCATAAACAGAAATCATATCTTTTAAAATAGCTGTGGCACGGTCTAGGTCATTTCCTGCTCCTGTACTAACTTCTCCGATAAAGATTTCTTCGGCTGCTCGTCCACCAAGAAGAACATCTACTTCTGCCATAAGCTCATGCTTTTGCTTCAAGAAGCGTTCTTCATCATCGGGGAGGTGTAGGGTATAACCTAATGCACCCAAACCTCTAGGGATAATAGATACTTTGGTGACGCGTGTAGCACCTTTAGTAAGTTCTGCCATAAGGGCGTGACCACTTTCATGAAAGGCTACGATGCGTTTTTCAAATTCAGATATTTTACGATTTTTCTTTTCTAGACCTACAAATGAACGCTCAATGGCTTCAAGTAAATCAGATTGGTCTATGACCTTTTTGTTGGCACGACCAGCGAGTAGGGCAGCTTCGTTGATGATGTTTGCGAGGTCTGCCCCTGCGAGTCCTGCTGATTGTTTGGCAACAATTCTCAAATCTACTTTTTCGGAGAGTTTTACGCCTTTTGAGTGTACTTTCAAAATCGCTAATCTTCCATCATAATCAGGTTTATCCACAAGCACTTGTCTATCAAATCGTCCTGCTCGTAATAACGCAGCATCCAGAATTTCAGGTCTATTTGTCGCGGCCAAGACGATGACTGGTGTGTCTGTTCCAAAGCCGTCCATTTCTGCTAGGAGTTGGTTTAAGGTTTGTTCTCTCTCGTCATTTCCACCCATGTTTGCTCCACTAGCACGAGATTTACCAATGGCATCAATCTCATCAATAAAGATAATAGAAGGAGCTTCTTTTTTGGCTTGTGCAAATAAATCACGCACTCTTGAAGCCCCCACACCTACAAACATTTCAATAAATCCAGAACCACTCACAGAGAAGAAAGGCACAGAAGCTTCCCCTGCAACGGCTTTGGCAAGAAGTGTTTTACCCGTCCCTGGAGGTCCTACTAGGAGTAGACCTTTGGGGATTTTAGCCCCTAATTCAATATATCGTTCGGGAAATTTTAGAAAATCTACAATTTCTTTGACTTCATCTTTTGCTTCTTCCACCCCTTGAACATCGTCAAACTTGGTATCAGGTTTTTCAGAGTTAATCAGCTTGTCTGCTTTACCAGCACCCAAAACACCACCCATACCTTTGGACATTTTTTTGGCTAAGAATATCCAGATACCAAAGAAGATAAGAATAGGTAAAAGTGAACCTAAAATCTCTCTAAAAAGACCTTGACCCATCACACCATCATAAGGAATCTTTTTTTCTTCCAAAAGAGGGATAAGCTCTGTATCTTGTCTAGGGATAGATTCAGCATAATAACGGATAGTACGTCCATTTTCTGTAGCAATGGCTTCGAGTGTGGTCGGTGTAATTGTCACCGATTGGATAGAACCTGTTCTTAGTTGGTCTTTGAGTTCTGAGTATTTGAGCTTTTTACTTTGGCTTACTTTTGTACTTTGGTCATTGTTGAGACTATTGAGTCCTTCACCATCACCTACAAAAGATTTGAAGACCATAATAATAATGACAGAAAATATAATAAACGATAAAAGGGGATTATCATTAAAAAAATTGTTATTATTGTTACCTTGATTGTTGTTGTCTTTATTTGACATTAATTTGTTTCCTTTTTATATACAAGTGTGACCCACTCATCTTTGAGTGTTCGCTTGACTAATGTGAGTTCTTTAAATGACTCTATAACACCATTTTCTTTTTTATCCAAAATACCAGAAAGTATCAGTAACCCATCTTTTTTACAAGCAGATTGAAGCTCTTTGGCAATAAATTTAAGTACATCGGCAATGATATTGGCAATAACCACATCATAAGATTTCGTTGCTTTGTTGACCGAACCTTCCCATAGTGCTTCATATTTTTCTTCATTGAGGGCAAAGTTTTCTTTGCTGCTGTCTACAGAAAGAGGGTCAGTATCACAAAGTGTTACCTTCGCCCCAATCTTCGTACACGCCAAGCCTAAAATACCAGAACCACAGCCCACATCAATCACTTCCATATCTTCTTTGATATAGCTAGAAATTGCTTCTAGGCAAGAAAAAGTTGTGGCATGATGACCAGAACCAAAGGCTAGGGCAGGGTCTATCTTGATATTAATCATATCCTTTTTAGGTTCATACCATGAAGGAAAAATATAAAATTTACCTGCGTCTATAGGTTGTACCGAATCTTGATAGGATTTTATCCAATCAATATTTTCTTTCTCTTGGAGTGTAAAAGACATTTTTATTGGATTTTCCAAACTCTCGCATAAGGATACAAGAGCTTCTTTAACAAAAGTTAAATCAGATTCACTACGAATGATAATTTTATCTTTTCCAAGCTCCAATCCCTCATCATAAATATTCAAAATATAATCAGCAATACTTTCCACAAAGGCATTATCAAGAGATACCGTTAGTTCAAAATAGTTATTTGGCATTGCTCACCTCAAATGCTTCTTCTAAGTCTAAAGTTCCCTCATAAAAAGCTTTTCCCACAATTGTACCATCAATCTTAGCATCTATCAATGCATGAATATCACCCATATCTTTTAGCCCTCCACTAGCAATCGTCTCCAATCCACAAGCCTTTTGAATATCAAGTGTAAATTCTACATTTACCCCCGTCATCATCCCATCTCGCCCTACATCAGTGCATATTATAGCTTCTACCCCTGCATCGGCAAATTCACGAGCCAAATCTGTGGCTTTCATATCAGAGACTTCGCCCCAACCCTCCACAGCCACCATGCCATCAATCGCATCAATACCCACAACAATAGGATACTTCTTTGCCATATCACGCACAAACTGAGGGTCTTTAACAGCAATAGAGCCTAAAATAACTCTATCAATCCCCAAATCAAGATACATCTTAATCGTCTCTTCATCACGAATACCCCCACCAAGTTCTAGCTTGATAGAACAATTTTCACGAATTTTTTTAATCTCATCTAAATTCTCAGGCTTCCCTGCAAACGCACCATTCAAATCCACCAAATGCACCCATTGGCTTCCTAACTCCTCAAATCTCTTAGCCACTTGCCACGGCTCATCGCTATATATCTTCGCTGAATCCATAAGCCCTTTGCTAAGTCTTACGGCTTTTCCGTCTTTTAGGTCAATTGCTGGTAGTATTGTCATTTTTGTTCCTTGAATAGGTTTTTTAGTTTGGTTTTTAGTTCGTTGAAATTTGGGTGTTGAAAATCATAAGGTTTTTCAGGGTATCCATAATTATAAATTCCCAACAGTCGTTTCCCATCATTATTTTCAAGTTCTGAACAATCCAAAAATGATTTAATACATTCTTCTTGTTTTTTACTCAAAGTAGATACAACTAAGTTTTCAATATTTCCCTCTTGTGTTTCAGGGTCACAAGCTATAAAATAATTTGCATAATCTTTAATTGACAAATCTAAAAATAGTTTTTCTATAAAAGAACAACTATTTTCATAACCTCCAATATCTGGATTATCTATGGCATTATCTGAATCAATAATAAATAAAACTTTCTTAACTCTATTTGTGTCTAAATCTTCACATAAATTTTTATATTTTTCACAATCACTATCAAGCAGTATACTTTTACCATCAGTTTTAATAATTTTATATCTATTTTTTTCTATTTTCAAATAATGGGTAATATAATTTTTAAAGAAAGTAACATCACGCTTTCCTTCAACAACAATCGCTACCATCCTCTAACCTCGTTATCCATCTCTATCTCTTCTTGAAAACGTTTATAATTCATAGTAATCGCTTTAATTTCATTATCTCTATTACGTCCCATATCTATAAATGTAATATCTTCATCTTCTAGCTTCTTAGCCACCCTAGCATAAGACTCAATACACTCTTTCGAATGTGTTGTAGCGAAGACTTGGACATTTTGTTGTTTTGAGACTTTTAAAATTATTTCCCAAAGTTTGTCTAAATTACTATAGTGAATTCCATTATCTATCTCATCTATACAAAGATAAGACTCTCTACAAATATAAATTGCACAGATAACTGAAAGAAACTTATATAATCCATCACCTAATTCATTTATATCAATAAAGTTTTGATTATTTATAAAGTTACATTTTGGTTGTGAATTAATTATTCTAAAACTTTTAAAATTAGAATCAATATATTTTATTGCATTGTCAACTTCATCTTCAATTCCTAATTCTAGTACCCGTCCATAGGCTTCATTTAATTTATCATGACTAATTGGAATATTTCCTAAAAAATATTTCACAAAACTTCTTCTCTCTCTCTTTTTTAAATCTGTTAGTAAAAACTTTATATTTATTTTTTGAATATTAGATTGAACCTCAGCTTTATTATATTTAATACTCTTTTCATTAATGATATTTTGAAGAATATATTGTTTACTTTGTCCTTTAAATAATTCCATAAGAATGAGTTGATTATAACGATTAAAAACAACATCATATATTGCCATAGATGAATTATTTTCAGATTTATAAGAGTAAACATTAATATAAACAGCCTCCATAAAAGCTGTTTTCCCCACATTATTCTTCCCACCAATGAGATTAACCCGACCAAAACCCTCGGCTTTAAAATCTTCAAAGCATTTAAAATTTTTGATTTCTATGTTTTTTATAAAGTGTTCGTTCATTGAATGTCCTTTGGGGTTTGTGGTGCGTGATTACGCACCCTACAGCTTTATGAAGTTCTCTATAATCTTCAAACCATTTTCATGGCTTTTTTCTGGGTGGGGTTGTATGCCGTAGATGTTGTCTTTTTGGACTGCTGATACAAATTCGTAGCCGTAGTGGGTTTTGCCTATGGCGTATTTATCATCACATACAGCGTGGAAAGAGTGTACAAAATAGAGGTAAAAATCTTTATCTAGTCCTTTGAATAAAGGGCAGACACTTGGGTCTTCCCCTACAGATTGTACAAAAAGTTCGTTCCAGCCCATGTGTGGGACTTTTTGGGGGTGATCAAATTGGCTTTGCTCAAAGGGGATAATTTTGCCTTCTATCAGTCCTAAGCCTTGCGTTGAGCCGAACTCTTCGGAGCTGTTAAAAAGTAGTTGCATTCCTAAGCATATTCCTAAGAGGGGTTTGCCAGTTTGGGCATAGGCTTTGACTGCTGTATCCATGCCGTTGCTTTTGAGGTGTTCCATCGCGTCACCAAATGCACCCACCCCTGGTAAGATGAGCTTCTCATAGGTATTTAGTCGGCTAGGGTCGCTTTCTAAAACGACCTCTTCGCCTAGGCTTTTGAAGGCATTTATCACAGAGGCTAGGTTTCCCATTTTATAATCAACAATTCCTATCATGCGTTATATTCCTTAAAAGAGGGTATTATTACTGTGATTATAGCTAATTAAATTGAAAGAGGATATAGTTTGATGAAGCCTTTAGTCTATTTTGGTAAAATACATCTATAAAAATATTGGGAGTCTGTATGAAAATAGCCATTGTGAAGCTTTCTGCTATGGGTGATATTGTTCATGCGATGGTAGCACTTCAGTATATCAAACAAGTAAAGCCTTATCTGGAAATAGATTGGATAGTAGAACAAGGTTTTGCTAAAATTTTAGAGGGAAATAAAGATATTTCTCATATTTATCCTGTAAATCTTAAAGCTATTAAGTCTGATAAAATACAATTTCTAACCGAGTTTAAGCGTGTGAAACGATATGCCAATCGTGAGTATGATTTGGTCATCGATGCACAAGGTTTGATAAAGTCAGGGCTTGTGAGCAAATTTCTAGGGAAGCAGAGGGCAGGATTTTCTAGGTCTTCTATTCGTGAGGGTGTGGCGTCTTACTTTTATCAGCACACAGTAGAGATTGCCTATGATGCCAATACGATTGATAGAAATGCCAAGGTAATGTCTGAGCCATTGGGTGTTACGATTAGCAAAGAGATGATTTTGTCAAAAAAGCCTTTTTTGTTTTATAGCCAAGATAGTGTTTTCGAGTACCTCTCTTTGGAGAAAAAGAATGTTGTTTTTGTGATAGGTTCTACATGGGAGAGCCGTAATTATCCTAAAGAAAAATTTGCCAAGATAGCAGATGCTTTACAAGAAAATATTTTGATTTTATGGGGCAGTGATGAAGAAAAAGTTCGTGCAGAATGGATAGCTTCTCATAGTATTTATGCAAAAGTGTTACCTAAGATAAATTTAAATGGACTTAAAGCCATTATAGGAGAATCTGATTTACTCATAGGCAATGATACGGGTCCTACGCATATAGCATGGGGACTAAATATTCCCTCGATTACGATTTTTGGTCCTACTCCTGTGAACCGTGTGTATGAAACAGCGATTAATAAAGTAGTAAAATCTCATTCTACCGTGAATCACTATAAGCTTGATAAAAATGATTTTTCTATTGTAGATATAGACGAAAAATATATTATTGATACTGCCAAAGCACTACTGAATGCTTGATTATCTTTATTTGGCACTGTATAAGTTTTTTGCATTCGTGCTTAAGCTGTTGCCCTCTTTTATCGTGCAAAAATGTATCGTTGCTATGGCATGGTTGGCATATCATCTTAGCTCCAAACATAGAAATAGGATACAAAAGCATCTTCATCTAGCCTTTGGTTCAGTGTTTACGAAGAAGGAACAAAAAGAGATAGGAATAGAGGCTTTTATCAATTTACTTGATACGGTTTTTGGGATTATACGCAGAGATAGTATGTCAAAGAAAGATGTTTTACAAAATATTACTTTTGAAGGGTCTGAGATTATCAAACAGTATCAAGAAGAAGGCAAAAACTTTATTTTAATCACAGGACATTATGGTAATTGGGAATTACTATCTCAGTCTATCGCTATTGAATTTGATTTGAGGTTGGTAGGGGTAGGGCGTAAGATAGACAGTGCTGTGATGGATAAGGTACTCAAAAAAAATAGAGAGCAATTTAATGTGGAGATGATTTATAAAAAAGGAGCGTTAAAAGAGTCTATGCGAGTGATAAAAGAGGGTAAAACTTTAGGGATACTTACCGACCAAGCCATTCGTAAAAACCAATCCATTGATGTAGAATTTTTTGGGCATCAAGCAACGCATACACCTTTGGCTTCACTCCTCTCACGAAAGTTTAAATTGGATTTGATTCCTGCTTATATTGATAGAGAAGATTACCTAAACTATACAGTGAAGATTTATCCACCTATAAAGTATTTGAAAACAGAGAATCAAGAGGAAGACTTAGCTATACTTACACAATTACAATCTGATATAATGGAAAAAGTAATCAGACAAAATCCAAAACAATGGTTTTGGATGCATAGAAGATGGAAAGGGATTTAATATAGTGTCGTCAGTATCTCTTAAACAGCCTATTCTTCTTTTATCTTTTAGAAAAAATCATCAAACCTTTTTTAGGGCATTGGTCGAACAGTGTGGCAATGAATACTTTTTGATACGTTCGACAAAAAGTAGTTTTAAATTTTCATTTAAGGCATTTGGTTATTTGAATAGAGTTGACTTGACAGGGGCTTGTGATTTTGCAGTAAAAGAATTTTATGCGAAAACAAATTTAAAGATACCTATAATGATGGTTTCTTTGTATTTTAAATACTTAGCCATCATTAATTTTTTAAGATATGAAGTGATACTTGATAGTAAATATCAAAAAATGCTATTGTGGAATGGTGGTAAATTTCGTCAGCGTATTGTTATTGAAATAGCGAAGTATAAAGGAATAAAGGTCTATTTCTTTGAAAATGGATTACTTCCAAATACTTTGGTCTTTGATGAAAAAGGGATTAACTATGAGAATAGTGTACCTAGAAATAAAGCATTTTATAGTGATTATCATATTTTAAAATCTCTGCCTACAGCATTGGTGCCACGTGTGGGAAAAAATAGAGATATTTTTAAAGGAGAGAAAAAAGGCTTGCCTGTTAAATATATTTTTGTTCCTTTTCAAGTTGATTATGATACCCAAATCATATCGCACTCCCATTGGATTAAAAATATGAGAATGCTTTTTGAGATAATCTCCAAACTAAAATTACCTAGTGACATTCATATCGTCTTTAAAGAGCATCCCTCTAGTGGTGTAGAATATCCTGATCTTTATCAAAAAATACAAAATAGTACACAAATGGCATTTCAAAATACCTATAGTACACAAGAATTAATTGAAAATAGTATTGCTGTCATTACTATTAATTCTACGGTAGGGGTAGAATCATTACTTTTTCATAAAAAAGTAATAGTCTTAGGAGATGCTTTTTATAAGATTGAGGGGATAACACTTTTTGCTAACACTCAACTAGCATTACAAAATATAGTTACAACGATTGAGAGTATAGAGATAGATACAAATTTGATAGATAACTTTTTAAAATATTTATATTATGACTATCTTATTCGTAAAGATGAAGATTATTTAACCGAGATATATCATAGACTTTTAGCTAAGAGACAAGGGTAAGTATGACAAAAGTTCTTCAATATATAATTGTATGCTATGCCTTTTTTGTACCTTTGTCTCGGGCAGGTATTGTATTTTTTTCTATGATACTTATCGTATCATGGTTATTTGAAGCAGGGTTTCAAAAAAAGTATAGGCTTTTATCTCAAAGTAAAGTGATATTGTCTTTATTTGCTTTTTTACTGTTTAATGTTATTGCACTGCTATGGAGTGATGATATTTTCAATGCCTATAAATATATATTAAAATATTGGTATTTTTTACCTATAGTAGTGCTTTTTACCTCACTACAAAAAGAGTATGTTTCCAAAGTCCTTTCGGCTTTTATCGCAGGTATGTTGCTTAGTGAAATTATTTCTTATGGAATCTTTTTTGAAATATGGGATTTTAATGGTGCGACTTCTAAGAACCCATCTCCTTTTATGCATCATATCGAGTATAGTATTTTTTTGGCATTTACGGCCTTAATCTTACTAGGACGTATGTTTAACCATCAAGATACTAAGTATAAAATAGTGTATAGTCTTTTTTTTATTACTATTACAGGTAATCTCTTTTTGAATGCTGGACGGACAGGACAAGTTGCCTTTTTGTTGGGTATATTTGTTTTGGCTTTGTTAAGTTTTAAAAATAAGTTAAAGGCTTTTGTTGTTTTTATACTTTTGACTACTATCATTAGTCTATTTGCCTTGAACTTTAGTAGTACATTTAAAACACGTATCACCCAAGGAAAAGAAAATTTAGTACAAGCAGTGGAACAGCAAGAGTATTGTAGTTCTTTAGGCTCTAGAGTAGGGGCATGTATTGTAGCAAGTGATATGGTCACAGACAATCTTATTTTAGGCGTAGGTATTGTTGATAATATGCAAGTATTTCATCAGCGTATTGATGAAAAATACCCTAAAATGAAATGTTTACATCCAATTTTTATGCATATGCATAACCAGTTTTTTCAAATTACAACACAGTTAGGCATTATAGGATTACTTATATTCTTAACTCTTTTTTATACTATCTTTCGATTGCCTATTCGTAGTGAAGAGTATAAAAATATAAAATATACGTATGTGATTTTATTGATGTTTTCCTTTATACCTGAAGTGTTGTTTCATAGACAGTTTTCTATGGCACTTTTTACTTTAATCGTAGGATTACTTTTAGCCCAATATAGGATAGAAAATGAAGTATGAAGTCATAGATAAACAATTTAGTAAACTCCTTCAAGACATTAGACGTTGTTTTGCTAAATCCAATCAAAGTATTTGGGATAAAAGAAATAAATTAAAAATTGTATCAGATGAAGTATTTAAAGAAAAATTGATTATAAAATCATTTAAAGTACCTCATCTTATCAATAAAATTGCCTATACCTTTTTAAGAGATTCTAAAGCTAAACGTTCTTATGATAATAGCCTAGAAATTTTAGAATTTGTACCTAAACCTATTGGATATACAGAATTTTTTAGATTTGGATTATTGTATGATAGTTATTTTGTCTCTCAAAAGTATAATTATGATTTTACGATACGAGAACCACTTACACAAGAAAATTTTCCTGATAAAAAAGAAATCTTTAAAGCCTTTGCTCAATTTACATATACTTTACATCAAAAGGGCGTAGAACATTTAGACTATTCTCCAGGTAATATATTGATTAAAGTTTTAGATGATAATAGCTATGAATTTAAGATTATTGATGTCAATAGGATGAAGTTTAAAACCTTTACTAAACATGAATGTCTTGAAAACTTTGCTAAACTTTGGTCAAATGATGAAGATTTAAAATTGATTATTTCAGAGTATGTAAAACTGATTGATATGGAGTGTAAGGAGGCATTAGAGATTGTACGTTTGGCATCCCAAAAGCATAAAGATAAAAAGAATTTTAAGAAAAAATGGTTCAAATATTTAAAACGTAATAAAATTACAGATACAGATATTGAAAAAAAGAAAGTATTGTTATCACATATTTCAGTGGTTATTATGGCTAAAAATGCTGCACCAACAATATCTGAGACATTAGATGCATTGAAGTCTTTTGATGAAGTTATTATATATCTCAATAATTCAACCGATAAGACAAAAGAGATAGCACAATCTTATCCAAATGTTAAAATTATAGAGGGTGACTTTTTGGGATTTGGTCCTACCAAAAATGAAGCTTCAAAATATGCTAAACATGATTGGATTCTTTCTTTAGACAGTGATGAAATTTTAAATCCAGCACTTATAAATGAAATGATGGCATTAGATTTTAAAGATAGTACAAAATTGTATAAACTTAAAAGAAATAATTATTTTTTAGGACATAAAACACAACATATCAATAGTATAGTAAGAATGTATCATAAAAAATATACCTCTTTTGATGATAGTATGGTGCATGAAAAAGTAATTATTCCCAAGAATACTAAAGTCTTAACACTAAAACATAGTTTTAAGCATCTCTATATTTTGACGGTGAATCAAACATTACATAAAATAATTCATTATACAGATTTGGGTTCTCATGATAAAAAGACATGTTTTTTCATTGTAGTGATTGCTAAGTCTATTTTTGCATTTTTTAAAACGTATATTTTGCAAGGTAATATTAGCAAAGGATGGATAGGCTATGTATTGGCAGTTAATTCTGCCAATAAGCGTCACTATAAATACTTAAAACAGTATATCAATTGTTTAGAAGAGAAGAAAAAAATATGAAAATATTAGTCACTGGTACAGCAGGATTTATAGGGTTTCATTTAGCAAAGTATCTCTTAGAGCGTGGAAATGAAGTGATTGGTATTGATAATATCAATGATTATTATGATGTGAATTTAAAATATGCACGTCTTTTGGAGCTGGGTATTGTACCTCATACAGAGGGGTGTAAAATAGCGTCTACACGCTATGATAAACATCATTTTATATCTATGGATATATCCAATACAAAAGCCATAGAAACTCTCTTTAACAAAGAAAACTTTGATGCTGTCTGTAATCTAGCCGCCCAAGCAGGGGTGCGTTACTCTCTTGAGAACCCACATACATATATACAGAGTAATATTGTAGGATTTATGAATATTTTGGAATCATGTAGGCATAATAAGGTAATGAATCTATCTTATGCGTCTAGCTCTTCTATTTATGGACTCAATACGTCTCAACCGTTTAAAACCTCTGACCATACCGACCATCAAGTAAGTATCTATGCCGCAACCAAAAAATCCAATGAAATGATGGCACATACCTATGCACATCTTTATGGCATCTCTACGACAGGATTACGATTTTTTACCGTCTATGGTCCATGGGGTAGACCTGATATGGCACCGATGCTTTTTACCGATGCTATATTAAATAACCGTCCAATTAATATCTTTAACCATGGCAAGATGAGTAGGGATTTTACCTATATTGATGATGTAATCCAAGGGATTGTAAAAGTGATAGACAATCCAGCGACTAGTACAATAGACTTTGATACGAGCGTACCAAACCCCTCTCAATCAACTGCCCCATATCGTATCTATAACATTGGTCAAAATGCACCTTTGTCTCTCATGACTTTTATTGAGACAATAGAAGAAGCATTAGGGACTAAGGCAAAAAAGAATTTTATGGATATGCAAGATGGAGATGTTGTCTCTACGTATGCTGATGTTTCCGATTTGATACAAGATTTTAACTATAAACCTAGTACTTCATTGCAAAGTGGTATTCAACATTTTGTGACTTGGTATAAAGAATTTTATAAAGTATAATGATGAAACATTTTTTAATATATATTTCACAACCCTATAGTATTCCCATAGGAGTACCCTTACAAGAAGAGATAGAACAAAGAGGATTTATGGTTAAATGGTTTTGTGATGAGATAGAAACACAAGAAAAATTTACAGATAAGAAGAGATTGTTAGAGAGTGTAGAAGAAGTATTAGCGTATCATCCTGATGTGGTTTTGGTTGCTACCAATCAAGTACCAGACTTTTTTTCTGGTTTAAAAGTACAAATATTTCATGGGTTTTCTGTAGGAAAACGTAGTGAAACGAAGGGGCATTTTAATATACGAGGATTTTTTGACCTTTATTGTACACAAGGTTCTAGTACAACAGAGCCTTTTAATCGTTTAGCTAAAAAATATAAATATTTTAAAGTAGTTGAAACAGGGTGGTCAAAAGTAGATGCACTTTTCCCTTTAAAAAACACCCGTAATAAAAAGCCTATTATCATGATAAGTTCAACATTTACAAGGCGTTTGAGTTTGGTTCAAAATATAGAAGCTATGGATGAGATAAAACGTCTCATCTCCACTAACAAATGGATTTTTATTGCTGTGGTACACCCTAAGATAGAAGCAAAAATTGTAAATGAACTTAAAGCAATGCAAAATGCATATTTTACTTTTTATGATACTACAGATTTAGTACCACTGTATAAAAAAGCAGATATGATGCTCTCTGATACGACTTCGGCTATTACAGAATTTATCTTACAAAAGAAGCCTGTGGTGACACTCAACAATAATCAACCTTTACCCCATCTTATTAATATTACAGAGGTTGATAAAATAGAAAAATCACTAGAATATGCATTGAGTAATCCTATTGAAATTATGAAGAATATTGAAAAATTTATTCTTCAAACACACCCCTTTGATGATGGAAAGTCTAGTAAAAGAGTAATTGATGCCTGTTTAGACTTTTTGGAAAAAGATACAATTAAAATAAAACCTTTAAATCTCATTCGTCGCTATAAAATACGTAAAAAATTACATTATTTTAAATTATTCTAAAAGCTAAAAGGCTCATGATGAAAGCACCATTTATATGGGATAGATACTCTGATCAACCTTATCCTATCAAAGATAAAGTCTATAAAAAAAAGATGCGTAGTAAACATATTTTTGCATATATTCCTCTTGTTTTGGTTACTATACTAATGTTTCCTTTGAGTGTGTTACTCATGCCTTTTTTAAAATCTAAAAAAGAAGAAAGCTCAGAATTTTATGGTATAGGTGTAAATCTTGATAAAGGTACGATACAAAATACACTGATAGAAGAACTAGGAGTCAAGCATTTACTTATCCGTATGCCGTTATGGGATATGAAAAGAGTAGATGATTATGTGACTTTTGCTCAAAGTTTTGGAGAGGATAAGCACATACTTATCAATATTATTCAAGATAGAGAACATATTGAAGATAAAGTATTGCTTCAAAAAGATATAGAAATCATCTTTGAAAAATTTTTATCTTTTGTGACTCAATATCAAATAGGTCATGCGATTAACCGTACTAAATGGGGATTTTTTTCTATGGATGAATATTTACAATGGTTTATGTGTATTCAAAACATTAGAGACCATAAATACCCTCAGATAAAACTTATAGGTTCTTCTGTCATTGACTTTGAATTTCATTATACAATTCGTACCTTATTTAACTTGTTTAGTGTTAAGTACGATGTGTTTTCTTCTTTATTGTATGTAGATAGAAGGGGGAGCCCTTATCATACACAAATGGGTATCTTTGATACAAAAAATAAAATAAATATGTTGTATGCTTTGGTAAGGCTCTCTCCTAAGAGTAAAAACCAAATCTATATCACAGAAGTAAACTGGCCTTTATCCAATACAGCACCGTATGCACCTACTTCAGAAGCAGAGTGTGTAGATGAAGATACCTATGCTCAATATATGATGGAGTATTATCATATTGCCAAAGAGAGTCAAAAGATAAAACGTGTCTATTGGCATCAACTCATTGCCTCAGGATATGGATTGGTAGATGATAGAGAAAATACTATACGAAAAACAGAAGCATTTGAAATCTATAAGAATATGATAAAAAAGGATAAACAAAATGAAAATATTTAAAAAATTATTGGGCTATTATATGGGGATGATACTACTCTTTTTTATAGGAAGGGTAGGGCTTTTTGTATGGCAATATGATAGATTTTCTCAGACAGATGTGAATTATTGGTTGGCATTTATCTATGGTCTCAAAATGGATACAATATTGGCATCAATGTTATTGATAGTCCCTCTTATCCTTCTTAGCTTTATACCTATGAAATGGGCAAAAATAGTCAATCTTATCTTACGTGTATATTTTATGACCGTATTTGCTTTTCTTATCTATATGGAAAATGCTACTTTTCCTTTCTTTAATCAATATGATGTACGCCCTAACTTCAAATTTGTAGAGTATTTAGAGTATCCTGTTGAGGTATTTCATATGTTAATTGCTGATTTTAAACTTCCTTTGTTTATTGCATTTTTTATGATGATTACTTTTTCATGGTTATTTTTGCGTATGACTAAAGAGAGTTTTATAGAGGTCTTAAAACTCCCTTTTAAATCCAAAATAATTTGGTTTTTACCTATAGTTTTACTTCTTTTCATAGGTATTCGTTCTTCTTTAGGGCATCGTCCTGCCAATATCTCGGATGCTATGTATTCGAGTAATCGTATCGTCAATGAAATAGCAAAAAATTCTCTTTACTCTGTAGGTTATGCTATCTATGCCAATAAAAAGTATGCAACTAAGGCGATTAAACTCTATGGTAAGATGTCTTCGTATGAAGCCTTAAAACGCATACAAAATGTTTTGAAGATAGAAAAAAATGACTTAAATAGTAGTTCTCCTTTTTCACGTGAAATTAAAACACATTTTCCTACTACAAAAAAGAAGAATTTAGTCATATTTTTACAAGAGAGTTTAGGGTATCAATTTGTAACGCCTGAAATCACTCCTGAATTATTAAAACTTAAAAAAGAAGCCCTATGGTTTAATGAAAGCTATTCAAATGGTACACGGTCAGTCAGAGGTATCGCAGGGACTACAGCAGGATTCTTGGCCGTCCCTGGTAAAGGGGTGGTCAAACGTAGTAAATCACAAAGTGATTTTTTTACCTTTGCTTCTTTGCTTAATCCTTTGGGCTATCATACTATGTTTCTCTATGGAGGAGAAGCACGATTTGACAATATGCGTTCATGGTTTTTAGGCAATGGATTTGATGAAATTGTAGAACAAAAAGACTATACTAGTCCTGTGTATGTAGCTACATGGGGAGTGAGTGATGAAGATTTGGTCAAAAAAGGAAATGAACGATTTAACGATTTATATAAAAAGGGAAAACCTTTCGCTGCTTTGATGTTTAGCTCTTCTAATCATAGCCCTTTTGATATACCTAGTGGACGTATAGAAGAGATAAAAAAGGGTAAAAATTGTGTGGAAAATGCTGTAAAATATGCAGATTATGCTATTGGTGAGTTTTTTAAAGAAGCAAAAACTTTAGCGTACTACAAAGATACTATCTTTGTAGTGATTGCTGACCACAATATTAGAGTATATGGAGATGATGTTGTACCTATAAATATGTTTCATATCCCCGCACTTATTTTAGGAGAAGGGGTCAAAAAAGGAGAATATAATGCCTTGGTATCCCAACCAGATATCTTAGCTACGGCCATTGATTATTTGGGTAAAGATTTAAAATATCCTATCTTAGGTAAATCTATTTTTTCAAATACTAAAAACGATGTGAACCTTATGCAATTTAATGAAAATTATGCTTTAAGAGTAGGGGATAAAGTAGCCGTAGTCCAACCACGAAAGAAAGCCCAAACGTATCTCTATAAAAATAAGCACTTAGTACTCACAGCACATGATGAAGCATTAGAAAAAGATGCTTTGGCTTTTGTGATTGGATTAAATTATATCTATGATAAGCAGAAGTATAAATAAAATATTAAGTCCATGATTAAAGTAAATTGTCTTTATTCTTTTCTATAAATTCTTTACATGAAAGAATAGAGTTAAAAGAATATTGGCTATTTAAAATATCTTTAGAAGTGATAGAAATAGAAATAGTATAAGGAATATGGCTATTGATAGCTAAGTCTATATCACTTTGTTTATCCCCAATAAGCCAAGAGCGATTGAGGTCTATGTTATAGTGTTCTAAAATATTTTCTATCATACCTGTGTTAGGTTTCCTACAATGACAAGCATCTTCTGCTATATGGGGGCAGTGTTCTATGCTTTGTATCTCTATCTCTTTTTTACGTAATTGTGTAAGCATCCATTTTGTAAGTATTTCAAAATCTTTAAGAGAATAATATCCACGACCAATACCCGATTGATTGGTAATGATAAAAACAAGATAGCCTTGCTTCATAAATAGTTTTATTAAGTCAAATATTCCCTCTATAAATTCAAAATCTTCTATCTTGTAGGTATAGCCATGGTCAATATTGATGATGCCATCACGGTCGAGAAAAAGGGCTTTTTGTGGCTTCCTTGATAGTATACTAGTACGCACCATCATGCTTTAGTACGACTTTAATCGTTTTAATGAGTATCACAATATCTAACCATAAAGACCAATTAAGTACATACCATTTATCTGTTTTTATTCTAAAATTATAGTCTGTATCACTTCTGCCACTTACTTGCCATAGTCCTGTGATACCTGGTTTTACCATAAAATAGTAAGAGGTATTGTCTTTATAATACTTATCAAGTTCTTCTTGAGTGACAGGTCTAGGTCCTACAAAGTTCATGTGACCCATGAGTACATTAAAAATTTGAGGGAGTTCATCTAGTGAGGTCTTTCTTAAAAAAGCACCAAGTTTTGTAATTCTAGGATCACCTTTTAATTTAAAATTTTCTTCCCACTCTTTTTTGATAGCCTTATTTTCTTTGAGAAGTGTTTCTAATCTTTCTTGGGCATCACTATACATACTTCTAAACTTTAGTGTAGGTATCTTCTTCCCGTTTTTACCGATACGTGTATGGACAAAAAATATAGAGCCTTTGGATTCTTTTTTGATAAGAATAGCCAAAATAGCAATAATAGGTAGAAGTATAGGTAACAATAGTATGGCAAGAAAATAGTTAAAAGATTGTTGAATAATCCTACGATACCAACTTTTTAATCTATTCCGATAGACAATTAAATTGGTACGTGTATTGGAGAGTTCATAAATATGCGAATGAGTCAAATCATAATCATCCATAATAGGAATAAAGATAACTTCATGCTTTTGTTTGATTTGGGAAGATAAAACATTTTTAAGTGTTTGAGAATCACTGCCTTGTGAATTGACAAATATAGTAGAAAATGCTTCATCCTTTTGGGGCTTAACATATCCTAAATATGGATTACCATAAATCTCTGCCGTTAAAAAAGGGTCATTGCCATAAATATCAGCTTTTTTTTGCCATATTTTTAAAATATACAGTAATTTTTTACTAATATTCTTTGCCAGAGGTATCAGGATTATCATGATAGTAAATGAAATACCAATGACCAGTCGTGAGTAATTTTCAATTGATTTTGTCATGGCTAAGTATGCAAACACCAATATAGCAGAAAAGATAATAACTTTTATAACAAGTCGGCTTTCATGCCAAAAATCATAACGAAAAGTATAGAGACCTTCATAGGTAAAAAATGCAATAAGAATGACATAAAGAGGATAAAAAGTTAAATAGGTAGTATACTCAATGGTATGAGGTTCTAGTGTATTAAAACTTTCTCTAAGTAAAAATGCCAAATACACAGAAAGAAGAATCATTAGAATATCAAGAAGTATAAAAATAACTTTAGCAATAAAATCTTTCATAAAACTTCTTTATACTCTAATTACATTTATGGTTGACGAAGAATAGTCGCACTACCTTCAACGAGTTCAACCGTAGATATGTTTGCACCTTCATCATGTGTAATACGAACAATAGTAGTCTCTGAGCCTTTTACGATACTGTCCCCAGGAGACATCGTATATGCTGTAGCAGTATCCATAGGACCAGAATAAGAGCTATATGAACTACTCTCTCCAGAACTTCCACAGCCTATTAGCATGATGCTAAATATAAGTGATATTAGTATTTTATTCATTGTTTATCCTTAAAATGTGATACCAGTATCTGGTACTTGTGCAAGAAATGATACTGATTTTGCTGCTTCATCTACGACTGTACCTTGAATATACTCAGTAGATACTATAGAACTTGGATATGCATGAAGTTCACGACTATAAGGTAGCATAAGTGTATTGAACCAGACCGTTGCCATTTTCGCATATCCTTCACTATTTGGGTGGGTTGTTTCAGCATAGTCCTCTGCTGTCAATCCAGCATTATGATACATATCTACTAGCGTAAGCATATCTCCTGTATTGATACGATGGTTCACTAGGTTTGAAAGATTCGCATTAAATGATTCAATGGTGGCATTACCTACAGATGATCTACCTATAATGAGTGCAATGATGACTCTTACATGTGTACCTGTATCTCTTTCATAACGGTCAATTTCATTTAAAATACTATTGACTCCAGACACAGAACTACTACGATCATTGGTCCCAATATGTAGTAAAATAGTATCAGCATGATTGTCTGCTAAAAATTGATATACAGTTTCCGAAATATCATAACTTGTCCACCCTGGGTGACCTTCATTATTTGCATCAAAAGGAGGTGATATATCTTGTCCTGCTACTTGACTTCCTACAAAGTCAGCAGGAAAGTTTGCATCTTGTAGCATATACCATAGATGACTTCTGTACGCTGTTCTAATACCAGCTGGGCGAAAATTAAGGCTATCTGATCTTAAATCATCATATGTAATTGAATCACCTAAGGGCATAATCTTTGTGATATCTGCATTTAATAAGCTAAATACAAGACTCAATCCTGTGAATATTTTAGTTATAGTGTATCTGTACATATTTATTTTACTCTCCTTGTAATAATTATTTCTTAATTATATTTCTTTTTTAATAAAAAATAGCTTAGACCTCTCCTAAAACCAAAGGGAAAGCAAGAGTAAAATTTGCTAAAATAAGGGATGTCAAAAACAATAAAATATTACAAAGTAAATAACCTGATAGAAAAAGACTTTAGAAGAGTAGTTGGAGT
>Ga0256838_1000431_pt1 | contig 26444 bp, 30 predicted proteins | sample 4571419metaG_FD_185978 | JGI IMG/M metagenome (GOLD analysis project Ga0256838, IMG submission 185978) | Hydrothermal vent microbial communities from Guaymas Basin, Mexico - 4571-419 | ecosystem: Environmental > Aquatic > Marine > Hydrothermal vents | place: Mexico: Guaymas Basin | collected...
TAGATCAAATACTTGGTATAAAATTTAAAATCAATATTATTAATCCCCAAAATACTGCAAAATTTAATCAAAAAATTAACATGGCAATATAACTTGTAGTTGCTGTGATAAAACTAACTATTGTCTTAATCATAAAGTATGATTTTATATCTTTTTTTATTTTATCAATAATAGAAATAATCTCTCATTTATTAGAATTATCTCAAATCATTAAGTTTAATTTTTCTTTAAAATATCTATATTCAAGTAAAATAAATAAAACATAAAATAATATAATTCAAGCACTTGAAAAAATAGAAGTAAATCAACCTATAACTAAGGTAAATACATATTGTAAATCTACTTTATTTAAAATTTCTTCTAAGTTTTTTGGTTCTGGTAAGTGAGTAAAATCAAAAAATTGAGTTATAATCATCGAAACCCTACTTTGATATGAAGGTAATAATTGTATAAAATCATCTAAATTTGATCATAACATTTTTCATATAGCCCAAAATAACAATATGTATGTTAATAATGATAATGTAAATGATATAAAAGCAGGTATCTTAAATTTCTTAAAGAAATTTGATAATCATATAATAGCAAATGAGAATAAAAGAGCTATTATAAAAGGAATAATAAGACTTGCTCAAATATATAGAACATAAAAAACAATTACTAAACTTATCATTATAAGTGATATATTTAACAATGGATTTTTCTCTTTTTTAAACATAGTTTTTGCATTTAGTTTTAATTGAATATAGTCTAACTCCTTTAGTATTAAAGTAAAGATTTTTAAGCTTGACTTTAATATTTTTTTGTATATAAATATAAAATAAAGTGTTCTTTGAAATAATCTGAATAAATGAAAGATAAAGACAGGATGATGTTTAATTACACATCCATGTAGATTGATTATATAAGCAAATAAAAAAGGAGAAAAATGCTAAATAATAATCAATAGACAAAATGGAAGTAAAATAGGTGAACCTAGTTCAACAAAAAAGAAGCTAGACTTCTAAAATATGGAGAAATAACATGGAAAAAATTATTACAATAGAAGATTTTAACAATACAACAAACGCTTTTTGGGCAAAAAATGAAAAACCATATGCTTTTGGTATCGGTTTACATATTTATGACTCAGAGTTCAATATTATTGCCGTAAAATGGTTAACTATAAACATAGAGAACAATCATGGAACTGCTGCAATCCTTATGAACAATCCTAAAATGACAGCATCAACTATTGTTGAAATGTGTTTTGAGCCTTTTCTTGCTGATGGTAAACATCATGAAAACATTGCTGCTCTTCAATTTATTGGAGATGACATCCCTGCTTTTAAAGTATACCAAACAAAAGAAGATTTAACACAAACAGAACCATCTGACATTTGTGATGTACACTTTAGACATGCACTTATCAGTCGTCGTCATTTTCAACCAAATACTCTTAATTTAAATGGTCATTTTGGTATTTTACCAAATCTAGTATGGACAGCAAAACATGCTTATACTCTAGATGATTATAACAAATCATGGTACATCATTCATGAAGATGAAGGTATGCCAATTTGTCATGATAAATTTCCTCCTATGTATTGGTCAAATCCAGCATTATCAGGTGTTCGTGTTGCAAACACGTCAATGGTAAGAAATGGTGCTCATTTAGCTGAAGAAACAACTGTTATGCACTATGGTTTTATAAACTTTAATGCAGGTACCCTTGGTAAAGCTATGGTTGAAGGTCGTATTGCTGGTGGTGTAACTATTGATCATGGAACTGATGTTGGTGCTGGTGCCGGATTTTTAGGAACGATGTCTGGTGGAAATGACAGAGTTTTAAGTACTGGTAAAAGTAATCTTGTTGGTGCTATGGCTGAAGTTGGAATTATTCTTGGTGATGGAAATCAAGTAGCTGCTGGTGTGACAATTCTTGCAAATACAAAAGTGTATGATGTAAGAGATGAAACATGGAAAGTTGGTACTGATTTTGATAAATGTAACAATACACTTTTCTTATCAAATACAAAAGAAGGTCGTATGGAAGCAAGAGATGTTAAAAAACCAGTTGAACTAAATGATGAGTTACATGATAACTAATCAAAAAAAGAACTACACTTTTAAAGTGTAGTTCTAACCTTTAAAATAATTAAACATCATTTTCTGTCTTTGTTTTTCAATTAAAAAAGTATAAATAATAATTATTTATACTTTTTATTTTGTTTATTTTTCAAGTAAAGCTGCTTTTATACTTTTTTCTAATTCTCTAATACCTACTTTTTTCGAGCTTGATACTGGAATTATTTCTTGTCCAAAAAATTGATTTTTTGCATGAGCTAAACTTTTTCATACTTCAGATTTACTTATTTTATCTGTTTTTGATAAAACGATAGTAACAGGTAATCCTAAATCTAATATATATTTATACATTTCTATATCTACTTCTTGAGCTCAAAGTTTTGTATCTATTAAAATAACAACTTTTTTAATATATTCAGCTTTTTCTTCCATATACCATGAAATAAGTCAGTCTAATTTATCTTTTAAATTTTTACCTAGTTTTGCAAAACCATAACCTGGTAAATCTGTTAAATAATATTTATTTTCTACTAAAAACATATTAGCTAAAAGAGTCTTACCTGGTCTAGAACTTGTTTTAACTAAATCTTTTTTTTCAAATAAAGCATTCATAATACTTGATTTCCCTACATTTGATCTTCATACAAAGATAACTTCTCATTTTTCATCTATTTGAACTTCTTTACTTCAAAGACCTACAGATTTGTGAAATTTTACTTGTGATAATTTCATTCTTTTTTTGTTTATTAACTAAATCTATGTTATAATAAGGAAGAACTACAAAATATAAAGTTAAAATTAAAAAAAATGACAGAACTAAATCAAAACATATCAGATAAAACAATATGAAATGCAATTTCTGCATACTTAATGATCTTTATATCATGATTATTTTTGTTTAATAAGTCTAATCCTGAAATAAATAATTCATTCGTGAAAAATCATACTAAGACAGCGATGCTAATACATTTATGATTTTTAATTACCTACATTATATTTATTAGTAATTGAATTTTTGCATCATATAATGTAATGTGATTTTGAATAAATAATATAATCACTGATGTGATTTATATATGATTATTATTTTTATTAGCAAACTGAATATATAAAGCCAAAAATAAACAAATTTTTAATATATGAAACTGATTAAACATTTCGAATCAATTATTAGATATAGATTGAGACTGAAAAATAAGTGAAAAAGAAAAAATAACTATTCTATTATCATATATACCATTAATATGATTTATAGATTTCGCTAAAAATAAAACAAATCTAGTAATACAAAATTGAATAAGATTAAATATTTTAATCTCAATAATTATAAGTCTATTACTAATATTTTGATATATTAATTTAGCTACATTCTTTAGTTTAATTTATATTATTTTTGTAACATTTATATGAATTAATCTATTTACAAGAAATGAATTAATAAGTATAAATTTACCAAATATATTTTCACCATCAAACTTATATATAAACTGTATAACACTACAAAAATATATTAAAAATTATTTTTCAAATGAACAATTCAAATCATTTGAATTAATAACAAAAGAAATAAAAGAAAGTAATATTAATGAAGATATTAATAATAAAGCAATACTTGAATCTAAAAAAGAATTAAAATTACCTAAATTTTTAATTTATACACCATTTTTAAATTTAATATTTTTATTTTACAAAAATACTAAATATTCATTTCATATAATAAACGGTTTAATAATAACTTTAACAATTATCCTATTGTTATTAATATCAATACTTTGATATATAAATATTAATTTAATTTTATTATTACTATTCCCTATATTCTTTTGAATATGATATGTAAATAATAAACTTGAATATAAAATGCCTGTTATTTTTGATATATATTTATTAATAATAAAAATATTTTCTATTTTTAGCTTTTGATCTAAAAAATTAAAAGAAAAAAAACAAGAAGAAAAAAATATATCATTAAAACCAAAAATTAATAATTAAAAAATTAAAATATGAATAAAACAAATAAACTACCAACTACTGAAAATAATAATGAAATAGTTGATCAATATTGAGAACATATTCAAAAATTAGATAAAAGTTTAATACAAAAAATAGTAGAAAACAGTAAAAAAGACACTGAACTTTTAGCTAAATTATCAGAAAATACTACAATAGATGCTAAACTAAATAATCTAGAGTTAGCTAGTAGTTTCTGGGTAGAATCACTAATAAGAACAGTTATCGCTACAGCTAATGATTGAGAATGAAAATATGAAAAATCTAATTGATGAGCATCAGTATGAGTAAATCTAAGAAAAGTATTTAAAAATGATGATGACAAGAAAAAGAAAGTGAAAAAACAAATAAGTATAGAAAAGAAGAACAAGATAAAGAGTATTAAAAAAAGTAAGAAATAAATTATTTCTTACTTTTTTTAATACTACATACTTCTAAGGTTTTTAACGTATCATAAACTACATAAACTAGCATTATAAACGATAGTATTTTTAATTCTAATCAATGATAAGGTAATACTGATAATATTGATGCTAAACCTAAATAAGATGCTAATGTTATACTACAAGCTGGACAACCTGATACAAGTATTCAAAAAAATGATGCAATAGATCATACTCACATAGTTTTTTTAGTGGGTCATGCAAAATACATTATCTTATAAATAGTAGATCATATAAATAATCAAAATAATAATGCAATAAATATATCTAAATTAAGCTCTATAATATAAAAAGTAATTCATAAATTACCTATAATTAATTCAGTATTTTTAAAATACAAAAATAAAGTTCAAATAGCCAATATTGAAATAATAGTAGTTATTAAAGAACCAGGTTTTAATAAAACTTTTTTAAGATTTTTTAATATTAATTTCACTTAATTTATAATTTAAATAATATTTTTATTAAGTTTAATATGAATTAAATTTAATGCAATAAAAAAAAAGAAGATTAAATTAATCTTCTTTTTTATGTACTTTTTTTCCTCATGCAATAATAGCATCTTTTAATGTTCTATTATCTTCTATTTTAAAAGTTTCATCAGTATCAGTTATAATAAATTTATTATCTTCTATTTTAAAAGTTTCATCAGTATCAGTTATAATAAATTTATTATTTTTTTGTTCTATAATTAAATTATTTCATCCACTAATATCAATTGCATATTTTCAACCTATTCTTGTAGCTTCATGAGTTTCATTATTATAGCTAAAAATAGTATTCATAACTTTAATATTTGATAAATCAATTTCAACTCAATCTTCTTTTGATAATTCATTAATATCAGAAATACTTAATGTAATTCACTCTAAATCTCTATCTTTTAATTCTTTATCAAATTCTTTTTGTTTAACTTCTTTTTCATTTTTTTCAATGATTTTATTTAAGTTAACTCATTCACCTCCATTTTCAATTAAAGTTGAAACCCTTAATAATTCACCAGTAGTTTCAATTTTAGATAATGAATTTAAGTATTTATCAAAAGTAGTGTCTTCATAATCATCTTCACTTTCTCTTGAAGATAAATCATCAAAAGCTTTTAATACAGTATCAACAGCTTTTAATCACTCAATTTCAACAGAACTAACTGATATATCTATTTTATTATCATCATCAGTTATATTAAATTGACCATCTTTCATTTCAATATTTACATCATTACTTCCTGGTCTATCAATTCTAAATATTCATTTTTCAGTATCTTTAACTTGAAAATTTGAATCAACTGATTTAGTAAAAGTTTCCATTTTATCTTTATCAATTCAAATCATTCTATATCCTTCTTTTTCTTTTTTATCAGAATCAGATAATAATAAATCTCCATCTTCTAATGTAGCTTTAGCTATCATAACTGAAGAAATTGAATCTAATGGAAAACCAATACCTTCATTATTTTTATTTTCTAAAATATTAGCAATTTCTTGATTAGCTACAACTGTAGAGCCATCATTTGCAACATCATATGCTTTACCTTCTGCTTTACTTAATAATTTTAAAGTAGCATCAATTGATAATAACGTTTCAGTTAAATCTTTATCTCATAAATCAATATCACCTATTTTATCACTATTATCAGAAGATATAACTTTTTCTTCTAAATCATAAAATAATTCTTTAACTCCATAGTTATTATCTATATCAAACCTTACTTTACCGTCTTTAATTTCTTTTGTATTGATTCATTTAGCAGTTAATTGTTCTTTTTTAGAATCACTTAATTTTAATTTTTGTTCTACAAATTTTTCATCATCTGATAAATATGAATCAATAGTAGTTTGAATTTTATCTTTGATTTCATTAACTTCAATCTCAGTAAAAGATTCGTCATATTGATTAATTACACCAGTTTTACCAAGTGTAATATTTAAATCAGTCTCGTGTTTAGTAATAAATACTTTATGTTCTTTACCATCTTTTCAAGTAAATGTACCAACCTCCATATTATCACCATCAGCCAATGTACTAAAATCGATTCATTCATTTAAAGTAAATTTTCCAACTGGTTTATCAGTAATAACTTCTTGAGTATCTTGAACATTATTTACTGTTATAACTTCTTCTACTTCAAAAGTTATATTATTTAAATTTCAGTTACCTTGATTAATCATTTCATCAGTTAATCAAGTAACAGCCTTATTGTTTGAATCAACTAATCCTAAAGTTTTTAAACCTGATAGTCAAATTTTTCAATCAGTAATTCAAACTTTTTTAACAGCTGATAATGTTCCTTTTCAAAATAATCCATCAGCACTTGATACTGTTTCTCAATTTCTATTAACATATGTAGCTTTTAAAATTCATTTAGCAATTAATGCTTCTTGAATTAATTTAATTCAATCTTTTGAATAATGTTCTTTATTCCAAGCTATATCATTAGAAACATCTTGTTTTTCTAATTGTTTTTGTTCTATTTGTTGTCTTATTACTTCAGCTTTTCTAAACTCTCATTCTTTAATTACTAATGCTGCAAAAATATCTTTAGAATAACTATCTATATCACTTTTAGGAACTCCCATTTGTGATAAAACTTTCATAAATTTGCTTGTATTAGTTTTTATAATAATTAATTCATTAATAGTTTTAGAAGCATTAATTTCATTAATATAATTATCTTTAATTGTTTCAGATAATTTTCAAACTTTTAAAATTTCCTCACCTCTTCATTTTAATTTTTGATTTACATTTTTTAATTTAATCATTAATGAAGAATTGAATTCTGTTTTTAATTTAAGAGTATTATAAACTTCAACTCATACATTCTTTTTTTCTTCTAATATTTGTCTTATAACTTCCTTTTCAACATTTACCTCTAAAATTTTAGCATCTATTTTTGGTACAAATGCTTTTTTATGACCAGGATGAATATTAATATTTGTATTAAAAGTAATTTTAGAATCATTTAATTTAGTAATTAATACATTTAACTCAGAGCCATTTAATGTTGAGATATCAGTTTTTAATAAAATAAACATTTCTTTGAGAGCCATTCAAACTTCTTTATTTATAACTTCTCTTGCAGCTTTTTGATCAGCTTCATTTTTATTACTAGTAACAAATGATTCATTATTTTTGATTAAACCATCAATATAACTATCTATGTTTGCAGTATCTAAATCAATAACATTATCATTACCAGTTGAGTTTCTATCAAATGGAGAAGATGCAATATCTACTCAATCTTTATTTAAAAATCATTCTCTAGTTCATTCATTATATACAATTACTTTATCACCTTCAACTGCTATTGTTTTTCCATCTAAATCAGAAATTGTAATTTTAGATAATTTTTCAGATAAATTTGTATTAGATGTCATTTCTGCAATTCTTTTTAATGCATCTAATCCATCTTGTCATTTAATAGTAAATCAATTTTCAAGTACAGATGAAGTAACTGCTCTCAAATATTTTTTTAAAGAATCTTGAGTTTGTTTTTCTAATTGAGAAATATCAGCTTTAATATCGTTTAAAATTTTTAAGTCTTTTTCATCAATTTTTCAATCTTTTACTAATTCTTGGAATTTTTCATCTAAATCAGAATTATTTTGATCAGGAGTAATAGAACTATTCCTCATAGTTTCAGCAAATTCATTTCTAATTAAACCAGTAAATACACTTTTATAAGTTTTAATAATTGCAAACATATTATATATGTTAAAAAATAATTTTATTTTTGTTTTTTAGTTCGAAAACTATTTACTAATAAATAATAACATATAACTAAAAATATTTGCAAAAAAAACTACTGGACTTTTATGCTTTTTATCGTAATAAATTCTTAAAAACAAAAAAAAGACCTACGAAACTTCGTAGGTCTTTGGTATAGATTAAGTATCAAAAGATAAAATCTTCAATACATTTACTATTTCCACCAGCTTGTGCTTTCATCTTTAGCTTCTGTTGTTACAACTGGATTTTTATTTCCATTTACAACAAGAACTTTAAGTGGATCTTTTTGTGTTTTTGTTTTTTTAACTACTGGTGTGTTATTGTATGACTGTGGGTCATTTGTGATAACATCGCCACCACTATATCTAATAGCAGATTGGTAAGTTTTACCATTTCTAAGGCCTTTTCTTACTGATGCAGGTGCATTATAGTATTTTAAACGACTGTCTACATTTTTTGTTCTGATAGTATAAGGTAATCTTACAAAATCAATACGAGCAGAATCATCAGTTGAATAACCTTCATATAGACGAGCATTATCATTACCATCAATATGACCAGCATCTACAATACAAACAGCATATAAGTTAACTGGACCAGTTGCAGATTTTAAACCTACACCTGTAGAACAGATACCTGTTTCACCATTACCAAAATCTATAGTTTTAAAACCATGGAATTTAGCTGTATTATATACACCAACTGCATGTGGAGAAGCTGTAAGTTCAGTAAGTGTAACAGATTGACTGTCTACTTGCTGTTTAAGTGCAGCAACATCTTGTGCATGTTTTTTGTTTAAAGCAGCGATTTTTGTATTTGCATTGTTGATAACAGCTTGATCAGCAGATTGATAAGCAATAGTTAACTCTCTTTTTGCAGTTGCAAGATTAGCTGTTGTAGCAGATAATTTACTTTTTAAAGCAATCAACTCAGCATCATGTGCAGTTTTTCTCATATATGGATTAGCTGTACCATCGATACCAATCATAAGTGTTTTTTGATTTGCACTCATAGCATCCCATAATGGAGATTTTAAACCACAAACTTCATTTACAATACGATCAACAGTAGTAACACCACTGTACGCTTCATCAGATGCATCTAACATTTTTGTATATTTTTTGATCTCTTTAATAAGTGTAGGCTTAACCTTCTTAACTACTTCAGCTTGATCAAAAAGTTCTTGTGCAGATACACCTTTGTACTCTTGCGATACTTTTACTGTAAAATCTCTATCTAAAAGAGGTGTAGTACAATTTGTATCTTCTACTGCATATGCAGAACTAACTAATAATGACGCAGCTACTGCTGCTATAATAATATTTTTTTTCATGACAGACTCCTTATAAGTGTTGTCTATTTAAACTGTAGTACTGAAAAAATACTACAAGTTGATTAAATCTAAAATAAATTTTAGATACACCTATTTCGCAATTGTTTTATCAACCACTTTTTTAGGAAGATGATTTAATGCATCACTTATTTGTTTCTCTTTCCAATTAAATGGGAGAAATAAATGATCTTTAACCATATGTCCTCTTTTGCGTTTTATTTTAGTAGAATGTAGAACATAACCTTTTACATTAATCTTTTGCTCATTGCAAACTTTTATGATTTTAGGCATAAGAATCAAGTCATTTGAATGTCTATCAGCCCATGGTTCATATTTTACATCACATTTACGCAATTTTTGTTTTAATAGAACTGATTTTTTAAAGTCAGATTTACTGACAGAACCAGGTCCATTTATTTTAATATTAGCTTTTTCTTTAGATGTTTTATTTGTATTTTCAATAATATCTTCTTTTTCAAAAATATTACTATCAACACTATTATTATCATCATCTGACAAAACTACGGCACTAGATCCTTTTTCCTGTTTACTAATATTGTGAGATGCGCATCCTGCGACAAATACACTAATAAGTAAAACTATTACCAATCTAATAATATACATGTACATTACCTCCTTTTCAAAGTATTGATATAACAGATCTGTCTATAGAGACTTGTATGTTATATATAAATTTTTATTAATGTCAAATGTTTTTTCACTATTTATATGGATTGTCAACAATAAGCTTCATTACTATGCTATCTTGATATAATTTTTAAATATATATAATAAATTAAATATAATTTAACATTTTAATAATGAATATTATTTTCTACATATATCTATTTATTTTTTGAACAATGTTTTGAAGTTTTGCTTCAGTTTTAATTTATAGATTAAAATCATGAGAAGCCTGAATTTTAACATGAAGAAGTCACTGCCCTAAATGTAATAACATACTACAAACACTAGAATTAATTCCTATATTTTCATGGCTTAAAAATCTATGAAAATGTCATTATTGTAAAGAAAAGATAAGTAACATATACCCTTTTCTTGAACTAAGTACATGAATTCTTTTTTCATTAATATGATACTTTTTAATAGATTATAATTTAATATATTCTTTAGATTATTTTGAAATAACAAAATTAATTTTGTGGTTAAGTATTTGATTTATTACTATTTTATATACTTTTTATGATTTACTTTTTTTAGAAATTCATGATTGAATAATGCTTAGTTGAATTAGTTTATGATTTATAATGTTATCATTTGATACATTTTTAAATAATAATTTATTCATTTCTATTTCATCTATATTAATGTCTATCTCTATAATAGGATTGTTGTATATAATAATGGTTAAAGAATTAAAAGAAGTTTGGGATGTTTTAATTATAGTATGAATTATATTAAGTTTAATTTGATATAAATTATATTTTTGAATAGATTTAACTAGTATAGCAATATTTGATTGATTAATTGCATCTCTTATAATTTTTATATTCTTTTTCTTACAAATACTTGTTTCAAAATGAGCATGGATGTGAGGTTGAGATTTGAGAATAGCCATTATGATATGATTGTTATTGTGAACATGATTAGTATTCCCTTCACTTATGACTACATATTTAATAGGTAGTATTATATGAATTTCATATGTAATATATTGAAAGATTAAAAAAAATTGAACAACTATTAATTCTCAAGTACCTTTTTGACCATTTTTAGCCATTTGATTTTTTATAACATTATTTTATTCAGATCAAATATTTAATTTGATGAATATTTATTTATAATAAAATAAAGTCTTTGTAAAGTTAAATAAATTTACAAAGAATAATTAAAATGATATAATAATATTAATTTAAAAATAAAAACAAAAGTATGCCAAATAAAAAACAATTAACTGCAATTAGAGATTTTATAATAACTGCTGAAAAATCTATTAAAAGTGCTAAAAAATTATTAAAAGATGTATTAGAGGATAATAATTTAACTTTAGATACTAATATTCAATTAGATACTAAATGATTAAATGCTTATTCAAGTGATGATTCTAAAATAATAGAATGAGTATTTACTTGAGAGGAAATGTTATGAGCTGATGGTAATAAGTACCCTGTCCCAGCTAATTATTCTTCAAAATCAAAACTTGTACAATGAGATAAACTGAAAGTCACAATTACACCAAATGGTAAAATGCTATATAAACAAATAGCTCCTATTAATAGATCTTTTATTACTGGTTTGGTAGTAAAAGAAAAAGAAAAATTTCAAGTTGTTGCTGAATGAAAAACTTATGATTTATTAACTGCAGCAGTAACTCACTTCAAAGCTAGTATTTGAGATACAGTAACTGTTATTATTCCTGAATGAAAAGAGGCTACTTTTGCAGCTATTGATTTAGTTGTTCCTTCTGAACAATAAAAAAAGAACTTTTATAAAGTTCTTTTTTTATTGTGCTAAATTTATAAATTCTGTACTATCAATTGAAAATTCTCATTTAACTTTATACGATGATACTTCATCTATATGTTGTCATAAAGTAGTTAAAAAAGTAGATTTTCAATCTCAATATGGCACTACCATTCTCGCTTCAATATTTTCAAATATTTTAGCAGATTCTTTTGATCATTTAATAATCAAAACATCTACATCTCCAAAAAATGATAATATTTCTTCTTTTAATTCAAATGTATCATTAGTTATTATAACTAAATGTTTTGAATCAATAGTAAAACTATAAAATAAATTATTATTATATGATTTAACTTCTAGAAGTATTCATGATTTTTCAAATTCTCATGCATGTACAACATTTAAATTATCAATTTTAACCTCTAATGAATTAGTATCTAAAGCTATAGTAGCTTTAGATCCATCTGAAACAGAAATAATTCCTGCTTTATTATTAATTTCAATCATTTATAAATTTTAATTATATAAAAAATGTTTTATTTCTTCAAATAATAGCATGTATATCAAACATGACTTTAACCTTTTTAATTTCATCTAAAGTGAACCAATCGTATCAAACGAATCTTTCTTCTTTTTGAACTATAGGATTTTTTGTTCAATTGTATTTAACCAAAAATAAATAAACATCTTTATCTATAACTGGATTATTTTTTAAGTATCAAGCTGTAAAAGTATAATTAAGCTTTGTAATAAATTTAATAACTTCTAAATCCTTTTTATCTAAACCTGCCTCTTCACTTATCTCTCTAACAGCAGTATCTTTAGCTACTTCACCCTCTTCTATATGTCATTTAGGTATAACATATACTTCTGAATTTTTTGAATTTAGCCATTTTAAAAGTAGAACTTCAACCTTATTACCATTCTTACGATATACAATTCAACCTGAACTTTTTTCGTATTTTTTTGCCATAATTTTTGTAGGTCTAATCTATCTAAACTAGATTTAGTATAAATAAAAACATTCAAAATTCAAGTTAATTTAAAAAGTATCGTTATTTTTGCATATATATTTTTAATATGATAAAATAATATAAATAAAAATAAAAACAAAAACATGTCTAATACAGAAAATAACATAAATAAAAATATAGATATTCTTCAAGAACTAGATATAAAAGAAGAAATTAAAATATTACAATCTCAATCAAATATTAATACTAATATTTGATTATCTCAGGAGGATGAAAAATATAATGAAATTAAAATATTAAATATTAAAGAGGAAGTTAAAAGATTAGAAAATGAATCAATAAATAAAAAAACTAATTTTAACACTGAAGATAATAATAATTTTAATAACAGAAAAACTAATAGAATTGAAAAAAGAAAAAAAATATACTTTCTTTCTTCTATAATATTTTTTACTAAATATTTAATTACTTCATCATTAATTTTTTGAGTACTATTATTAACAACTAACTACAGTGCTTATATAAACATAGCTAAAAGTTATATTTATTCTTGAGAAATGAAAATAACTGAACAAAGATTAGTTAATTCAGTTGAAGCAACAAACATAAAAGATAAGTATAAAGATATAGCCAAAGAAAAAGTTGAAAATAAAATAATAGATAAAACTATAAGTGAAGAAAAAGAAACAAAATTATCTATAAAAAAATTAAAAAAGAAACAAGACAAAAAAGATATTAATTTAAATATTAAGATTACACCATATAGTAATAGAGTAATAATTCCTAAAATATGAAAAAACATACCACTACTTGATATTAAAAATAGAAATATTTCAGGTGAAAGTGAATTAAATGATATATTTGCAAAAGAATTAGAAAAATGAATTATTAGATATCCAGGTAGTTCTAAACCATGAGAAAATTGAACTAGTTTCATATTTTGACATTCATCAAATTTTCCATGGATTAAGTGAGAATACAATGATGTATTTGCTACTCTAGATAATGTTTCTTATTGAGATGAAATAATAGTCTACTATTGACAAGAAAAATTTAAATACAAAATTAGAGAAAAAAAAGTAATAACTCCTTGAGACGTTTCTGTTTTAGAAAGAAATAAGAAAAAATCAGAAATAACTTTAATGACATGTTGGCCAATATGAACAACTTTAAATAGATTGATTGTAATATGAGAATTAATAGAAGAGTAATTTAATTAATTATATATAAAAATGATTTGATTTGAATATAAATATACTACATCATCAGACATACTTAATAATTTAAAATTATTAACTGAGTACTCCATAGTAGAGTATTCAGTTTTAATAGTTTTACTTATTTTAATGGTAACAATGATTTACTACATTTTACCAATATATAATATCAGAAAAGATACTTTAAATATAAAAAAAGCAAAAGAAAAAAAGAAAGAGCTTTTAAGGTTAATAGTTATCCAAGCTAAAATTAATGAAGATATTGAAAAAGAATTAGATATTCACTAAAAAAAGAACCATAAATGGTTCTTTTTTATTTTTTTCTTCTTAGCTCTTTTTTTCATAAGCATATTACATATTCTTCATGAGAACTATCACGACAAGCCATTGGTTTATATGTTTTCATAGAATCAAATCTTTTTCTTACTTGCATAGCAAGATCATTAAAGTCTTCTCATTTAAAAACTTTTAAAATCATATTTCAACCTGTTTTTAAAAATCTATCTGAAAATTCACATATAGCTATGTTTAATTCTACAGAGGCATATTGATCTACATCGAATCTACCAGTAGTATTAGGAGCAATATCACTAGTAATAACATCAAATTGATCATCTCATATTATTTCTAATACTTGTTTTGATAATTCATCATAATCAAAAATACTACAAACTAAAGTTGATACATTTGGGTATGAAAATGGTTTACATTCTTTTAAATCAACTCAAATAATAGTTTTTTCTCTAACTATATTTCTAATTGCTTGTAAAAAAGAACCTGGAGCACAACCTATATCCATAACTGAATAATCAGGTTTAATTAAATTAAACCTTTCTTGTATTTCAAGTAATTTATAAATACTTCTCGCTCTAAATCCTGCTTTTCTAGCTTTAACAGCATATTCATCATTTACTTGATAACTTCATCTTTGAACCTTTTTCTTTCTATGAAATCCTACCTTAGGTGCTGTTGGTTTCTTCTTATTACCTATTCTATTTATTTTTGCCATATTTAATTATTATTTTTATTTCAAGTTAACGTAACTTTATTGAATTTTACGAATTTGTAAAATGCTTCATCAAAATCATCTCAATTATATTTTTCTAAAATTATATCTATATCAGTATATGTAGATGAAAATCATTCTATATATTTACTTACCACATCCTTTGAATAAGCCATTTTTTTACAGTGTAAATAATTACATATTTTAGCATGATGATTATCAGTTTTTATATATTTAATCTTTCATAAAAAACTAAATATGTAAAAATAATTAATTGAAATATGAGAAGCTACTATGAATTTCTCCTTTTTAAAAAATTGAAAAAATAATTTAATAAAATCAAAAAAATCAAAAATCTCATCAATTATAATTATATTTTTATTTAAACTTTTATTTTCGTGAACTAGTTTTTTTATATAACTAGACTTCCCGCTTCAACTATTTCATACAAAAACTATATACTTGTGTTTAGAAAAATCATAATTTAATAATCCTAAATAATCATCAAAATTGTTATTTATCATTTTAAGAAATGTTCATATTTAAAAAATGTTGCATCTCATATTAATTCTTGATCAATAAATTTATCATGAATCAATTGAACTTCCCAGTGAACAGATATACCATGAGTAGAAGAAATCATTTGTTCAGGATATAAAACTTTGTACATTCTTTCAAATGAAACTGATCCTTTTAAATAATCACTTATATCTGTATTTTTAGGTATAAAATCTATTTTTTCTTTATGTAAAGAAATTGCTCTTATAGGTTCTGTAAATGAAACTGTCCTTCTATTTGATCAACTTCATCTTACATATTGTCCTTTTTCCATATTACACGCAACAATTCTAATCTCAACATTTTTTAAATCGACTCTAGATTTTCATGTAACAATGTTTCTAAGTCTATATTCTTTTACTTTATCTCAAACAAATTTAGTTTGTCTAAAAACGAAGGTCATATATCTTCTAAGTTGAGTTTTTATCATAAACCAAATTCATGCTCACAATGCTCAACTTCAAGCTAATGAATTAAATAATGGTGAACTTGAATCTCAATCAGATTGATAATGAGAATAAAAAAACGTTTGTGCTTCTCAAACAAATTGATCATGAAATCAAACAATTGTATTTATCATAATAATAAATGCACCAAATATAGACAGTCAGAAAATTAAGGCCATAGCATCAAAAGGAATAGCTCACATGTTATCTATTAAATTAAAATTATCTTTTGGTTCAATTATAGATTTTCATGGTGACAATACCTTTGGTTTTATGAAAACTGATTCTTGAATTTTACTTGTTATTTTTGTATCAAAAAATATAGAATCATCAACTACTAATTCTATAAATAAGTTTATATTTATTTGATTTCATTTATATGAAAAGTTTTTATATTTTGATAAATCTATAATTATTTTTTCAATTCATGAATCAACAGTAAATTTCTTTTTAAATAATACTTTTCTAGAATCAACAGGACTAGAATCAATTACTTTCACCTCTGAAACTAAACGAAATTTAGCAGTTTTTCAATATAATTCTCTATCATTAATATCTACTAAACATTCTAATTTTTTATTAACTACTTTATTTGTAATCTTAATTTTTTTTGATTTTTTTTCCTTAAATTCGTTTTTAGTATTTGTACTAAAGAAATTTTCAAACATTATTTATTTTTATTAAAGTAAAATTCTGCTAGCGTTATATTATTTTCTTTTAAATAACTCGCTAATTCAGCTCATACATATCTCCAATGCCATGGTTCTATTTCATATCCATCTATTTTTAATCATTTCTGATAAGTATTAGTAAAACCAAATTCTTGAGCATTTTCATTTAACCAATTCGAATAATTTAATAAAACTGGACTTTTTTTCCAATTTAATTCACTTGATGCTTCAAATATATCGATAGCTAATCATGATTGATGTTCACTATACCCTGCTTTAGAGCAAAGATTATCTGGACAACCTCTATCTTTAATTCATTTTTGATAAGCATAACTTCTATAAGCACTAACTACTACTAATTTTTTATTAAAATTATACATAAACCTATTTGCCATTTTTTGTAATGCCATATTTGCCTCTTTTCTAATAATTTGTCTTCATCATTTATTATCAAATACAAATTCACTTCATATTTTTTCTAAATTTTTTGGAATATATTTTTTATCATTAAAACTAACTTTAGAGTTTACAAATTTTGTAATAGAATTATCTGATTCTAAATCTAAATTATTTATAAAATCTTTATTTTTATTTATTTTTTCTAATTGTTTTTTTCACTCTTCATTTATATAAATATAATTTTCATCTATATTGAAAATATTTCCATTTAAAAAATTATTAACAATTCATTTTAAAGCATTACCATAAGTATTTATAATATAATTATGTCAAAAATCATCTAATTCTATAAAATATTTATCTTTTGAAATAGAAGCATTAAAAACTTCTTTTCATTGATTAAAAGGAACTATTTTATCATTATTTCAATGAATTATTAAAACTGGTCTATTTATTTTTTTAACTAATTCTTTAGTATTATATGAATTATTAAGAAACAAATATTTAGCTAGATTAAATCAAAATGTTTTTTCTGCCATTTCATATCTAGAAGCAAACGGTGAAACTAAAATTAATTTATCAAAAATATGTTTTGTAGCAAAATCAGTAGCTACTGCAGTTCATACACTATATCACCATATTATCAATTTATCATCTTTAATATTTTTTTCTTCCTTTATTTTTTTATAAAAAGCTTCTGAAAAATTATCTACATTTTTTTTATATGGAAATCATTCACTTTTTCAATATCCAGGATAATCATAAGCCATCACATTATATCATAATCAATTTATGTATTTTATTTCATTATAAAAATAACTTAATGGTCATCCGTTACCATGAAAATAATAAACTGTCTTAACTCATGTTCAAGCAAACATATATAATCAATTTATATTCTTTCAATTACCATCATCTATATTAATCTCCTCAAAATCTATATTAACTTTCACATGTCATACTACATCTTGAACATTTACAAAAATAGCTGGGAATGTAGCTATAGTTTGAATTGTTTTAGCAAAACCTACTAATAATAAATATATAAATAAAATAATTAATACTATTCTAATTATTTTTTTATGTTTACATTTATGATTTTTAATTTTATTTAATAATTTCATTTAATTTATTTTATTTTTATATATAAAAAAGAGTATTAAATACTCTTTTATTTCCCTTTACACATACAATCTGCTACTTTATTATTTGAATCAATTAATGCTTTTAACATATCATTATTTGAATCAATAGATTTTTCCATTAAATCTAGCGTTTTTAGAATATTTTCTTGTGTCATTTCTAAATTTTTACTTTGAATTTCTTGAGTTTTTACGATTTTATCTGCCATCTCTAAAATTCTATCTGCCATCTCTCCTATTCTATCTGCCATTTTTCATATATCATCAGATAATCTTAAAATAGTTGACTGAGTTGTTTTAACATCATCAGTTGCATACATATAATTATTAACTGTAAATATTGATATAAATGCTATTATTACTAAAGTTAAAGTTTTCATTTTTATTAAATTAAATATTAAAATCAAGTTATTGTTGTACTGTCTGCTGCTGCTTTGTCTGCCGCTGCTTTGTCTGCCGCTGCTTTGTCTGCCGCTGCTTTATTTGCCGCTGCTTTGTCTGCCGCTGCTTTGTCTGCCGCTGCTTTGTCCATATTATTAACAGAAAATGTATTATTTAAATTATTATTAATACAATCTCTTTTTTTTGTTTCTGAAATCATAAATTCTTCTTGTAAATTTAGATTTGATTTATATTTTTTCAATAATTCATTTAATTTATCCAAATCTTTTTTATTTAAACTATCTCATATTTTTTTTATTTTCTTTTAAGATATATACATATCTCTATTTAATCTTGATCATACTGTTAATAAATATTTTCAATTTTCATTTAATTTATAAATACTAGATCATAAATCTCAACTTTTATTGTATCAACTAATATTTTTTTTATAATCATTTAAATCTATTCAATATTCTTTTTCTATTTTACTAATTTCATCATCACTACTATCTGAAGTATATATCTTACTAAATTCATTAGCTATTTCAGTATGATATATTCATCAAATAACTGCCGTAGAAGATAAAATCAAAGCAATTATAAATGGAATCATTTTTATTTTTTATTATATAATTTTAAATAATATACAAATATAAATAATATTTTCAATAAGTTTTATAAATCAATTTCAAACCTATTTTCTTCTCAAGAAAAAATATTTTTTATTATATTTAGTATATCTATAAGTTTCGTTTCTGTAAATCTTTTATCTAATTTTATTTTTCAATCATGAAATCAAGTTTCAACTATTTTTGGATTCAAAATATAAATTTTTTTTCATTCACTTTTAAGTCATCCTGCCAATCCTCTAAGTCAAAATTTTGATGCTTGATAAACAGCCGCATCTTTCATGAATTTTTTAGAAATAATTGATCAAATAAAAATTATTTTTGTACCTTTATTTATATTATTTTCTAAAACTTTAAGTAACCTAATATTTCAAAGTAAATTAGTATTTATAATATTTTCATACTTTTCTAAATTATTTTCTTCAAATTTTCAAAATTCCCCTACTCAAGCATTCAATATTAAATAATCTAATTTTTTATCTCAAATATTTTCTTGCAACTTATTAAAAGTTTCTTTTATAGATAAATCATATCAATTACTTTTTGAAAAACCCAAAATAGAATAATTATTTTTCAAATTATCCTCCAAATATTTTCATATTCATCTAGTATTTCATGTAAGTAAAATATTTTTCATTATTTCTTATCTAAACATATAAAACATTCTTTATCTAAATCTCTAAAAATATTATAAAAATAATCTCTCATTTCTCTTTTTTCTCTTATAAAAATTCAGTCTTCATCTTTTAATCTATACAAGATATCAAGCTTAGGATATTTTTTTAAAATATTATTATAATCAGATTTTGTATAAAGTAATCCTGAAACAAAAGTAGAAGAGACTCTTTTTATATCTATTCTAGTTTTTATTTCTTTTACAAACTCACCATAAATTTCTTTATAGTTTTTTACTGGTAAAAGTGGTAAAAACCTAAGTCAAACATTATAACCTTTATCGAGTAAAATATTGATTGATTTTATTCTTTCATCTAAAGATGAAGTTCAATGTTCATATTTTTCTATTAAATCTTGAGGATTAAGTGAAAACGCAAATTCTGTATTTTTTGGAATAAATCATAAGTCTAAAATAGCTTTTATATTAGCCGATTTTGTCCTAACTTCCATCATAGAAGGTATAAAATTTTCTCAAGTTCTAATTTTATGAAAAGGTGAATTTATCTTTTCAAAAAAAGGAACAAAGTTTTTTAAAAAATAAGAGATATTATCCATTCATAAAATATCAGAATAATCACTTGAATAAAACCATATTTTATCTTTATATTTTAAATCGGTTTTAATATTTAATTCATAATCATTTCAATCCTCTTTTTCATCTAAACTAACTCATATATTCTTTACCTTATCTTCAATTTGCAGTCTTATTTCATCATAATTTATGAAATAGATTGGTACATCATTTTTGAAAGCTCATTTCAAAAAGCAATAAGAACAATCAAAAATACAATTTAAACTAGTCTTAAAGAAATAAGAAGTTTTATCATTGTGTCAATATCAATTAGGAGCATTTGTAATAGCAGCAGAATTAAGTTTTGCTACTACAAAACTATTTTTATTTGATCAAAGTGGTAATTCTTTATCAAATAAATTTTTATAATTATCAATCCAAATAATATCTGAATTTTTAAATTTATCTAAAATTATTTTAGTTTGTTTATAATTTTTTGCTTGTTTTTCTATATATATTATCATATTATTTATCTTCTAAATATTTATCTAAATGGTTTAAAAATTTTCTTGATTCTTGTTTTGTATTTTTTATTTCTTTTAAACTACGAGTATAATCATAAAAATAATTTTCAAAACTTTTTCAAGTAAGTACTTCATATTTATTATATAATTTTTTAAAAATTAATTCTTGAGTAAATGAAAATCAGAAATAATTATTATATTTTGATAAATCAATATTTCAAAAATTATTTTTTTCTAAATACTCTTCTATTATTTCTAATAATTTTTTATAATTTATATTTTTACTTAGATATTTTTCAGCTTTTTTATAATCAAAATTTTTAGTTTCATCTCCTATTTTATCTACTGGTATTTTTAATATAACTCTTGGAATTTTAAAACTCTCACATACTTTTTCAAATCAATATGCTTCCATATCTACGTATTCTTCATCTTTTAAGATTTTATTATCTGAAATAATATTATCACTAGTCAAAATACTAGTTAAATCTCAAAATTTAATTAACGTAGGTATAATTAATTCATCATTATTAGAAAGATTTAAAATTCTAGCGATTTGAATAAAGTCTAATTTATTTTTTTTGTATCAACAAACTCAGATATTTATTATAAAATCGAATTTACCTTCTTTTTCTAAAAATTTTGTAAGATTTAAAATCATATTATAATTTCAAATTCAAACACTTAAAAAACTAAGCTTAATATCATTAAACTTATTATTTTTTATTTCTTTTTTTATAGGATTTAATTCCTGAGACAAAGCTCAAACAATTAATATTTTTTTCATATATAATCATTTATTATCATAGATATAATACACTTTTATAGTAAAAATTCAATTATAAAAAAAAGAACTTATTTTTATAATAAGTTCTTTTTTAAAATTATTTACCTTTTTTTTCTTTAGTAGAATCTAATCATTTTTCAATATCATTTTGCATTCAAGTAACAACATCTGCAATTGCTCATATTGCTGATTTTAATCACTTATTTTTTTGAATAGTTTCTAATGTATCATCTGGAATTTCAATTTTTATTAAAGCCATTGTATTTTTTTTCATTTTTAAAATTTATTTAATAATCTGTTAACTTTCGATTTTGTATCATCCATAACATGGGATAATTCAAATGTTCTTTTTCAGCTATCTAATCATTTAATATCCTCTATTGCATATTCAAAGTTTTCACTTATTTCTTCATTATCTAAAAGGTGTCCTTCTTCTAATACACTTATGAAAAAATTATTTGTAAAACTATATGCTAAATCTCTTGAGAGTTTCATAACCACTCTTGGAATTTTTCATAACTTTTTTTTATTTTTTTTCTCGTAATATTTTTTATAATCTTCAGGATATGAATATTTTTTAAAATTTTTAGTTAATGAATCTGCTCATCTCTCAGAAATTGTAAAATCAATTCAAACAACCTCTGAAACATTTCACTGCTCATCATGAAACTCTGCAATATAATCAATTCAAGAAGTAATGTCATCAAAATTAGAAGTTTTTCTAACCCTAACATCATAATCTCTTTTTTCGAATTCATTTTGTAAAAGTCTTCCTATTGCAATTTCAACCAATCACATCAGATCCTCTTTTCATTTACTTAAACTGATTTTTTCAAAAATTCATTGCCATTTCTTTGATAATTTATGCTCAGTTTCTGGGTATGAATATATTATTTGATAACTACTATACCAATTCATAAGATTTGATATATCTTCATCATCTAATTTAACTCAATTAAAATTAATCATATCACTTTTTATGACCTGACCAATAGGTTTCAAATATTTTAAATTTAAAACTTCATTTGGATCAGGAACTACTAAATCACTATCAATACTTTTATAAATATCAGGAGAATACATAAAACTTAATTTAAATGTTATATTTAAATTAAGTTTACCATATTTAAAATTATATAACAAAAAACTGAAAGAAATCTTACAGTTTACTTATTAAATACTAAATTCTCAAAAAATTTTAATATCTATATCAGATACTTTAAATCATTTTGGTAAATTAGGGATAGATATATTTTCATCTAAATCCTTAATCTCTCAAGTATTATTATCTATTAAATGAATATGATTTCATTTATTTTTCTCAAAATAAGCCTTTTTTCATATTCAATTAACTTTTCTTAAATCACCTTTTTCAACAAGTTCTTCAACATTTCTATAAATAGATGACTTTCATGCTTCAGGATATTTTTTAGAAATAATATCATAAATTTCTGCAACTGTTAGATGTTTACAGTCACATATATCAATTATTTCATTTGTATAATAATGTGTTTTCATTATATATTTTTTAATATTAGTTTCGTTTATAATAAATAAAAAATAAGATATAGCAAATCTTTTTGAGAATAGTTCTCATTTTTCTTTTGACATTAAATTAAAAATCATATACTATATGATATGAGAATAATTCTCATTATAAATTTTAATAAATAATTATATATTATGGAAAACATAGTAAACACTCCTAGAATACCTTTAATTGGTGAACACGCTCCTGCATTTTCATGTGCATCTACAACTGGTCCTATTAACTTCCCTGAGGATTATAAAGGAAGATGGGTTATATTATTTTCACATCCTGCAGATTTTACTCCAGTATGTACTACAGAATTTATTTGATTTCAAGCTAAAAAATCTGAATTCGATAAAAGAAATACTGATTTAATTGGTTATTCTGTTGATGGTATTCATTCACATATTGCCTGGGTAAAAAATATTAAAGAAAAATTTAATATAGATATAGAATTTCCTATTGCTGCACATCCATCAATTGCAACTAATTATGGTATGATGCAACCATCAGCAGATGATTCACATACTGTTAGAGCTGTATTCATAATTAATCCTAAAGGACAAATTGCTGCACTTATGTATTATCCTCTTTCAAATGGTAGAAATATAGATGAAATATTAAGATTAGTTGATTCTCTACAAATGACAGCTGAACATGGTAGAGCTACTCCTGCTAACTGGCCAAATAATGATATTTTTGGATCAGATGTAATTGTACCACCAGCAACATCAATGGCTGAATCTGAAGCAAATCCTGCTAAATATGAACATAAAGATTGGTATTTATGTACTGAAAAAATGCCTAAATAATAAAAAAAATAGTTAGAATTTAATTCTAACTATTTTTTATTATATTAATATCTATAATCTCTCAATTATTAACAATATCTCATCAAAATTGTTCAATCTTTGTTAAATTATTTTCGCAAATATTTTTAATCCATTCTCCTTTTATTTTCTTTACTCAATGAGAGACTAAACTTCAATCTTCTTTTAAAAAATTTATATTTATTATTTTTATTCAAGCATCTGATAATATTTTTCTTTTATGAATATGCTTTTTACACTTAGCAAGTCCCAATAGTTTTGAATAACTTATTGGTAATAAATTTACAATATAATCTGGTTTTAAATCAACTATGTTATCAGCTATTTTTTCTCACCAAAAATCAAAAAGTCATTTTGTATCAATTGGCAATTTATAATTTCATATCTTATCAAGTGGTTTAACTATTCAATACATTCAAGATAAAATTAAAAATTTTTCTTCAAAAAATACTTTTCATTTAATTTCCATTCAAGAATAATCAATAGCATTAAACATTACTCATGAATATCTTTTTATTCATTCTAAATATTCACTTTGCTTAGAGTCACATAAAGATTTATTTAAATCTATTCATTCAATGAATCTATCTCATTTACATTTTAAATCTTTTTCATCAACATTTATAGCTAATTCACATGGTTTTTTAAAAGAAAAACTAATATTTTCTTTTTTAAATTCTCATCATTTATTCTTCCCCTCACTTGGAGGCAATAAAAATAATATTTTCATAAATTTATTTATTAATTATTTTGTTTATTTTATTTTTAATAATATCAATTATTTTAACATCACAAATTATTTTTAAATAGTTATCTCATAAATCAATCACAATTGAATTAGATCAAAGAAAATTAATTTCTGTTAAACTATAATCAATACCTAGATTATCTAAAATTTTTTCAATATTATCTCATATATTTTCATAATATTCTATATTAGTAATTAGTATATTATTTCTTTCTAATTTTAAATTATTTTCTCAAATTAACTCTCTAATATTATTTAGTATATTAAACTCGTTTGGAGTTAATTTATAAGCATCTGTTTCATATATATTTTCCATAATATTTTTTATTAATTATAATTTTTTTTCTAACCAAAATGTATCTTGTCTGACTAATTTATCAATATCATTCTTATTTAATAAAACTTGTTTTAACGCTTCCTCTATATAAATAGTATTCTGACTACCTTTAAATAATATTATATACTTATCATTTGATTTTTCTAGTATATTTTTTAAATATAGTCACGCTTCTTTTGAATTTATAAATTTTTGAACATCATTTCAAAAATATTTTTTTGTTTCAATTCAAACACTAATAATTTTTCATTTATCTTTCATAAAATTATATAATTCTAAATGTTTATTTTTTGAATAATTTCATAATTCTCTCATATCTCAAATAACATAAATCACCTTATAATTATTAAGTAATTCTTTTTTGATTGATAAAGTATTATTAATCATTTTTTTTATACTTTCTGGTCATGCGTTATAAGTTGAATCAATTAATATAGAATTATTTATTCATTTTAAAATAGTAAATCTTCATCATTGATTATTTAAATTTAATTCTATATTATGAGGATAATCTATATTCAAATAATCTAATATTTTAAATCACAAATCTATATAGATAAAATTTTCATCTCATAATATATTTGTTTTTATTTTCTTATTTCAAATAATTATTTCAGATTTTATATTATCATTATATAAAATATATTTATAACCTAAAACTGTTTTTCAATAATTTTCATTCTCTATTTTTATAAAAATATTTTTTTGAAAATCATCATTATAATTTAAAAAAACTTTTTTCTTTGCACTATAAATCAACTTAAGTTTTTCACTAAAAATTCAATTAATATTTTCAAAATTTTCTATATGAATAGTATCTAATTTCGTAAAAATAGATATATCTGGCTTAGCAATAGTTAATAAAAAATCCATATCTCAAGGATGATCAACTCAATATTCTAATAATAAAATATCATATTGTTTTCCTAGAAAGAGTGACTTATATATAATTTTTCAAATAAGTTTTATCAATGACTTTATTCATGGATTATATTTTTCAATTTTAAATATAGAAAATATTAATCATAATTCAGAATTAAAATTTTTAGGTGAAGTGTAAATTATTTTT
>Ga0256838_1000432_pt1 | contig 26439 bp, 27 predicted proteins | sample 4571419metaG_FD_185978 | JGI IMG/M metagenome (GOLD analysis project Ga0256838, IMG submission 185978) | Hydrothermal vent microbial communities from Guaymas Basin, Mexico - 4571-419 | ecosystem: Environmental > Aquatic > Marine > Hydrothermal vents | place: Mexico: Guaymas Basin | collected...
ACTCCAACTACTCTTCTAAAGTCTTTTTCTATCAGGTTATTTACTTTGTAATATTTTATTGTTTTTGACATCCCTTATTTTAGCAAATTTTACTCTTGCTTTCCCTTTGGTTTTAGGAGAGGTCTAATAAAGTGTGTGTTTTCTTCTTGTATTGGAAGATATGCTTTGATTAAACTATTTTTTTGAAGCGTATCAGAAATATAAATATAGACTTGAACATTTTGTTTGATTGCCATCAAAGCAAGGTCTATATTGTCTTTTAATTTACCTTGTACATAGTCTATATAAAAGGGGTCTTCTTTTATTGCTTGGTGCATATAAATGGGGTCTTCATAAAGACTTTGATGTGCATGTTGAATTGACCTATGATTATTTGATAAAAGTTTTAGAGCAAACTTTCTATTTTTTTGTATCTCTTCTGACGCAAAGCTAAGTGTATGAAGTCCATTATCTAAAGCCAATGCAATAAGTGTCATATCATTGTGTAATGATTTATCTGCATCAAGTAAGATGTCTCCATTTTTGTAAAGGAGCATTTGTATATAATCTTTATCTTTTTTCAAACGATTACTAGCATATTTAACAAATCTAAAGTTTTTTTTAAGCACCTCTAACATAAAGGCTTTATTATCTCTTAAACGCAGACTTGCGTATTTTACGATATAAGGACTTTTCTTAATAACTTTAAGCATAAGTTCGCTGTTATCTTTCAAGCGACTACTCGCATATTCAATCCCAGAAGTATCATCTGAAAGCCCTACAGAAACCACATCAATATCATCTTTTAAACTCTCATCTGCATATTGAAGAAGATAGCCATAGCCTTTCATGGCTTGTATTGTTAGTGCTTTATTTTTTCTAAGTTTTTTAGGTAAATATTCATAATTTAAAACCGATAAATTCATAGATTTTTGAACAATGATTTCATCATCTTTGATACTCTCATCAATATAAGGATATACATTTTCTCCACGGTCTAAAAGAGTATTCACAAATGCTCTATCTTTTTTAAGTGATTGTGAAGCGTATTGAAAAGGTTGATAAGAACTAAAATCTTTTTTACCAAAAGACAACAAAATTTCTTTATCAGAACGGATAGTTTCTCCTGTATAGCCATAGATAGATACATGCATATTTTGAAAAAGACCTTTATCATTCAAAACTTTTTCATTTTTTATAAAACGAACAGCATAAATATATTTATCAAGAAGTTCTCTAGCAAATTTTTCATCTTCAAACCAAGGATTATCCTCAAATGGATAAAAATCTACAAGTGCTTTTTGCTCTAAAATCAATGCTCTATTTTCTTCTGTTTTTACTTTAAAGTCTACAGCACTATCGCCAAGAACAATCTTTACAAGTAGAATTAGTGTTATGAGTAGTTTCATAATGTACCTTTATTTTGAGCTTTACCTAATACAAACATAAATACTTTAGAACCATTATAAGTTTCATGTGATAACTTATGAGGAATAACTAATCCTCTAATACCATCATAATTTACTACACCTGAATATACTTTATAATCATCATCCCAATAATCACTATACATCGATATACCTTCTTGGTACTTATAAAGCTCAGCATCTACGCGAATCCATGTTTCCTTACTTTCAAAAAGATTTGGCATCTTCACATCCAAAGCCTTAGGCATATTGTCCAATATAAAAACTATTCTCTCCACCACATCCTCAGCCTTTTTATTTTTTACTCCCTTCCTCCAAACATCCCTATACTCCACAGACCTAAGTCTAATTTTAGATATATCCTCCCCACTATGCCCTTTCATCTTCATACCATAAAGGGTTGAGTTTTTGTCTGTGACTATCAGTTCATTATTGATTATTTCTGTTTGTATTGGTTTGGTTTTGCGTACTTTGATAGGGAAGCTTATCTCTTTTATTTGTCCTTTTAAGTCTATAGCCCTTACTCTGATGTCATAGAATTTCCCTTCTATGGCATCTATAGGTACATCCCATTGCACAATAATCCCATCTAATGCGTATGTAGCATACTTCCTAAAAGTACTTGAACATCCACCAACGATATGAGAGTTAGCGATTTTCATACCTTTAGGAGGATTGATAAGTTTATATTTTAAAGCCCTCGTATCCGATACGATACTAAACTGTATACTAACCCCTCTGATTGCTCCTTTTCTCTCTTCTAACATGGGTTCTATAAGCGTAAAATCTTTATCTTCTTTTGGATTTAGTTTGAGTGCTATATCAAGTGTGTTGGAAGTCACAGTATCAAACTCTGCCCATACTCTAGCCTTTTTCTCTGTTAATTTTAATATACAGAGTCCACTAGAATAACATCTTATCTTTCTTTTATTACCATATTTCCATTTTACTCTATCCGTAACCTCTTCACTATGCCCATCATCATAAGTAGCCATTACTTTTATAGGTACATATACCCAAGTATAATCCTCATGGTTTGATTGAAGATATGTGATAGGTTTTGTAAGCGTTAATTTTGTAATCTTATCTCCTCCAAAGAGAGTGCTAGAAAGTAGAATTAGTGTTATGAGTAGTTTCATTAGGGTTTCCTTTTCATATGAAATATGTATAATTATCCACATTGAGGGTAAGTACAAGACCTACCTCTACAGCTCGTTAATGTTTATGTAGGGGCAGTGGTTGTACTTGGGTTTTAAAAATTTCTTGTTTTAAGCTATTTTTTTTCATGGGTTGCCTTTATTTTATTAAAAATTGTAATCCAAAAATTTAAAATTTTTTGTCTCACTTTTTCTTCAAAATTTCTTCTTTATAACTCTCAACCGTATGTTGAGGGCAGACATTGGGGTGGACTTCTAAGAGATTACGCCATTGTGCAAAGCTTGTATCATCCAAAGTGACATTTGGTTTGGGTAAAAATCCTACAAAACACTCAGAAATACCAAATTTTTCAGCACTAACTTTTGCATATTCAGCCCCTCCAGAACTCCAACAGTAGAGAATAGCCCCTTGTGCTTTAAGGCTCTTGATGTGTTCTATCACTGTAGGAATTGGAATCTGTTTTGTACCATAATTGCGTAAAAAAGTTTCATCTATATCTACATAGATATAAAAGGGGTTTTGCATTATTCACCCCTTAAATTTCTAGTAATCCACATGAGGACAAAGAGGATACTTAAGAGTAGTCCTGTTCCCATGAGTAGGGCATAGTCTTCTAGTTGAAGAAGGGAATATAAGATAATATAGAGTGCTAAGAGTAAAACAAAAATACTCAAAGATTGTTTGATGTTTTTGGCATTAAACCATGTGTAGATACTAATAGAGGTAATGGTAATCATAGAGGAAATAATGTAGGCTAAGAGAAAATCTATATGTTCAGATAGAGAGAGTAATCCTAAGAAAAAGATACCTAAAGATAAGCCTATGAGTGTATACTGCACGTAATGAAGCTTTGTTTTTTGTGTCAGTTCAAAGATAAGAAAAGTCAAAAAAGTAAGGATGATAAATAGTCCTCCATATTTAATTGCACGGCTTACGAGAGAGTAGAGTACTACAGGTTCGTACAAATCAACACCTGTGAGTAGGCTATTGAGCTGTTCTTTACTATTTTCAGCTATCCAACTTTGAGGAAAAGAACGGGCAAGAGAAGGAATAGACCATTGGGCAGTAAATCCTTTTTCATTTATTTCTCTTTGTGTGGGTAAAATATCGCCTTGAAAGCTTGGGTGTTGCCATGAAGATTTGACATGAATAGTGTTGCTCTCTCCCAAAGCAGAAAAGCGTATAGAGGAGCTTCCTTTTGTATTGAAGCTAAATGAAAATGGATAATTTATGTTCTTTTCATCCATTGTGACAAGTGCATGAAACCCTGAATTGATACCTTGAAGGGTAATTTTTGTACTAGGGTTAAATTCGCTTTTATGCTCATTAAAATCAAAAGAGGATACTTTATTAATGGCTTTTGTATCACTTAGCCCCATAAGTACATAGGCTTTATCATAGCGTACTTTGTGGATATTATCAGAAAGTTTACTAAGGTCTGGTATCACAAATGAGCCTTTAATCTCAATATCTGCTTCATAGACCAAAGATTTATAGATACTACGATAGCGATAGTGTTCATTGATAGTAATATCTTTTTGAAGTGTTTTGGGTAATATCACAATATTTTTATGCTTAAGTATGTCTTTAGCCGTTTCTTTAATATTTCCATCATTGAGGATTGTTTTTTCTATAATAGTATATTTTTCAATAATAGGTAAAATTAAAGCAGGGCCTACAATCTTTTGTGGATTACCCCATTGTCTAGCAATATCTTGAAGGACTTTATTGTATAGCCCATCGCGTTCATATACAATCTCTTCGACTGTAGAAAGAGGTATCAGCATGATAAGAGCAATAACCCCAATAATAATAAAGCGAATCGTCAGTGTGTTTTTTATTTGTTTAGGCATAGATATTTCCTTTTCTTCTGTGTCTATTTCTATTTTCTTGGGGTTACTATTTTGATAGGCAATAAATTTTGCATAGAGCCATTTTAAAATAAAATATGCCCCTAAAAGAGTTGACCCTATAATGGCTAATATCATTACTATCGCTAAAACTTCTCTCATGACTTTCCTTTTTTAGTGCATTTAATGCTTTGTCTGTGATATTGCGTTTACTTGTTTCATAGTCTTTGGAGCTGTAGAATGAGTGAAAGATGTGGATGGAGAAATAGTTAAGAAAGGTTTGATAGGAACTACCTACCAAACCTTGTCACCCCCTCAACTACACGAGGTTATATTGATCAAAATAATTATAGCTAAAATGACTTTAAGGCTACTTTTCATAAAAAATGTCAAGACTCACCCCTACAGCTCATCAATGTTTATGTAGGGGCAACCCCTTGTGGTTGTCCTTGGATTTTAAAATAATATCAATTTTCGTAATGTCAGAGCCTAAAGTAAAGTACAGGATAATACCCTGAAAAATCTAAACAGCTATACAAAAAGCCATAATATTAATCGAAGTAGATTTTTGGTTGAGAGTGCCTTGAAAAGGATTTTAAATCTTCTCTAAACTCTTGGTAAGGGTAGTAGGTTTTTTTCATGAACAAAACCCCATAGCCACATCTTCCCCCTCTTCAATAGCCACCTCAACAGCCCTCTTAGCCAATTCCAAAAGTCTTTTTGACTCTTCTTTTAATCTAAAGGACTCTTTGATTTTTTCTTCTATTTGGATTTGGATTGTTTTATCTATGAGAGGGATAATGATATTTAAAAACTCATCTTTATTCATACCAGTTAAAATTGTACCTGAACAACTCTTTTTTAAAATTTGTTGCATTCTCTTATTTTTAAATAAAACAAGTAGTGTTTCAGAGTTAATTTTTTGTGAGTTTATCACATAAAAACCAGTAGAACATAAACTATTATCATACTCTTTTCTAACAATAGCTACTTTTTCCAATGAACCTTCAATAGATGAAATAATTACATCATTTTCTTTTATTTTTCGTCTTGCTCTACTTGGTAAATCTTCACCTAATTCATAAGTACAGCCCGTTATATCTCCAGTAGTTCCAATATTTGACAACTCTACATATTGATAATAATCTTTATCTTGTGGTTTATAGTTAGTATGCTTTAAATTACAAGATATATCAATAGTTTCATATCCACCTTTATAAGATTTTATTTTATTAATCACCTCATCATACATAGGCAAATAATACTCACTATCCAAACGCCCACTCTCTCCAAAACTCTCAGAAAAAGACTTAATCGCTATTTTCTCTTTTGTAGGTTCAAAATCCAATAAATCAAGCTCTTTTAAAAGTATCTCTTCTGATTGTTTGTAGAGGGTTTTGCTTTGTTCTAGGGTTTGATGTGATTTTTTTATAATTTTTTCTATCTGAGTTTGAAAGTAATTAGATACAAGAGGAATTTTTATTGCTTTTAAATCAGTTAGATTTAATCCTTCTTGTATTGCTCCTCTTTTCCCTCTTACTAAAAGCTTATAACCTAATTTAGTATTAAAAAATGTAGTTAAGTAATAAGGATTTATATTAGTTCTTAAAATAGTGCTTTTATTACTAAAAATAGCTTGTATATTTTTATCTGTAATAATTGATACTTTACCAATCGTACCAACAACAGTAATAAAAATATCTTCATATTTTACATGGAATTTTTTTAATTTATTAAATTGTTGAATTCCTATTCTTGCTTCTGGTTCTTTTAGAAAAAAATTACCTATATCAAGTCCTCGAATATAGTAATTATTTGTATTATTTACATAGTTATTGGAAATTACAGTTGAACCAAAAGGTCCGATTAAAAATTCACCTAAATCTTTTAAGAATTTATACTCTAAAATCTCTGTTTCATATTTCAATATATCTTTTTTAAAATATTCCGCATCAATTCTGAATTCCCTATTTAAACTAGAAATACTAACTTCCACAGCTTCAAGCCCTTCTAATAAAGTATTGTATTTTACTTCATCAAAAGGGCTGTTTACTTTCCCGAAAAGCTCAAACTCTCCTTTTTGGCGAATTGATTAAAGGCTTCTGCTATGCCATCTTCTGTGAGTCCGTCGTGGTTGAATAGGTCGTGTTCTACGATGAGGTGGTCGTGTGCGTCTAGTTTGTTGCTTCCGTCTTCATTTTTGACATAAATTTTTTCTCCAGAATTATCTTTACTAGGTTTTCCCATGGTAGCAAAAAAGATATTATAATCGTCACACTTAGGACATAAGTCTTTATCCCATTTTTGCACGATAAGCACAGATGTTTTTGTACCTGTATGAGGTTTAAACACATTGCCATGAAGCCCCACGACTGCGAGTATTCGGCATTTGTCGGCGATGAAGTCTCTGATGTTTTTATCGCTTGAATTGTTGAAGCGTCCTTGGGGTAGGACGACTGCCATTCTACCACCGTCTTTTAGCATATCTAGGTTTCTTTCTATAAAGAGTATGTCTCTGCCTACTTTTGTTTGGTACTTGCCGTTTGGTTTTTTGCCTAGTTCGTAACGGTGAAGTATTCGCCCCTCTTTGATGTCTCCTGCAAAAGGTGGGTTTGCCATGACGATGTCAAAGTTGAACTCTTTGTTTTCATTTTTGCGTTTTCTTAGCTTTTTTAGCCTTTTCCAACCCTCAAAATAGGTATCCGTCCACTCTTCATCTTTTAGGTTTTCGTCCCATCGTTCAAAGTCTAGGGAGTTCATATTGAGAACATTGGTATGCCCATCTCCTGCGATGATGTTGAGCATTCTAGCGACTCTTACGGTCTTTTTGTCAAAGTCTATGCCAAATACTTTTTCTTTGACATATTTCAATGCTCTTGGGTGCTTTTGTTCTGCTGTGAAGAGATTGGACTCTTCTATGCCCAAATCTGCGTATATTTTTTTCCATACATCAAAGACGGTATGAATAGGAAACCCACAAGAGCCACTTGCTGTATCCATCATCGTTTCGTTTTCTTGGGGGTTCATCATCTTTACACACATATCAATAGCATAGCGTGGGGTAAAGTATTGCCCTTTTTCGCCTTTGGCATTTTTGTTTACAAGGTACTCAAAAGCATCATCAATCACATCAAGGTTAGAATTAAAAAGCTTTACATCTTGCAAAGAACTCACACAAACACTTAGATGAGAGGGGCTAAGTTCTATGGGTTCGTCTTCTTTAAATATCCCTGCCCATTGCTCTTTGGCTTGGGTAAATATATCTTCTATTTTCTCTTTGAGTTCGCTATCACTCTCGCCATAGTTTCTAAATTCTAGGTTTTTGGTAATACCTCTTGTATTTTGAAGCTCATCAAAAAGTTTGATGAAGATGAGTTTGAACACCTCTTCAAATACATCTACCCCTGCATTGGCTAAGACTTCATCTTCCATATCCAAAACGATGTTTTTGAGGCTTCGTTTTTGGGTTTTGAGTATGTCTTTTTGGATAAGGTCTTGAATGGTAAACTCTACTTTTAGCACATCTTTAAGCGATTTATTGGCTTTGGGAATATCAGGAATAGGCTCAAAATAGTTTGGGTCTTTTCGGTGATAATAAATCGTCTGTTCGCCATTTGACCAAATAGCAATAGTTGCCCCAGTTGAGTTACAATAGCTTTTGAGCTGTTCTTTACCATCTTTGAGTTTGGGCTTTTTGACCTCTATCACGATATACGGCACAGTAGGGTCTAGCTTGTCCATGATAACTATATCTGCCCGTTTGACCTCACGCCCAAAATGCACAGGAAACTCTATTTGCATTCTACTATAAGGATAATCATACTCTTTGTGAAGAGAGAGTAAAAACAGCTGTCTTACCAACTCTTCGGGCTTGATTTGAATATCTTTGTTTCGCACCAAACACTTTATAAAACTTACAGATTTTTTGCGTAATTCTTTTTCAAAAATTAAACTTTCAATCTCATCTATATACTCTTTTTTAAATTGCGTAAGCTTATAATTGCTGTCTTTTAATATTTCACTAATTTTCATCTATTATCCTATGTTTAAATATGTAGGTGCTTTACTCGTTTAGCAGTCTCTGGAACTGTGGAATGAGTGACTTCTTTTTAATCTTCACTTTTTTAGTGTATTTAATGCTTTGAGGGTTTAGTTAATTAACATTTCCAAAGCCTTTTTACTCCCCAATATAGGTACATCTCCAGAAGCAAACTTTTTATCATTGGTGATAATATAATCGCACTTCTTTTTTCTTGCCATCACATATTGTATCGTATCTTCTAGGTCTATATATTTGGGATTTCTTTCCATAAGTTCTATGGCTTCGGTTACTTCTGTATTGCCAAATTCTATGATGTGTATGACTCTGTTTAAGATTTTAATCTTTGCTAAGGCTTCGTCTTTGCCTAAGGGTTTAACCGTAAGATAATACACCGTGGTCAATAAATCACAACTTGTATAAAGCCCAAAGTCATTGACCCTACGCACCAAAAACTCAAAAAGCTTGGCACTCTCTTTACTTGAAGGTCGTTTGCTGTCTAAAATATCTATTAGAATATTGGCATCTAAAAATATTTTTTTCATATATCCTCTCTATTGGCTTTTATCTCTTGTATATCGGGGGTATTTTCACTAATAATCCCTATAAGACTCAAAGCTTCTTCTACAGCATTTTCTTTTTCACTACGAGAAATATATTCTAAAATCGCTTCAGAGACGATATGACTTTTTTTCTTATCTCTTTCTTTGGCATACTTTTTGAGTCCTTCTATCACATCAAGAGGCAAAGAAAAAAGTTCTTTTCCATACTGTACTTTTGCAGTCATCTCAACTCCTTTATATACTAAGATATTTAAAGTATATACTTTATAAAGAGAAATGTCAAGACCCACCCCTTAGTTCATCAATATTTATGTAGGGGCAATCCCTTGTGGTTGTCCTTGGATTTTAAAATAATATCAATTTACTAATGCCTAGATGTAGGTTCGATTTCATCAAACATGAAAGCATGATTATGTTTTTCTAATCGTTCGATAAAATCGAACCTACGGGTTTATTTGAAACAATTAGGATATTTCGTTACAAAACCCAACTCACATACTTCTTTTTCTTAATCTTCACCCTCTTAAGTGCATTCAATACCTTGTCTGTGATGCTGTTGTGTAAGGCTACGTAAGTTTTGGTGTCTGTGATGTTGATTTTGCCTATGAGGTTGTGTTCTATGCCTATGTCTTTGCAAAATGTGCCTATGATGTCTCCTGCTCGGAGTTTGGTTTTTTTGCCTCCGTTTAGGCAGAGGGTGTCGTATTGGCTTGTCATTTTAAATTTGGCATCTACACGTAGGGTTTTCATGTCGCCTTTTTGGGCTTGGGTTTGGATGTAGCCACACTTTTCTTGGTCTTTTGGGGCAAATAGGGAGAGGGCTGTGCCTGTGGCATCGGCTCTTCCTGTGCGTCCTATTCGGTGGGTATAGACTTCTGGGTCAAAGGGGAGGTCGTAGTTGATGATGAGTTCTATATCTTTGATGTCCAATCCTCGTGATGCTACATCGGTGGCTACCATGATGTGCTTGGATGTATTGGCAAAGGCTAGGAGTGATTCGTTTCTGTCTCTTTGGTCTAGGTCGCCATGGAGGTCTATCACAGAATGCCCACGCCCTGATAGGGTATCGGTTAGAGAGATAACTTCTGCTTTGGTGTTACAAAATATAAGTAGAGATTTGGGCTTGTACGACTGTATCAAAGCCGTAAGGGTCTTGAACTTATCAGACGTTTCATAATATATTTCATCTATCTTAGAAGCTTCTTGAACCGTATCTACTTTGATGCTCAGAGGTTGTTTGAGTAGGGCTTTGGCTAGTTTTTCTATATTGGCAGGAAAGGTAGCAGAAAAGAGAAGCGTTTGTTTGCTTCTAGGCATATTTGAGCCTATCTTGACTATCTCATCATAAAAGCCCATATCGAGCATCCTATCGGCTTCGTCTAGTACTAGCGTTTCGATGCTATCGAGTGTGAGTGTCTCTTTGGCTAGGTGGTCTTGTATGCGTCCAGGTGTACCGATGAGTATATGCGAACCTTTGGCTATGGACTCAGCTTGTCCTCGCAATGGTACACCTCCGTAGAGTGTGAGTATCTTTAGGTTGGCTTTGTACGAGGCTACTTTTCTAAGCTGTACGGCGATTTGGTCGGCTAGTTCTCGTGTGGGTGTGATGATGATGGTTTGGGGTTTGTACTGATTGGTATTGGTACGCATGATACAAGGCAACCCAAAAGCAAGGGTCTTCCCTGAGCCTGTTTTGGATTGTGCCAAGACATCAGCACCCTCTAAGATAGGGGCAATGGCTTTGTCTTGTATCTCACTCATGGTATGAAACCCTAGTGTATCAAGGGTTTCTAGTAGGGCAGGGGGTATCTCTTCGATACTGTTAAATGTACTCATGCTTACTTCTTTACTTCAAAGGTGGCATTTTCGATGATGACGGGATAAAAGTATCCATATCCAAAGTCTTTGTCTACAGCCACCGACCCTTTGGCTATGACCTTGTCTCCTGATTTGATAGTAGACGTAGACGCTGTGAATACAAGGTCATCGGTCAATGCTTTTTCATCGCCTGTCCCATCGCCTATATGTACCCAATCACGTTTCATAATCGCATGAGAGACTTTAAATACATTGCCTTCAATCGTGATATTTTGGTCTTTTAGGTTTTTTCGCCACATATATATCTCTTCGATAGTATAAGAAGATTTTTTGACAAAAGGTGTGCTAGGGGCTACTTCTTTTTCTGTGGTAATTCCTCTACCCATTCCTGCGTGTGGGTCTTTGGGTGCAGTCGATAGCCCTAACATATCTTTCATGCTTTTGGGTTTTTGAGGTTTTTGAGCCAAATAGACATCCGAAGCAAAATAAATCTTTTCAAACTTTTGTTTGAGTGCCTTACTCTCAAAGTTTTGCATCAAAGTTTTTTTGTCATACCCAATCTTCTCTCCTACGCTCACAGGAGCATTGGCAATGGCTACCCAAATCTCTTTGCCTTTTTCGTCAATACGGAGGTATTTATACCCCATAGCATTTTTGATTTCAAGAATCTTACCATAAAAAATCTCTACTTTTTGCATGGTTTGAGCCTTTGGCATAGGTGCGTCTTTGCCTCCATGCATATCAATTTTGGTGGCTTCTGTGGCATAAAGACCAGTACTTAGAACGCTAATGAGTGTGAGTGTAAAATATTTCATATTTTTCCTTAGATGTTTTTATTTATTATAGGGGAAGAAGATTAATTTTTGATATAGATTATTAGACTTCTTCTTAAAGCCAAATAATCATGCGTAAAAGTTAGGTAACTATCGTAGCTATCTATCATAGGTATCTTAGTCGCCTCCTCCACAGCCACTACTACATGACCCTCCCTCACCACCACCTCCAAAAATATCTCCAAAAGCATATCCAGAAGAGTCACCACTCTCTCCCATACATCCTGAAGTACAATCTATATCTGTCATATCATATCCATCATAGATATGTTCTTCTTGTTTTATATCGGTTGGCATAGCAGGTACTTTTGTATCATTTAATGTATAGATAAACCCACCTTTAATACCTAAAGAGCTATCTATATGAAAGAGTAGAGGAAGTTTAGCAGGTTTTTTTGGATTGATATTTTCTTTATTACAAGCCATTTGCCATGCTCTTTTTAGCCCTATTGGTGCTAATGTTTGTTTGGTCATTGCTTCTGTAGGAGTATGGTGTAAGAACTTTCCAAACCCTTGTGTACAAAAGGTTTGATACGCACGAGTAAACAAAAGAAACTCATGCCAAAAAACATCTACTATCTTAGATGGCATTGCTACCATTTTACCCTTGGCTTGACTACAGATATAAAAATAGTCTTTCATCGCTTTAACTACTTGTCGCATCTCATCTTGTGTTAAATCAGGATATTGTTTATGTACTCTCTTTATAAGCACAGAAGAAAAACTATAATTTTCAATAAAAACCAAGCGTTGTTCATCTCTATGTTTTCTCCAAAAATAAAAAAAAGCGATGGAAGCGAGTATCAGTATTATATATGTCATTTTTTATCCTTTATCCATAATTATACCGTATTATGAATATTAGAATTTTAGAGGCTTCTCTCCCATAAAGGTTAAAATAATTTGATTTACATCATTAAGCTTAGAAGTTTTTACTTTTAAAGTATCTATTTGGTTTATAGCTAAGTTAGAAACTAAATGTTTTGCACCTGCAAAACACTCTAATTTTGAGAAGTTTTTTTTGTATTTATCACAAGGGTATTTTTCATCTTTAATAGTATTGATATGAGTACGACACTTTTTACAAATACAAAAATCAATCAGTGTACTTTCAAAACAAGGGATTGAGACCAATAATACATTAGAAATATGTATGCCTTTAAACGCTTTTATAAAATACTTCTCTACTTCATTATCTTTGTCTTTATCTCCATCAAAGAATACAAGAATAGAATCAAAGATACTTAAATCTCTAGCAAAAAGTTCAAAAGATTGTATAGCAGGAAAAGGTACATTAGCACCTTTTCTACTTCCTCCTTGAAATAAACATTTTATACTTACAATATTTTCTTTTTTACTCTTTGGAATACCCCAAGCTATTTTAATTTTTTCTTCACTTAAAGCATAACAACCTTTTTCATAACCATAAAGATTAAATATTTTAGAAATATATCTAAACTCTAAATCTCCTTCAATGATACAGAGTATCTTCTTTTTTGTATATTCACTCTCTTGTACCTTTGGTTTTAATGCGTTTAAATCTATCATTAAACAATCTTTGTAAATATCTCTTTTATATCAGGTAATCCACCTAAATCGCCATTTTCATAAAGGGTTAATAGATTTTTATATCCTTTTATCTCTTTATTGTTTTTTACTGGGTTAATTGTTGTTTTATGCTCACTATCTTTTTCTATCAAAAATATTTCATCATTTTGTAAAAATTGCATATTATAGATATTATGTGTAGAATAGATAATTTGTATGTCATTTTCTATAAGTAAATTATTGATTATTGGGATAAGCATAGGATGTAAAATAGAATCAAATTCATCAATGATTAGAATAGAGTTTAACCTCTTAGCCAAATAAATATCTAATAAAGTTTTCATTAGCATTTGTGTACCATCAGATTCTAAATTAAACTCTAAAGGTTCTTTAGTATCAATTTTATGAAAAATTTCTAATCCTAAAAACTCTCTCTCTTTACCATCTACATATTTAAATTTTGCTTCTACACGATGAATATCTAGTCCTATGGAATTAAAAAATCTTACAAAAAATGATTCTATCTCTTTTTTATATTCGCTAATTTCTAATAACTCTCCTATATTATATTCATCATCTTCATCTGTATTTAATTTTGTTTTGTATGTAGATATATTACGTGAAGTCAATGATAAATGTGTAAAAAATATATTAACTTTATAACGAATAACACTATTATCAAATTTCAAAAACTCTTGTATTAATGATTTTTTATCATTTAAATTATAAAAAATAGCCTCTTTGATATTATCGTCAATATCTTTGGCAATCTTCTCCTTACGATTCAAAATAGTAGTTTTTTTAGTATTTTCTACTACATACAATACTTCATCGTCTATACCAATATTATTATATTTTTGAGATTTAAATTTTAATAGATAAATAAACTTTTCTTCTTCTACAATAAATTCAATCTCAATTTCACTATTCGTATTAAGATGAGCAAATTTATTTTTAAAAGAGATAGGAAAATTATCACTTTGTTCATTTTGAGTGACACTAGCCAAAGTAGTAATTGCCTTCAAAATCGTAGTCTTTCCCGAAGCATTCGCACCATAAAAAGAGATAATTTTATTATAATACTCTCCATTAAATTCAAAAAGTCTATTTGGATTGTGTTCTATGTTGTAAGGTGTGGCTTTAAAATTGATATTTACCTCATCTTTGATAGAAAAAAAGTTTTTAATGCGTAAGTTTGTAATGAATACCATGTTGTATCTCTTTTTAGTGTGGTTAGTCTATTGAATGATTTTATCATAACAAAGTTAAATATAGTTTGATATACTATCAGCAACTAAACCTTTAAGGATTTCCATGAAAAAAATATTATTAGCCCTTAGCTTTACACTTCTTAGCCTCCACGCACAAACAGGAGAAGAGATATTTACTTCTAATTGTGTGGCATGTCATGCTCAAACAGCACCAGTAGGTATGGGTGAACGAGGTACACCAGCGTTTAAAGAAGCGATGTCTAAGCTCAAAGCACCACCGATGCCTAAGGTGAGTATGAAACTCAAAATGCAGTTACAAGACAAAGAAGCGTTTGTTGCGTTTGTATCAGACTATATTACGAACCCAAGCAAAGAAAAAGCCAAATGTAACCCACGAGCAGTGAAAGCATTTGGATTGATGCCTCCTATTGGTAAATCTATGAGCGAAGCAGAACGTAAAAGTGTAGCAGAGTGGATGTTTGAGACTTATGCAGGTAAATCATGTTCGGCATGTAGTTCTTGTGAGGGTAAAAAAGGAAAAAATGAGGGTAAAAAAGGCAAAAATACTGAGAAAAAATCAGAGATGAAATGTCAAGCTGGAAAGTGTGGAGGGAAATAGCGTTAAAGTGTGAAAAAAAGTAGTGTTGAGTGATAGTCTTCTCCTAAGAGAAGACTATGATGCTTACGCTTTTGTCTTTCTGTAGTCCATAATCATCTTATAGGCTTCATCTTTTAAAAGAAGTTTCTCTTTTTTGAGATTTTCTAGCTCAACATCACCCATTGGTGTATCACCCATTTCAGCATGTTCTATTTGTTTGTCTAAATCGTTGTGTTTTTCAAAGATTCTTGCGAAGTGTGCATTGTCTTGTTTGAGGTCGTGAATTTCGTCTCTGTATTCGTGTAACATATATGTTCCTAGTGTTTTAGATATATGATTATATCATTTTTATAATTAAGTTCTATATTCAGCATTGATTTTGACATACTCATAGCTCAAATCACAGCCATAAGAGGTGTAAGATGCTTCTCCTAAGCCTATGTCACAGCTCACTTTAAAGCTATCTTGTTTCATAATGACATAAGCTTTATTTTCACGAACTTCATCTAATTCTCTAAATTCATCAGAGTAAATGAGTAAATCATCATAATAAATCACTAAATCTTCTTCATTACAAGCAATGCCTGATGCTCCTATAGTCGAAGCGATACGTCCCCAATTTGGGTCTTCTCCAAAAAGAGCCGTTTTGACTAAAAGTGAATTACTCAATGCCCTAGAAGCCTTTTTTGCATCTTTTAGCGATTTTGCCCCTTTGACTTCAAAGGCTACAAGCTTATTTGCTCCTTCTCCATCTTTGAGTATCATCATAGCTAGGTTAAACATGATTTGATTAAGGGCTGTTTTAAAGGCTTCTTTGTCATAGACCTTAGATTGCTTATTGGCTAGTAGCATGACTGTATCATTGGTAGAGGTGTCTCCATCGACAGAGATACGGTTAAAAGAGTGTTCCGAGGCATCGAGCAGTAGGCTATCCATATCAGACTTAGGTACATCGGCATCAGTGATGACAAAGCAGAGCATCGTAGCCATAGCAGGATTTATCATACCAGCACCTTTACAGATAGCCGAAATAGTAAAATGTGACCCATCATCGAGTGTCACTTGGTATGACAACTCTTTCTTAAAGCTATCGGTTGTCATGATAGCACGAGCCGTTTTATGAGAATCTTTGCTACTAAAGTCTAAGGTCTCAAACGCTGAAGTGATTTGGTCTATAGGCAAACGATACCCAATCACCCCAGTCGAAGACATCACGGGATTGAGTACGTTTTGTTTTTTGCAGAGGGCTGTCATGATAGTCTCTATATCTTGTATCCCTTGCTCTCCTGTCATGGCATTGGCATTTTTGGCATTCATGAGTACAAAATCGGTCTGAAAGCCTTTGGGATATTTCAAAAAATGTTTGATAGGGGAGGCTTGAAAGGTATTGGAAGTAAACACAGCAGAAATATCACAAGGGCTTGATGAGCGTATAAATGCCACATCCCCATCTTTATCTGATACACCTGAATTGGCAGGGTTGGTACGCATCCCTACATTGGTAGCCCCACAAAAGAAGCCTTGTACATTGTTTAGACCCTCTTTTTGTTCTTTTATTTTAAACATATTTTAACTCCTCTGGTTTTTCTTTTTTACGTATGATTTTTTTGGCTTTTCTGATACCCTCTCCTGTACCAATAAGCAAAAGTTTACACTCTGGCATAATGATAGTATCTCCTTTTGGCATGGGGATAAATTTATGGTCTATTTGACGTATACCGATGATAGTGACATTGGCAATATCTCTAAAACGGGCTACTTTTATTTTTTTGAGTACCAGCCATGATGTTTTGGAGACTTTTGCCTCTTCCATATCTAAAGGGGTATCTTTTTTATACAAAAATTCTTGAAGAAGATTTTCCATATCAGGGCGTGCTGCCATCGCATTGATACGTTGTGCCATGAGCTTGGTAGCTGTGACCACTTTATCAGCCCCTAATTTGAGTAACTTTTGCTCATCTTCATAGCTCTTGGTATTGGCAATGATAAGATACTTACGCACACGACCTATCTCTGTTTGATACAACCTAGCAGAAGCAATAGTCGCAATATTATCAGCCACATTATCAGCCAAAGTAATGACACCTTTAGCAGAAGAGAGATGTGACTTTAGTATGCCTTCTTCTGTATGGGGTTCTGCTGTGACAACATAAGGATAATGATGCTTTTTAGCAATCTCTTCCATATCTTCTCGTGGGTCAACTACCACAAAAGGGATGTGATTCTCACGAAGTTGTTTCGTGACTTGTATCGTAAATTCGTTGTGATAACAGACCACAAAGTGGTGTTTTAACCGAGCAATTTCATAAAGCATTTTACGCTCCTTCATGGTTTTTTGAAATTCACCTTTTTTGACAACCTCGGCAATAATACCCACAGCGATAGAAAAAACAACAAATCCAAAGATAATGAGTGTAATGGTAAAGATACGACCCATATCAGACAAAGGGCGTTGCTCACCAAAACCGACAGTCGTAAAAGTAATACCTGTTTGGTAGATAGCATCCATAATAGGATAGTCTTCTATAAGCATATAGCCCAAAGAGCCTAAAAGCATAATAAGAACGGTAAGTATAAGGGGAAGTCTAAAAGAACTTAAATGTCCATAATATTCATCATTTAAGGTAATGTGAGGTTTTGGTGCGATTCTCCAACCGAGAAACTTTTTAAATTTTTGTAACATAAGAGAGTATATCCTCCCTTATCTTAAAAGTTTACTCAGCTGAAGCAGTTTGTGCTGCTTTTTTCTTCATTGTTCTTAAAGTAGATGCTGCTACTCTTACTCTTTTTGTTGTTCCATCTTCAAGTGTAATCTTTACAGATCTTAAGTTTGGAAGTTGTCTTCTTTTTGTTTTGTTGTTTGCGTGAGAAACATTGTTTCCTGTTAGTGGCCCTTTGCCAGTGATTTCACATCTTCTTGCCATGATATTTCCTTCATTAGTGTTACCGTCATAAAAACGATAAATATTTTGCGAAATTATAGAGAAGTGTAGCATAATATTGGCTTAATGGGTGGGAATTTAAATCGTTATTTTTATAAAATAATAAAAAATTCCTACATTCGAAAAATTGTATCATACACTTAGAAAGCCTATGCTATAATTATTTAAAACTATTTGATGAGGAAATTAATGTTAGTAGCTCCTAGTATTTTATCAGCAGACTTTGGAAATTTGGCAGATGATGTCAAGGCGATATGTGAAGGTGGATGTGACTTTGTGCATGTAGATGTGATGGATGGGCATTTTGTACCCAATCTTACCATTGGACCTGTGGTGGTTGAGGCTGTGGCAAAAGTAGCTACGAAGCCTTTGGATATTCATCTTATGGTACAAAACAATAGTTTTTTTGTTGATTTGTTTGCCCCTTTGAAGCCTGAATTTATCTCTTTTCATATAGAAGAAGAGAAGCATCCTCATAGACTTGTCCAAAAGATTCGTGGATTAGGGATACGTCCTGCGATTACTCTCAATCCTCATACCACACCAGAATCCATAGAGTTTTTACTCGCAGATGTAGATATGGTATTGCTTATGTCGGTAAACCCTGGTTTTGGTGGGCAAAAATTTATCCCCAATGTGGTCGAACGTGCCACACGTCTCAAAGCACTCATAGAAAAACGAAATCCTCACTGTCTCATAGAAGTCGATGGTGGAGTCAATGATGAAAACATCAAAGCACTGGCAGACGCAGGGGTAGATGTGGTGGTAGCTGGGTCATTTGTCTATAAACATCCAAAGGGTGTAGCCTCGGCTATATCTTTATTAAAATAAAAGGGGATTGTTGTGAGAGTTAAAATTTGTGGAATTACGAACTTGAAAGATGCTTTACATGCTGTGGAGTGTGGTGCTGATGCTTTGGGATTTGTATTTTATCCTAAATCCCCACGGTATATTACACCAGCCGCTGCCAAGCGTATCATAGATAAATTACCTCCTTTTGTAGAGCGTGTAGGCTTGTTTGTCGATGAGGGGATAGAGACGATTGATACGGTGTGTCGATACTCTGATATTTCACGGGCGCAAATACATTTTGAGGTAGATGAAGAGTCTTTAGATGCTATATCCTTACAAACACTTCCTGTAGTTCGTGCCAAAAGTGCTGATGATTTAAAGCAATTTAAAAACCGTTATCGTCTTATAGATGCCCATAGTGAAGCCTATGGTGGGGCAGGGGTTCGTCTCAATTTAGCGTGGTTTGAGGGGATGGATTGCTCCAAGATGATATTAGCAGGGGGACTCACCCCTGAAAATGTCCGTGAAGCAAAGGCATTGGGCTTTTATGGTGTTGATGTGAGTTCAGGTGTAGAATCAATCAAAGGCAAAAAAGACCCCAAGAAAGTAAAGCAGTTTATCGCGAATGCAAAAAGTCTTTGAAGTCCTTACTACGGCATTTCGTAAACACAATGGCGTACTAACAGAGTCACAATATAGCCATATTGTGACCCACCATACTACACTTTTTGAGCAAAGTGATACGATTTTCTTTTTGTTACAAGCTTCTGGGTATCCTATCTCTCAGCAAGAGGATCAAAGCTATAGATTAGAGACGTACTTTAATGCACATGAAACCCAACGCTATTGTATCATAGACATAGAAACCAATGGCTCAAAACCTGGCACATCACAAGTGATAGAAATTGGTGCAGTGATGATACAAAATGGTCAAATTATTGACCGTTTTGAAACCTTTGTGGAGTGTGCTTTTTTGCCTACGTATATTAGTAAGATTACAGGTATCGAACATGAAGACCTTATTGATGCACCCACGCGTAAAGAAGCGTTGAGCTTGCTTAGGCACTTTATGGATGATGCTATCTTTGTGGCTCATAATGCCAAGTTTGATTATGGCTTTCTCAATGCCTCGTTTGAGCGTTTTGGTTTGGGTAATATTGGTAATCCTGTATTGTGTACGATAGAACTAGCACGGCGTACATTTGAGAGTGAGCGTTATGGACTAGCCTATCTGATAGATTTTTTGGAGATAGAAACTGCCACACACCACAGAGCCTATAGTGATGCTTTTTGTGCCTCTAAAGTTATGGAAAAGTCATTGGAGACACTTCCACAGTATGTCTCTACAGCTGATGAACTTTTACAGTTTTCTACCTCATCAAGAAAAGAAAGACGACTCAACAAAGAAAAAAATTAGTTTTCTTCTTTTCCTAAAATATGATGCAAAAATAATATCTGTGCAAAAACAGCAGCAAAGAGATTGAGCAGAGGGATAGCATTAAAGAGTGAGGCTATCATGGCCAAAAGTCTTGTTTTTTTTCTTTTTTCTTTTTTCTTTTTTTTATCGCTTATGAAGAGTGTCCCCACATCATAAAGGGTAGGCTCTCTAAGAAGTATCGACCATAGATAGACTAAGACCACTTGCCCTACAATAGGAATAAAGAGAAATACAAACAAAAACATAAAAAGAAAAAGCGTTATCATCGAAGCTTTGAGGGTCAATAACAGTGAGGTTGTGATACTAGGATAACCCACAACTTCTACTAAGGGGTAGTGCTTTTTGGCTAGGAGTATCAAAAGTTTTTCACTATACAAAGAAGTAAAAAGTGAGATACTAATAATAAAGAGCATATAAGAGACCCCAAAAGTCATGACATTTGCCCCTGAGGTTTGTAGCCATTTCCATGGTATCCATGAGAGATACGCAGTGATAAAACTAGCGATACTTCCCCAAAAATACCAGATAAATACGCCAGAAGTGAGCAGTGAAATAGCCGTGATTTTTAGGACAAAAAGTATCACTTCTTTAGAAAAAATATCTTGCATCCCTTTGCTTAAGATATGCTTCATCTATAGATACTCATTTTTAAATGCGACATACCGTAAAGCAGAGGCATAAAGCTCTTCTACCTCTTCGTCTGTGAGTGTACGCACGACTTTTGCAGGGCTTCCCATGATGAGACTTCTAGGGGGAAAGACTTTGTTTTTAGTCACCAACGAAGATGCCCCTACTATTGACTCTTTGCCTATGACAGCCCCATCTAGTATGGTAGCAGACATGCCTATGAGACAGGCATCTTCTATGGTACAGCCATGAAGCATCACCCTATGACCTACGGTGACATCATTGCCTATAATCGTAGGGTTTCCATCGCTCATATCGTCTTTTTTGTGGTGCGTAACGTGTATCATACTAAGGTCTTGTATGTTGCTTCTATCGCCTATACTGATGTGATGAACATCTCCTCGCACCACACAGCCAAACCACACAGCAGCGTCTTCGCCCATCGTGGTACGACCTATGACTGATGCCCCTTGGGCTACCCATGCATTGCTTCCTAATGTGGGTGTCCACTCTTTAAATTTTAATAGCATTAACTGTCCTTTAGAAGACGATTTGCCAAACGACTGACGTAGTCTGGTGTCTCTTTTTTGGTTTTATCATAAATTTTACTCACATAAGCTTCTAAAATAGTATGATTGTTGACCTTTTTATCTAAAGGCAATATCTTTGTATAATTCCCATCTTCTTGTAACTCCCAACGTAGGTCATTGTCTGAGATTTGTAACATAAGGATTTGTTCTATCTTTTGACTTAATTTTTCTTCCATGATAGGGGTCATAAGCTCTATGCGTCGTACCAAGTTACGTGGCATAAGGTCAGCTGAGGCGATATAACACTTGACTTTGTCATGTTTGAAGTAGTAAATCCTTGCGTGTTCTAGGTACTTACCTATGACCGAAGAGACAGTAATAGTGTCACTAATGCCTTTGACCCGAGGTTTAAGACAGCAAATACCACGGATAATAAGGTCTATTTTACATCCCTCTTGTGACGCTTTGTAGAGGGCTTTGATAATATCGGTATCGACAAGCGAATTGGCTTTGAGGATGATATGCCCCTTTGTGCCATTTCGTGATTCTTTTTCTATGAGTGTCAGTAATTTAGGTTTGATTTGTTTGGGCGACATAAAGAGGGTTTCTAGTTTGGTATGTGTAGAAAAACCTGTCAAAAAATGGAAAAAATGTGTAGCATCGGTACTAAAAATATCTTTGGAAGTAAAGTAAGACATATCGGTATAAATCTTCGCCGTTCCTGCGTTGTAATTTCCTGTGGCTAAGTGGACATAGCTTTTGAGTTTATTGCCTTTTCTTTTGATGACTTGTGCAATTTTGGCATGGACTTTGAGTCCAGGGATACCATAGACGACATGTGCCCCTGCTTCTTCGAGAGCTTTTGCCCAGCGTAAGTTGTTTTCTTCATCAAAACGTGCTTTGAGTTCGACTAAAACCATGACTTGTTTGCCATCTTGGACAGCATCAATGAGGGCTTTGACGATAGGCGATTTTTGACCAGCACGATAGAGTGTCATCCGTATAGCCAAAGTCTCAGGGTCAGCAGCTGCTTGTGTGATAAACTGTATCACAGGCTCAAAGCTATCAAAAGGATGGTAGAGAAGTACATCTTCTTTGTCTATAGCATTAAAGATATTATTGGTATTAAAAGGGGGTAAAATTTTGGGATTAAAAGGGGGTAAAACCAGATGTGATAACGCCTTATCTCCTACGATTTGCCAAAGACTACCCAGATTGAGTGGGAGATGCTTGTGTGTATAAATATCTTCATCATCAAGATTCAAATGAGAGAGCAAAAACTTTGTGAGGTTTTTATCTGCATCTTTCAAGAGTTCAAGACGGATAAGTGAGCCTTTGTTTCGAGAGCGAAGCCCCTCTTGTAAAATCTCCAAAAAGTCATCGGCTTCTTCTTCTTCTATCTCTATATCGGCATTTCTTGTGACCCTAAAAGGGGTAGAGGCTATCTTGGTAAACCCAGGGAAAAGCTCGGAAGCGAAGTGTTCTACTACCGATTCGATAGGGATAAAGGTTTTGTCTATTTGAAGAAACCTAGGTAATATACGAGGGATACGAATCAATCCATGTTTGATATTTTGAGAATCATCTTTGAGCGTCATCGCTAGACCAAAACTAAGATTGTTCAAATGAGGGAAGGGATGTGTTGTATCCACAGCGATAGGGATAATCACAGGATAGATACCTTCAAAAAACATTGCTTTGATGACGGCTTGTTCTACTTCTGTAAGGGCATCATAGTTTTTGACATGGACAGATTTGTTATGAAGTTCCGAAATGATAGATGTATAACAAACCTCTAAGACTTCATGCTCTTTGTGAAGATAGGTACGTATCTGCTCTAGTTGTTCTTTAGGAGTGAGTTTATCTGCCCCTATCTCTTGGATACGTGCTTTAAAGAGGGCTTTGAGTCCTGCAACACGTATCATATAAAATTCATCTAAGTTTGTACCATAAATAGCCAAAAATTTGAGCCGTTCCAAAGGAGGTAGTGTAGAGTCAAGTGCTTGTGCGAGTACACGTGAATTAAATTGAAGCCATGAAAGCTCACGGTTAAAATAGAGTTGATGGTGGTTTAACTTACTTGACATAGAAATCCTTGAACAAAGAGTAATAAAAGCTATTATATCAAAAAGTATAACATATTGCTTATAATTTTTTGATTTTGGCTATTTCATCTCTAAATCTTGCCGCTTCTTCAAAGTCCAAATTTTTAGCAGAGAGCAACATCTTGGCTTTGAGTTCTTTGACGAGTTGTTGGCGTTCTGCTTTGGGCATTTTATCAAGCTTAGAGGCTTTGTTATAGAGTTCACTAGGGTCATCTACTTTGAGATTGGTATCAAGCTCACGTAAAGTGGTTTGGGGTGTGATACCGTGCTTTTGGTTGTATGCCATCTGTTTTTTGCGTCTAAGCGTTGTGGTATCTATGGTAAATTGCATAGAATCGGTTATTTTTTTGGCATACATGAGTACTCTACCATTGGCATTACGTGCTGCACGTCCTGAGGTTTGGATGAGGGCAGTTTTAGAGCGTAAAAACCCTTCTTTATCGGCATCAAGTATAGCAACTAAGCTCACTTCTGGTAAGTCTAATCCTTCTCGTAGTAGATTGATACCTATGAGTATATCAAACTCCCCTAAACGTAAAGAGCGTATGGTTTGATTGCGTTCTATGGCGTCCATATCTGAGTGCATGTGCTTACATTTAAGTCCTAAGTCATTGTAATAGATACTAAGTTCCTCAGACATCTTTTTGGTCAATACCGTGATGAGTACACGTTCGCCTTTGGCGATGATAGGTTTCATCCTGTCATAGAGGTTTTCTACTTGATAGGTGGAGTCTATGACTTCGATAGGAGGGTCTAGCAGTCCTGTAGGGCGTACAACTTGTTCTGCTACCACGCAAGAGAGTTCAAGTTCAAGGTCATTGGGTGTAGCTGAGACGAAGAGATAATGAGGGGCTTTGTCAATATATTCTGGGAACATTAACGGTCTATTGTCTAGGGCAGAGGGGAGTCTAAACCCATGTTCTACAAGTACTTCTTTTCGGCTTCTGTCTCCTGCGTACATCCCTCTAAATTGGGGTAAGCTCACATGAGATTCATCGACAATGACCAGATAATCATCATGCATAGCCTCAAAATAATCCATCATAGAAAAAGGTGTTTCTCCCTCTTTTTTGCCAGTGAGATGGCGTGAGTAGTTTTCTATCCCTTTACACATCCCTGTGGCTTCTATCATCTCTAGGTCAAATTCTGTACGTTGTTTGATACGGTTGTATTCTATCATACGGTCATGTTTTTGATAGTAGCACAGACGAGTATCGAGTTCTTCTTCTATGCGTTTGACAGCCAAGGCTAGTTTTTCTTTGCTTACGATAAATTGATTGGCTGCATAAATAGTGGCTACTTTCATGCTCTCTTGCTTCTCTCCTGTTAGCGAATCAAAGGTATAAATATCTTCGATTTCATCGCCAAAAAACTCTATACGTGTCGCAAACTCTTGGGCATACGCAGGATAAATGTCTATCACTTCTCCATTGACCCGAAAATGACCTCGGTCAAAAAAATCATCATTACGTGTGTACCCCATATCGACAAAGCGTAAAAGTAATGCCTTTTGATGGTACTCATCTCCTACCACGAGGTCTTGGACTACCGAACGATAGTCTTCGGGTGAACCTAATCCATAATTGGCAGAAACAGACGCGATAACAATCACATCTTTGTGCATGAGCAACGATGCTGTGGTACTCAAACGCAGACGCTCTAACTCTTGATTGATAGAAGAGTCTTTTTCTATAAATAAATCTTGACGAGGCAAGTAGGCTTCGGGTTGATAGTAGTCGTAGTAACTGATAAAATACTCTACATGGTTGTTGGGGAAAAAGCTTTTAAATTCTGAGTAGAGTTGGGCTGCCAGGGTTTTGTTGTGTGTCATGATGAGGGTGGGTTTTTGGGTATTTTCTATCACTTTTGCCATACTATAGGTCTTGCCTGAACCTGTGACACCCAAGAGGGTCTGGTAGGTATTGCCCTGCATGATAGAGTCAGATAGACTTTTGATAGCCTGAGGTTGGTCTCCTGCTGCTGTATATGGGCTTGAGACGGTAAAGTTTGGCAAAATATCTCCATTTTTAAGAATTTTTGCTATTATATCATAGCAAATAAAATTATGGAACTATTGGGAGTAAAGATATGTCTGCCTTACAGAAGTTACAAGCCAAGATAGAACAATGGCACAAAGACCAAGAGACTTTAAAGATGCAAAATAGAAACCTAAAGAGTCAACTAGATATTGTGGCATCAGCACATGAAAGTCAGCATACCTTGCTCAAAGAGCTTGAAGCCAAGACCCTTGAATGCAATCTTTTACAAAAAAAAGTAGAAACACTCACCCAAGAGATGGAAGAAAAAGACGATGAGATAGAAAAGATTATCATCCAAGTTGAGTCTTTGCTCATCTAAACTAGATACATTATATATACCCACTATAAATAAAAGGAACATTATGAAACACATTGGACTTACTATCGCAGGAACACGCTACGAAATCAAACTAGAAGATGAATTTGCAGATTTTGTCATAGAAGACTTAGGAAAGTCAGGTATTAACTTCCGTACAGACAACAAAGCAGAAAAACTTCTCAAAGCCTACCTACACCTAGCCAAAGAATCCTCCTCACACGAAGATGAGATAGAACTACTCATCGATACCTTAGATGGACTTTAAACTTTTTTTCTTTAATCTCTAGTAGTAATATAGACTTTCTAGGGTTTATGGGCGTAAAATTTCAAAATTTTCTCATATTTAATATTTGTTTAAGCAAAAAGGTATTATACTTTAAATAGGTCAATTATTGAATTGACACTCACAATTTAACAGGAGTTAATCATGAATAACATGAGACGTGGTTTCACAATGATCGAATTAATTTTCGTAATCGTAATTATCGGTATTTTGGCAGCGGTAGCAATACCAAAATTGGCAGCAACAAGAGATGATGCTAAACAAGTAAAAGCAGTACAAAACTTGGCAACATGTGTATCAGATATTGGTGCAGCATTTACAGGTTCTGGTGAAGAAACAA
>Ga0256838_1000434_pt1 | contig 26348 bp, 18 predicted proteins | sample 4571419metaG_FD_185978 | JGI IMG/M metagenome (GOLD analysis project Ga0256838, IMG submission 185978) | Hydrothermal vent microbial communities from Guaymas Basin, Mexico - 4571-419 | ecosystem: Environmental > Aquatic > Marine > Hydrothermal vents | place: Mexico: Guaymas Basin | collected...
TTTTTATCATCTGTGTTTTCAAAGAGAAAGTTTACATATCCTGTGGGAGTAATGACAGATATAACATTAATTGGATCCATTGTCTCAAAAACCATAACATAATCATCGTTAAATACATAATTGTAAAATAAATTGTTAGAATTGTTAGGGAGATATGATTCAAGAATATTTTCTATTGCATAAGGTAAAGTTGTAAAGTTTCCAAAGAGAATTTTTTCTGCTTCTAATTTTTTTAAAACAAAATCAGATTCTGTAAGGTCGAAAAACTTTCTGATTATTTGATCTTTAAGAATACTTTTTAATTTTCTAGCTTTTGAAATAGCACTATGGCATAGAAAATTTTCAGCAACATCTAACATAACAATTGCAAGTAAAGGGTCTGTTACTCCAATAAATGGAAAAGCATATTTAGGATAAGTGTTTCTAATATAATATTTCCATTCTTTTTCTATTTTTTCAGGGGAAAAATATAAAGATTTATACAAATCATATATTTCTCTATAGTTATTATTTTTAATCTTTAAATATGAAAGATGATTTTGTAAAGATAGAATGTAAGGAAAAGAAACATTAAGATTAGGTTTAGGATATTTTATTTTTGTCTGAGAAATGGGGATATTTTGCATAACATCATCAAGTCGTCTAATAACTCTAATTTGCCTTCCCCAAAAATGAGGAAGATAAACCCCAACAATAAATGTCTCCCCCTTTTTGGGTAATAGTTTGTTAACGTCCATAAGGAGATGAGCAGTATCAGGAAATAACATTGTTGTTTTATTAAAAGAGATTTTAATTTTTTCTTCTCTTCCTCCATTTTTGTCAGAAAAAGTGTATTCTAAAATCCCTCTTTTAAATGTTGTTCCTTTTAATTTCATTTCCCCATCTAAAGCGTAAATATCACTATGCTCTATGTTAGTTACAACATATACGTTATCTTTCTCGTCTTTTATATAAATGTATTCTATTCCAAGATCCCCAAAAAAATACCACAAATCCTCAGGCACAAAATTCTCTTTTCCATAAGTGCTCGATGCTTCTTTAAACAAAAGATCAAAACCGTTTATCCAGATTCTTTTACCGAGTTCTGATAAATAGCTATCAGAATGGTTATAAGATTCTATTCTATTTTTTAAATCGATTAAATATGATGACGTACTCATGTTTCCCCTCCTAAATTTTAAGATATGCTATAGTAAGATAGGGAAAAGAATCAAGAATTTCTGATAAATAAAAAGAAGAATGATAATGACAATGGAGGAATTTTCTGATGCTGGCAAGTGGAAGTTCTATAGACATAACTGAGATATAAAGTACATAGTAGAAAATAAATGGATCGAAATAAGAAGAAAAATAATATATTAAGAAAACATATTGTACCCCTCTCTTAGAGAGGGGGTTATTTTTTAAAAGATTTATATTGTTATAAAAAAGAAAGAATAATATGTTATCATATTATGTAAAAAAATAGTGTTTCAGTTCATGGTTATAAAAAGGAGGTTAAAATATGAAAAAGAAGAAGGTAATCTTAATTGGAAAAATTATAGGATATTCTTATTAAAAATATTGGTAATATTATTACCCTGTAATTATCTTTTAAAAAAGAAATATACAGTTATTACAAAAAAATATGGATGTTTAAAACATTTGTTATTAGTTTGTTTTTTGTAAATGACTAGAAACATTAAATATGTTAATATATTTTGTTACAGATTTTAGTGGGACAGTTATAATAATAAATAATGGAAATAAAAAATAAAAAGTTTTTTCAAGAGTGCCGATAATACCTATTTATTGTAATGATAAAGGTTTGTTGATAAAATATGTTATAAATTGTTAAAATTTACTAATATCTATAGAACAAGTATTTCCATCTGTTGTTATTAATTGTAAACAAGTTAAAGAGGGTGTTAGAAATAAATTTAGTTCCAAATGTTTTTCTTTTCTTTACTTTATTTTCCCTACATTCATATAAAAATACATCAAAAATAAATAACGATAGAACATAGCATAAGTATATGTAATTTATCAGTATTTTAATAATTTGGTTAGGAAAATTTCTTTTAAAGACAAAAGGAGGGAGGAAAATGAAAGTAATATTCAATCCTACAATAAGTTCTTTCAATAAAGGGATAAAAGAGGTTGAACATGAAGAAATACCTAACGATTACAGTAGGTACCCAATGTTTACTTTTTTTGTTAATTTAGAAATTGTAAAAAATAAAGAAAAGGGATTAATTGCTTTTTTAAAAAATAATGGGACCATTAAAATTAAAGATTTTGATTATCAACAATATACCATTGAAAATTTTACTCATAAAGGAACTATACAAGATCTTGAGTATCAAGGGAAACTATTATTTTTATTGAGCAAAGACTTACAAGAGCTATTAGATAATTTTACGACAAAATATAAACATATTGATGAAAGTGATTTAAGAAGATACTTTGGAAAAAATTGGAAAGAAATTAGAAAATATTTTTATTTGTTTCTACAACAAGATCTAGTAGTTTATGATAATGTTCCTCTTATAAATGAAAAAGAATACTTAGAAGAAGAGTTGAAAAGCAAGTCAACAACTGATGATATTGAAGATTTGAGAGAACTAAAGAGTAAGCTATCAGAGGTAAAAGAAAAATTAACATTAGAAGAAAAAATTGTTTTTCACCCTGTTTTTCCCAAGTTACCCTTATGGATAGTTTTGATGGACTATCAAACCCAAAAGAAATTTTTTGAATTGTTAGAAAAAGAAAATAAAATAGATATCATCGTTGATTTGATGTTGGGAAAATATGATTTCTATTCTATAGAATATAGAAAGTTTCAAGATATTTTATCGAAAATTGATATAAAATACCGTGATTTAGATAGATACATTGGATATAAATTTGTTTTTGATTTCAATGATAACACTTTGTTTGAACTACCATCTTCTTTTAGAAGAGAATTGCTTAGCAAGGATTATACAGTTATCAACTATAGTTTCTTTTACAATTTAAAAAGTAATATTATTGCATTGGCAAAAGAAAAGAAAGTTAATGATAACAAACAAAAAGAAAAAAAATTCTTTCAGGCAATTAATCAATTTCTAAAAGACGTTCTTGCTTCTTATCATTATAATAATGATAGTATATATGTTAGCATAATTAATTATTTTATCAGAGGAAAATTTGTAAAAGAGGATGATATGAGAGAGGTTCTTTATTATCTTATAAAGAGACTCCCAGAGAAAAGAACGATAATAGACATTTTATTAAGAGCTATTTCTGATGTATTACCTTCCTATATAATTGATATTTCAGTATATTGGAAAAGATTAGAATTAATATCTGAAGTGATGTTTTCTTTGCTTGATAATGATTATACCTATGTAGATTTGGCAAATGATTTTCTATGGACTATAAAACAAAAACAAAAAAATCAAGAAGTAATAGACAGCATTACTATTTTTCTTTATATTATGGCCCTTAATGGTATGCATCCAGACTTTTTTTCAATAATATTTTCAAAACATGAAAAGGATTTCTTTTTTAAAAAAGATTTGATTAGACTGTTTGGAGAAGAATTATCGGAATATGATGATAATGAGATTTGGGAAAAAATCAAAGAAAAAATTCTTTCTACTTCCCTATCTTCTTTTGAAAAAGTTTCTTCTCAAATAGATTTAGAATTTTAATATGAAAGGGGGGGATATGGAATGATTGGACGTTATTTTAATTTTATCCTCACGAATGAAGAAGGAAAAAAGGTAGCATCAATAGAAATAGATAAAATTAAAAATCAGGCATGGGTATATGATTTTCAAGAGGGGAAAGTTGTGGCAAGTAAATTTTTCTGCGGATGTCATAGGGTAGCTCCTATTATTGACGCCTTGGAATATTTTGCAGGAAAATTTACTAAAGATATTAACGAAGCATCAGAAGTTGCAATGCAATTATATTCAGATTATGAAAGTCAAGTTGTAGATAAAACTTTCTACTTAACTATTCAAGATGGGGAAATTTACGTTGATGGTAGACCTATCAATCCTGTTTTAACAATAGGAGGAAGAGAAGAAGAAAGATAATATATTAAGAAAACATATTATCCCCCCTCTCTTAGAGAGGGGGTTGTTTTTTAAAAGACTTATATTGTTATAAAAAAGAAAGAATAATATAGTATCATTTTATGTAGTAATATGGTTATAAAGAGGAGGTTCTTAATATGAAAAAGAAAGATGCGATTTTAATAGGAGAAATTGTAGGATATTCAATTATTGTTTACGTTTTATTATGGGCTTTAGTATCTTTTATCTCTCCTGAAACATTTGAGAGTATTAAGTTCACAAAAAGGGTAGTTCGTAGTTCTAGCCCATTCTGGTCTTCTCCGACAATGGGGAATTTACCTGTTGGATATGTAATTACTTTATATATTTTTTTAATGTTATTAATATCCTCTTTCTTGTTTTACATTGTAACTAATGTAGAAAAAAATAAAAATCCTGGAGGGTTAATAAATTTTATTGTTTTTATATTATCTGTTTATATGATTATTGTTTCAATAAAATTATTTTCTACCTCTGTTTTTCTTTCTGTTATAGGAGTTGTGTTATTTTTTATGTCTATATTGTTGGATATAATATTACCTTCTTATCTTAAATAAGAAGGGGGTATTTTTGTTGCAAAATATTGTTTTAGAAAAAATTAAGGAATCATATATCAATTATCTTATTTATGGACCTCACAGTACAAAGAAAATTGTTCCTTTACATGAAGGAGTGGAATATTGGTATCGTACGAACTTACCAAGTTTTGATATACAACACATAGGAAACAAAGGAGAATATATTGCTGAGGGACAATTTTTTAACAAAAATGTCGACCTTGCTATATGGAAGAATTCCAAAGAAATTGAAAAGATTGTTTCTGTGAAATTTCCGATGACAACTATAAAATCCAATCTTATTAATTATTTAGAAGGAGCATTGGGAGAATGTTATAATCTCGAAAACTATCCTTGTGAATACTTTTTTGTTTTAAGATATAAAACGCCAGAACTATCGGTTAAAGGCAAAGTTAAATCGATTACCATTATTGATTCTGAATTTCTTAGTATTATCGAAAATATAGCAAAATCCAAATATATTGATCATTTGCATATCCTTGTTGTTGATATTATTCCTACTTTGGAGGAACCCTACAATATGATTCCGACTTTAAATATTTTATTGAAAGAACTTGGAATATCTGACTTTGACAAATTTATATATAAACATGTTATCGCAAAATATGGATTTATTGATTTAAATTTATTAAGAATATTTCATAAATATCAGCATAAACCTCTATGGGATATTCGAACAAAAATTCATTCCAAGAGAAGAAAAGAAATAGAACCTATTTTTAAAGAACTCAAAACAATGATGATGAATTTTTTTGAAATAAAAAAAATTGTTGAAAAGTAATGGTAATATTCTAAAATAATTTTATTTTTCTTTTTATTATTCATTTTTCTTCTATTTTTTAATCCCCCCTACTTCAATATGAAGATTTACTAGAGGAGGGAAAGATATGATAAGATTCTATGACTATCTTATTGAGTGGGGTAAACAATATGGTTCAGAAGCAGTAAAAGAAGAAATCAAAAGATTGGATCGAGATGATTATGGTTATTCTTTTGATAAGGAAATTGCTGATGAGTTACTATCAGAGTATATGATGTCTATTGATCTTGTTCGTAATCCTTTTTCTGATTATAATCCTATTTATCTTGATGATGTTATTTCAAGAGTTGTTCCTATTAGGATTGGAGATGATACAATAAAGGATGAAATAGATGATAGTAATATTCCCATTGTTAATTATGTTTATGTAATCCCCAAAGAACTTATCAATGAAGAAAAAATTAAACAAATTCGCAAATATTCTGCTAACACAACCATTGGAGGATTTTATACTGATGTTCCAATAGAAATAATTGCAAAAATGGGAGAAGAGGGAGAAGAAGATTGGGAAGAAGAAATTACAATAGAACCAACAGATAGTCTAGAAGATGCAACGTTCGCTGTCATTGCAATGACAGGAGCAGGTATAGATTTAACAGATAGTTTGTTCTTTTCTGAACTTATTGTAGGAGTTGTTCCTGATAAGGAGTTATTAGATATTCCTGAGTTATCTTCTTATAATGAACAAAGTAGATGGCAGATACGTGCTTTAAAATTTCTTGCAAAATACATTGAAGGAAAGTATTATCCAAATTTAGAGTTTGAAAAGTAATTTATGAGGAGGAGAGAAAAGATGAAAATTATAGGAGTAGGATTTGAATCAAAAAAAGAGTTATCACAAAAACAATATAATTGTATAATGAATTGGAGTCGAGATGATTCTTATATGCGTTTTATTGTGAATGTATTTTATAATAGGTATCGTGAAAAAGAGGAAATGTATAGAGCAATTGGCAGAGGTTTTAATGGCATAATAACCCTACAGAACGTTCGATTTTTAGAGCAAATGAGAAATAAGTATGATCATGTAGTGGTTCTCAAACCATCTCCATCTCCAGCTTATATTTATGATGGAGAGGATGTACTAGATATAGGTAATGAAGAAAGAAGATATTTTGTGCTATATGAGGGATGGATTACAGGATACAAAACTCTTGTTGGAAAAGAAGATAATAAAATGGATTTTAGTCTTCATAAACCTATACCTGTGTTTATACCTGTGTTTATAAATGAAAAAAATATTGATCTTATATACAATAAATTAATGGAGAGGAAGCAGAATATAAAAAATGGGAAAGAAGAAATTTTGTTGATTACTCTTGTGGGGATAGATAAATTGTGGGAAAAAGCAGATGAAAAAACGAAAGAAAAAATATTAAAAATAATAGATATTGTATCTGATAAAAAAGGAAATATAGATTTCAAACTAACAGGAGCAATTAAACTCTCAACTCTAAAAGAAATAGTGATAGAATATTTTAATCGATACCATAAATTATTATCTATCAATATTGGACCTTCTAATTTATGCTTACCATTATTTGACGATTTGCCTAATACAAAGGAAAATGTTTTCTGGAAAAACTTTCCTTTTACTTCCTCTTCTTTAATACAATATGATTATATCATTCGTTTTAAGGAAGAACATCCTGAACTAGCTTCTAAAATTTCTTATTTTGATGAAATGGAAAAATTTGTGAAAAATAAGGGTGTTAATGGTAAAAGAAATAATAATGCACAAAAAAATAATAATGCTAAAAGAAACAACAGAATTATATATGTAAATAATACAGAAGAATATGTTTATTCTCCATACTTCTATTATAAAGTAAACGGAAGATTGCCTGAAAAAATCCATCTTAAATATTTTCTGTCTCCATATGATTTTCATATTTTTGTGAATGAGCGTAAAGATTTATTTGATGATTTTATAAATCTTTTAACAAAATCAATTAAAGAACATTACAATAAAAATGGCTCTCTACCCCTTACTTTCTTTTCTGCAATGTTGACTTTACCTCCTGAAATGTTAGAAGTGTATATAGATCATTTTTCAAATGAAATAAAAGAAATTGTAATACCAAGATTGTTTAAAATAATGATGATGGCTACTAATCCTCTAGTGAATACTTATATGTTGAGATTTGTAGACAAATATGAACAATATATTGATAACGACTTAATAAGTATATACAAAAAAATAATGATAAAAGGATATGATTATAAAAAAGAGGAAGATAAACCTGAATTAATGTTAAGACCGACAAAAATGGTCCCTCAAGAGGAATTAGATAGGTTAATAAAGAAACATCTTGAGAATAATGTAAATTTAGAGAAATAAATAATTACTATAAAAATTTTTAAATTTGGGGGCAACTTTTTGCCCCCTTTTTTGTATATTGTATACAGTATAACTTCCAATTTCTCCCTATCCGCATTTTATATTTATTACACATAACAAACTAATTATTCATCTACAGTTATATCGGAGTATATATTCATAATATCTTGGTTCCCTGTAAAAATAAAATCATTATATGATATATTATTTGAATTGACTACCCTCTTTGTAATACCGAATTTGTTTTGTGAAAACAGGGTGGATAACAATCAAATGGAATAACGTTCTATATTTTAGAGTTATGCATAAACGTTTTTTTATATACAATAAAGGGTTAAATTCTTTGCAAAAAAGATTTATTATTGCAAAATAAATTTTTATGATATAATTATAAAGCAAATAATACAAAAAGGGGGTTCGAAAATGAAAAGCATTTCTCTTCTTAATAGTGATGTTACTGTATATTCAAATATTTATCATTTTCCTTTTGAAAGAGCAATTATGGGAAAAGATTATTTAAGCATTTTGTTAGATTATGTTTCTTCTAATCAAAATGAAGGGTTGTTGTTTGGAATTTTAAATTATCTAAAAACAAAAGGAATAAACATAAAAGATCTTCCGATTTGTACTAGATTTGTTGCTTTTCGTTTTGTTTTTCATCCTGATTTTGATAAAATAGTAAAAGATAGAGTTGCCCTTTCTATTGAAGATTTGTTTGATAGTAATTTATTCGTTTGTAATAAAACTCCGGTTATTAACAAATATATTATCCGTCTTTATAATATATGGAGAGGATATATTACGTTTGAAGAAAGAGATAAAAAATATATATCCTCAGTATATCCCTATCTTGATAGGATTATTAAAATTTCTCCACCAGAGTTTGTGGAGTGGATTAAAGAAATGAAAGAAAAACACAATGTTAAACCTAACAACGGATCAACTTTAGCGTTTAAAGCTGCTTTTGAGTTTAACAGGCAATATGAAACAATAGTTCCATGGTACGTCATTAACATGGAGGATTGGTTTGAGATGGATATCAATACTCCTCTTCAAACTCTTATAGAGAAATACGGATATAATGTGGAAAAACTTAAAGACCTCTTCAATGTTGAACATCTCACTCCTTACGACATTGCCTTTTTAAAAGCAATCAAAGATAATCTACCTTTACGAAAAATTATGGAAATAGTTAAACAATTGCACATTCCAGAAAATCTAATTAAAATGGCAGAGGAAGTCGCCTCCGAATTTTATTCTGAAGATAATATTCCTGAATTAACTTTTTTCTCCCCTTCTTACTCATCGGATCTTTCTATAGAATTAACTTTTCCTCAAAAAAAGGGATGGATGCAAAGAGATCACGCAATATATTTCTATTATGCTCTTAGAAGGGGTTATCTTTTGTCATATAACAACTATGATCCGATAGTAAAAGGAGAGGGATTTCATGACGCAGAAAAACAATCTGTTAGAAAAGAGTTTTGGGAAATAATAACAAAAGAACAAGATTTTATAAAAAATTTGAAAGGCAGAAAAAACTTATATTTTTATAGATTTCTGAAAAGTTATATATCTTCACTAAATAGACAAGAGATTTTTGAATTGTTGAAAACATTTCCAAATCCAATTATGTTCGCAATATGGGCTAATATCCCATTTATTATAATTCAAAATAATGAGGTTGATGATGAAGGCACTATAATTTTTTATTTATCGGACACTAACAATAAGGATAATATCTTCAAAATAAATTATGATTCCTGCTCTTTAATTCCTGACATCATAACCGCTTTAATTATTGAATTTTTAGAAGGGGAAATAAAAGAAGATTTGCAAACATACACAAAAAGAAAATTAAAAGGGGTGCCTGATTCTCTCTTTCATTCTATCTTAAAACGTTTGCAAAATGATTTATCTTACAAACTTTTGGATTAACATATTGATAGTATTTTTATAATGCATGTGTAATAATATGTGCGTTTGAAAATACATAGTAATTAATATAAAATTTTGCAAAAGTTTTTACAGTTTTATTCAATGCTTTTTATACCATTGATTACAAAATTTTTTGTTGTTAACACCAAATTTGGATTGTCTATCAAATTTAACAAATTCTATGGTAAAATATAAATATGTATTTTGATAATAGTAGATTTTATAATTTATTCAATCTGATCTACTGTTTATCTTAACAAAAATAAGAAAGGGGGGATTTTTATGAAAAGAGTAAACACTTTTCTTTTATCACAACATATTAGAAAAATTAAATTAAAAATCAAAAACAATGAAAAACTCTCTGATGACGAAATAGAATTACTAAAACAGGTAGCATCCAATGAAGATTTTGGTTTTTTATATCATCTATCAAATGATTTGTTGAGAATGGTTGAAGATAATGACTAGATTTTCAATAAAATCCCCCTTAACCAATTCACATAATTTATTCTCTAAGAGAATTCTCTTTTCTTTATCATTTATTTATCTATTTTTTCAATAATGGCAAGTATCTTAAAAGTATTATAATATTATATCCATCGTTAAGCCATTACGTATAAACTATTATGCGGTATTACGTAGAAACTGGAAATTGATCGTTTGACTATTTCTTCTACAAACACCCCGTGGTGTACTAGGTTTCCCATGCTGTTAGGAGCAGTCGGGGGGGTAACAAAATAAAAATCAGTTTCATCCAATTAGGAAACCACAATTGGAGTGTGGGATAAAGTATAATAACAATTGACCAAAAAGAAAATTAGTTATAGTAAAAGTAATCTGATAATAATCGGATTATATTGGTTTGTTTTCCTCATCTTTTTGTTCATCTCTACATTTAGATTATGTCACACAAATGTGAACATGTCAACATAGAAAGAATAATAGCAACTACGAGATAAAAAAGTATTATTTTTATCAAATATTTCATAACAAAATGGAAGATAGATGTAGAATACTAATCAATTATATAAGTTATACGGCGGTTATTTTATAAAATACAACCAAAGATATATATTTGAGGAATATATCAATACTCTTAAAACATTACCTACATTGCTTGAATCATGGAGTTATGGTAAAGCTAATACAAATGAGAAACAATCTGTTATTAAAATGTTATTTGATTACACCGTGATGGACATTATTAAACAACAAAAATTTAATGATATTAGGTTTTTTTGAATTACTTACTCCTAGTAGCGTTGTGGTAATGAGTGCTATGTTGACTAAACACGATATTGATAAAATTCACTTTGTAGTATCACGGGAAGGTAGATTTTTAGAGAATATAACAGATACTCAATTTAAACAAGTGTTTAAAAAAGTTCTTGAAGTTATGTTAGTGCACTATCTTATGTATATGCCAGTATCACATGATGAATATATTCAATTAATGAATAGTAATGCAAACAACGTACTTGAATGTATAAAGGATAAAAAAATTCTGAAAATTTTTGATACCTATAAACATATTGACAAAACAACTCCAATTCGATTGGTTAACCAGTTGACTAACATTATTGATTCATGCTATCCAATAGAGATGCCTACAAAAATATTTAAAGATATTTGGGAACCTATTGTTTATGATACATATAGACATTTGTCAAAACATATTGATATTCGAGTATTGCAAACTACAATGGCTGGAGAACCTGTTAGTACTAGCATCATATTAAAACATATTAAGAATCTGGCAAATTACTTGACACTTGTTGAAAAAGGTTATTTAGACGAAATTGATTTGGATATACCCATAGATTTCATTATTAAAGTTTTTATAAATGACAAAATACTAAAATTCCATATGGAACCATATAAATATACTGTAGAAAGCTCTTTGTGGCAATTAAACTCAATGCCAGTTCACTATGGTAATGCTGTGAATCTGAGTGAAATAAAAATATTTATTAATGATGTAATCACTAACTGGTTGTATAACAAAATACACGAAGATGAAAAGAATAAAATATCTTATCCATTTTCAGTTCTGTTATCATATAAAAACATTGATAAAAAATTATAATAGTCCAAATAGATAAAACAACAAAATAGAACATTAATCAGCAAAAATAATAGCAACATTATGTATCATAATTAACAATGTCCAATAATATTTAGAAAAAATTGTGTGTTAATCCTCCCTTTTTCAAAGGGGAAATACAACATATGGAATAATTTTCTATATAGAATTATCATATAGAAAATTAGGAGAGAAAATATTACGTGTTTTAATATATTGTAATTGTATAGGGAATTTGTCATAAATAATAACTGTCTTAATTGAGTTTTCCATGGTTGTTTGTCGAGTACCGTATTGGATTGTTATCAGGTTATCTGTTAAATTATCTTTCTATTTTCACATCATATTTTGCTTTAATCTTCTTGGTTCCATTCCTAACCGGGTGGTTAACACATCTTTGGGAATAAGGTAGGTCCGATATCCCTACTATTAGTTGCAGTTAAATTATTTTGTAGTTATATGATTAATATAATCAGTTGGTGCAATAATAAAATAATGTGATGTATTCAAAATTCAGTAGAATATTGTTATCAATAAATAACAATGGGAGGAATGATGAAATGAGACTGAAGTTATACACTGATGATAAGGCGTATGTTATTGATTACAATTTACAAAATCAAATCACCTCACATATCTAAGGAAGAGGGGGGATAATTATGGGGAAAATTAATAATTTGGATGTAAACACATTTCGTTCATTGTCGAAGATCTTTAACAAATATTTGCTCTTTAACAAATATTTTGACTATGTATCAGATCAGGAAGAAGTTAAGCAAATATTAAAAAAATTGCATAATGAATATAAAAAATGGCTTTATAATAACGCTTCTAACATTGAATTTGTATTTGCTTTGCCATTTGCATCTAATGTACAAATTGCTATGACACAACAGGAAAGAGATCAGTATTTTAAGGAAATGCAAAATTATCCTGTCAATTTTGATGAACAGATGTTGCAATTGTCAACAGTATTTCCCATACGCTTCACTATTGACTACTTGCTCTTCGCATATGATTATACAGATGTAGATTTAGAAGACATCGAGTTTTTGGAATCAGTTAGATTGTTGGTACCGTATCCTAATTTTCGTAATGATGACTCAAAGGTTACACATGTTATGTTAAATAATAAATCGCATGGATATGCTTATATCTTTGACGAACAATATTTTGACGAGAATGAAAAGTATTATGAGTATTATGATAGTAAGTTGCGCTGGATTGCTGTGCCAGAGGCTATCCCAACTCCTGATAATCCTATCCAAATTGATGTGCTAGGTGAACTTGTATATGCTTTACAGCAAGAGTATATAACTGATATACGATATGAGGAGGAAAAATACATTTTAACTATTGATTCTCCCAACAAATTCAAGGAGCAAGAATATATTGATAGCATAGAAATCCATATCTATGAAAATCCCAACGGAGCGTTTGCACAACTTCAATTATGTACCATTTCCACCAATAACCTGTTTGGAATAGAAATAGGTAAGAAATATAAAAGCTTTGCGTTGCCTCTTACATTTTTCCATAGAGTTGTTTCTACTGTAAATACACGTTTCATCCATGAGATATTTGCTCCTCATTTACAAGATGGTAGAAGTAGATAGCATAAACACCAACCTAAAAAATAAAACAAGGAGGAATACCCTCCTTGTTCATATAATCAGATGGTAATACTCTTTCTTTGAACTTGCATGAGTATTACTATCGTTCATTCATTCGTTCCTTATTGTTATAGAGATTCTGAGATAATACAGTGTTAACAACGTGTGTTATTCTATCGTATATATTATCTTCACCATTTATTTTTTCATTCGACACAGCACTAAACAGAGTAATTGAATTGTTATCTTCTACATTCCCTTCTATATGGAAAAATAACATATCATTGCCTGTGTATTTCCAATAGGGTAAATATCGTACATCTTCTATTCTTAAGGAATGAATTATATTTGCAAATTTTTTAAAGGGTATATCACCGTCTATGAGCATGTTATTGCCTTTTGCATCCATGTATATATGTGTCATCAAGTTGTATGCAGAGTTTTGTTCTGTTTCTTCATCTTCAGCTTCTATCATTCCCGAGACCGATGCAACCAATATTTGATTGTTTGATAGATAATCTATTAATGAATCAATATGATCTCTATTATCGGTTAGTTTGAAGAAGTTTGTAAGTGTTTCTTCTATAATGGGGGATAATTCTTCTGTTTTAAAAGTTTCCCATTCTTCCTGCTCTTGTTTCCAACGGCGAAGGTGAGGTATAAGCATCCTCTCTGTTTCCATTTGTTTTTCTAGATAATCAAGTATTTCGTTAACAAGCAAAGAAATTGCTAATTCTCCATTTGCTTCCCATATTGTATCTTGTTCAACTCCTTCTTCATCAACAGTATACTTATATGCATGCACTCCTATTAGTTTTCTTGGTTTGGGAATTGTAATCATTATCTCTGGAACATTTTCAGTGCCGTTATGCAGTTTCCACACATAAGCTGTCTCTTTGGGAGAGGAATGGGCAAAAGAAAGATTGTTAATTGTAAAATGTACGGCATATGCCTTTATTAGGTTCTTGAAAATGGGAGAGCTAAAACGAGAGTGGTGTTCGCCCGACACAATATCCTTTATACTTCCTATTTGGTATAAATAGCTATAATCGCTGGAATAAACTGCAAGTATATTAAATATAGGGCTAAGTCTGTCAAATATTTCATATAGTTCTTTAACTTTTATTGTTTTATCTATAGTTGGAAACTGAATACCTACAATGTTACCCCAGTTGTCCCAGTTGACTATTCTATAATCATCTGATAACTTTGTTAACTGTTCTTGTAGGATAGAAACGGTTTGTGCATGCAATTCATTGATTTGCGGTATGTCAAACATGTTTATAGTTTGTTTAAATAGAGGAAATCGTTTTTCATCATCGACATCGGTGTGAGAAATGAGTTGATTTAACACAATATTAGCATTAAGGTTATTAGCATCGCCAAATACTGTATCAACAAATGCATCAATGATATATGTACTTTCCTGTATATTGTCGTCAAATGGAATACCCTCTTTTATCGCAGATTCGATTGTGTTATATGCTTCTATGGCTTTTTCTTTTAGGTATTCTACCACATAAAATGGGTCCGTTTGTGCCTTATCAGCATCATAGTCGTGAAACAGTTTTTCATAATGATACACAGCAATGAAACGTTCAAAGGCATTTTTAATGTTTTCTGCTAACTTGCGCTTCGTATTGTCATTGGCCATGGAATCTGAAAGTAAATAATCGTAAAATCCCAAAGTAATAAAAAATTTCCCGCTGGAAACTGTGTTTTTGTATAAATTTTCTAATTGCATTTTAATTCCCCTCCTTATTTGTTATTGTGTTTTGTTTATCACAAAATTATATTACATTAAAAACAATGAGAACCCCTACTTTTATTCATTTTATTTGAATAAAGTATTGTTTGATGAATTTTGATGTTCTTTACTTAATTCTTTAGATGCAGCACGATTTAGCCATTCCTTTAATTCCTGTGCATATTTGCTGTAATGAAGAGATAACATATGATTCATAAATGAAAGTGGAAGAGTAAGAATTGCTTGTACATCAAGATTGTAATCATCGTTGATATTAAATTCATCATCGTTTGATTTTCTTTCCCACGATAATCTTCTTTCAATTCTTGCATATCGTCCTTGTGTAGTAATTTCTACAATATCATCCTTGACATTGAAGAAGAGTCGGACATACACATTATAGTCTCCATACTTATTCCCATACTCGTTCTTATCGTTAGAAATTTTAACATTATAAAGTTTTTCGCACATGAATATAGAATCGCTTATGGGAATAATACTATGTTTTAACGCCGTATATGTTCCTGTGTAATTTTCAATTCTGTCGAAATTATATGAACCCAATATATCATGCAATTCTGAGACTAATATATCCCATTTAAAAGGGAATGTTTCTGTTCCACGGTCATAGTTCATATCCAGGTAAGCCGCCTGATAAAGTTCATAATCAATATATTCATTCCACGGAAGGGGTGTGAGTTTTGCCACAGGATAAGAGATTTGGTGTTGTACTTGTTTTAGTAAATTTTTATATTTTTCATGTTGTAAGTGCTTAAGTACCCATTCCACTGCAAAACGCATGGGAATGTGGTACCATTCCTCTGTTATAGATGTCATCGAATATGATTCACTTGTTTCATCGTATTTTAATATAAGATTATTGCGATGTTTATCAATAAGAATACTGCCTCTGCTTTGTGTTACGGGTTCGGGATTTTCTTCATCGCGTAGCAATTCTTCACGTTCATTTGGGATTAATATGCAATGGGAATTTGATGTGAGAACTAATTCTTTCTCTTCTGGTGTCATATCAACAGAAGTGCCAGGCTGAGGTTCGTATATTATCTGAATTTTATCTAAAATATCGGGGGATTGACTTTGTTCAATTACAAATTTCTCAAGTGACAAAATAGTATCGTCAAAATAATATTCTCCAAATTCATCAAGGGTATCGTCAAGTAAATCCCATATTATTCTGTTTAGAAAGGATTCTAACCAGTGTTTGAGCATGTTTAAATCAACTTCTAGATTTTCCTCTTCTATTCTTTTAGAACCATCGCATGATACGATTTCAATTTCCATAGTGATTGTAAGTTCTTTGCCAATATTTTTTTGTTCCCATGTTGATAAGAATTTTTCTTTTAATGTATTAAAGAACTGTTTGACTTGTCCCCAATCAGTTATATCTATCTCTCCATTGTCAACAAGATTTTTAAAAGTCTCGGTGGAGTTGTTGATAAATTCATCAATGACAGCAAATATAATAGGATATATTTTATCTACCTCATCGCTAAAAAAGTCTGCCCATTTATCATAATCATAACTATCTTCTTTATAATATTCTGGATGAGCAGAAGTATATTGTCTTGTCAACTGGTATACAATATCTCTCAGGGTGATGTCTTTCATTTCGTCTTTCATCCAGTTAAAATAATCTATCAGGTACTCATACGGATTGGGGGTAGTAAGTTCCCAAATGTATTGTTCCCATGCCTCTTTCACAATTTCCCTAATTTTCTCAATTTCCTTGTCATCTTTAGCTACAATTTTAGTGAATATCATTTTGATCCCCCCCCTTTTTTTTATAATGTGTATCAAGGAGTTTTTTCTAACAAATCATATTTACGATACCTCTAACTCCCCCCCTTTTTTTCAAAAGAGAGATGAATTATTTTTTTATAATACACTAGGGAACATTAAATATTATGGGGAAGATAACAAATTTTCTTTATACTTTGTTCGCATTTTTCCGCGTCCATATGTTTTTTTCTATATGCTGTATATTGCATGTCATAAAGGAATTGTCTGTGGTTATATTGGATAAATCTGTCGGAGATAAAGGTTATAAATATTTATTTCTATCTATCAAGTTGCTAAAAGCATATGATGAACTGAAAACAAATGGAAAACTGCTGTTTACATTGTCAAAATTTATAAATACAAATCTGAAGATGCTATCATATCTAAGGGGGGCATAAAAATTTGCATCCTAATCTTGAAGGCGTCCTCGGGACAGCAATAGACATGCTTTGTAAACATAATAAACACGATTGATCATTATCTATTTCATAAAGAATAACATCGTCTAATTTATTTTAGGAGTTTACATAGGAAATGAACAAGAAATCTGCTGTTCTCATAGTAGGATCTATAAGTGTTCCCCTTTTTCTGGATTTAACAATTCTTCTGTCCCTATAAAATCCTTACTATAACGACGTCAAAAGAGAACATACAAACTAACACTTATAGATGTAAAAAGCAGGTTAAAACCTCGCATCAGGAATACGAGGTAGTTCACTTCTGATTTAATTTGTCTGTGGACAGGAATTAATCTTTTTTCCCAAAAAATTTATCAATCATCTTTTCGTCATATTCTCTTTTTGCATCTCCAAAACTCTTCATAAACCCCTCCTTTTTATTTTTAATATTTTTACAATTGTTATTTTTATTTTTCGTTTTCAAATACAACTCCTTCCTTAGCTTTGATGTATGTATTAAAGTAATCTTCTGTATCCACGTCTACAACAGAAATATAATATTGCATAAGGATACGTCTTAAATTGTTTATTCCTTCATTATTATTTCCCATTGTTTTCATAATAAACTTTTCAAGATGGGCAATATATTCTGTAGGAAATGATAAGATAGTGTTTTTATTAAACCCTATATGTATTTTATTTGTTTTTGCTGTTATATTAAGAATTTTATCCCAATCAGAGAGAGAATTAATCGCAACATCGGAGATTATAAAACTTTCAAATGGGGAAAGTAAATTAATAAAGAGTGTTTCAATTTCTTCTTTTGAAAAGTATTGTAGGTTTTTTAATATGATATCAATATAAGAAAATACAAAATCTTTAGGTTGGATTCCATTTTTCTGTTCTATTAAATTTTTAAATAATTTTCTTGATATTATTTCTGCTCTATATTTGGGTAAAAGAACATCCCCCCCAAAAACAGTTAAAAATCCATTCTTTTTTATAATATTCATTAGAACAGATCGAGAATATTCTTCGATAATAGTATTAACTCTTACTATATGTATATACCTGATAACGTGGTATATATTTTCTTTTATATCTTTAATATATTGTATAGCAAGTGACCTGCTATTTGTAAGATTTTTTTCAATGTATTTGGTAAACAATTGTTCTATTGTTTTTCTTTGTTCTAATGGAGTAATAGAATTGATAATATTAGCAAATAGGAAGGAATTTAATATAATGTTAAAATTATAATATAGCATTATATAAAAATCTCTGTAATCTAATGTAGCATCTGGATTTTCATCCATCATACGCATTATATTATTAATAAATTCATCAAATACTGCATCATCTAAAAATGCAAATTCCATTGGTAAGATTATTTCCTCTTTTGCAAATATTTCTAATATTTCTTTTATTGTTTTATAATCTTTTTTAGATGCAATGATATTGGTAATAAAAAGTTTTGGATTGGAATGCTTGTTTAAATAATCAACAAGTATTTTAAATTCTTCCATATTTTTCTTATCATACACAAATTTTAATATATCAACAAAATGAAATTTATTAATTTCCCATAAATCATATTTATCTATAAATTGAAAATAATCTAATATTTCTTGAACAGAAGAATAATCTTTTATTGATGAATCTGTTGTTTCGTCAATTAATATTTCTAGGATTAACCTATAAAATTTAATAATTTCTTCATCAGTAATATTGATAAAAGGATGATTAGGTAAATTGTCAAGAATTTTTCTAACAAGAGAAATTATGATTTCCTGATTTTCATATTTGTCGTTTGGAAAAAATTTTTCTCTATTATATAATAATCTCAATGCGAGTTGAGGATTATTTTCTGATATTACATCTACAAATTCAAACAAAGGTTCTTGATATTTAGGGATATGAAAAGGATCTTCTATCATTAAGGATAAATGATAGACAACTTCAGGAGCAGACTCTTCTGATAGTTTTTTTCTTAGGTTGGGAGATTTTTTGATATATTCCATAACAATATTAAGGATAGTTGAATAATATTGTATTTTGTCATAGGAAGAATTATTAGAAACATAATCTTCCATCTTTTTTTCTTTTTTATAATGCCACACTACCCATTGCAAGAAACTTGTGTTATAATCTTCATATTCGAAATTCTCATCGTTATTTATTATGTTTTCCAATATTGGCAGTCTTGTTATATTAGGAACTTGCATTTTTACCCCTCCTATCTTATAATTCAAAATCCTCCGTTTCTTTATCAGAAACAAAGTAATATATTAACCTTTTATCTTCTATAAGTTCAACAGACTGTGGAATTGTTTTCTTTGCAATATTAATTATTTTAATTACAACTTCTGGTATTACATCAAACATAAGAGACAATAAATTCCAGTAATTTACATCCCTTGAAGGAAGAAAATTGATAATAGGATTAACTGATGGATAAAGAAGAATAAGTTCAAGAAGATTAATTTTTACTTCATCATTAAGATGGGAACTATTAACAATATACGAAACAAACATTTCTACTTTTTCCATTCCTGCTAAGAACATTTCTTCTACCAGTTCTAAAAATACTTCTTCGTTAAACTCTCCTCTTGAATATTGTTTATCTATTATGTAGAACAGTTTTTCCCATGTATTTTTATCCTTAATGAATAAGAAGGGTTTTAAATTTTCTATATCTACTTTTTTACTTCTATCAATTGAATACATATAATGCCAACTTATATAAGGCAACATGGTTTCCCAATAATACAATGTAAATATATCAGCAAGATTATCTTTAAATTGAAGTAATAAATCCCTAATTTCTTTATCTAAGGTTAATTGTAAATTTGTAAACGATTGCGAATTGTTGAAAAGAATTGAGATATCGGTATTATGTTGTTTTTGATAAAGATGGTAAGATATAAAAACTTCTTCCAAATCTTTTTTTGTGAAAGGACCACTTTTAATAATAGTATTGATAATATTTTTTTTCACAGCATTATCGACATTTACCATTGATAAAACCATATCTATCAGAGCAATGTGAAAATCACTTTCTTCTGTGATACCAAAAATAGAACCTTTATGCTTCATAGCATAGTAAAAGAACAATAAAATTCTATAATTTAACAATGATAATAATTCAAAAGTTCTTTGAGGACTGGATAGGATTTTTTCTATTTCTTTTTCTTCAATAAAAGTTATATCTCCAAAAATGTGTTTTACTTTTAAATTACCGAATCGGTTGTAATAGTCTTTTAATAATTCTATGTAATGTAATAAATTGCCCTCGATGACAACTGTAACATCATTGTTATTTATAATATTTAAAATATCATTCTTTAGTTCATCGTAATAAAAATATAAAAAAGGTATATTATATACATATATTTTTATTTGAGGATTTTCTTCTTTTATTTCTTTGATTAGATCATTGATTTGGAATATATTTTCAGGGTTGACAATTACATCCAATTCGTTCTGTTTATGAGACACTTCTTTTAAATATTCAAAATACTCTTCCTTGTTTTCTATCAATAAATTTGATCCCATAAATTCAATAACTTTCTCTGATTGAAATAAATCACCGTACATTTCTTTTAACTGAACTTGGGTTGAGTTTAACTCTTTTTCTTCAAAAACTAAAGGAATTATTTGATGTTCTTTCACATATTTAACAATATCTTCAGGGTGAAATAAATAAGTAGAGAGACGATATATATTAGTTTTATATTTTATTTTTTCTTTATCCTTTTCCGACCAATAGATTATTGCCGGCTCAGGATTTTCAATTAGAATTTTTTGATCTTCAAATAAAGGAGTTATTTTTTGGTAATAAAACAACAAAAAAGGAAAAGAACACATGTTATTATTTCTAATATTTGAAAAATCTTCTTCTATTCCAGGAATTACAGAATCATACAACAAAACCTTTTCTGCAATGTTTTCAAATTTTTTATAAACTTCTGTAAAAAAAGGCCTATTTTCGTTTGCAAGATTTTCTATTAAACTCATTTTACTCCCCCTTATTCCAACCATTTCACCTTTATATTAGCTATTTTTCCTTTTAATTATAATAATAACACCTTCTTATTTGATAAAGGAGTTATTTATATTTTTTTCTATCTTTCTATGATAAAATATTTATGATCCTTACTATAAAAAGGAAGAGGGGATGGTGGTAAGAAATGCAAGTTATCAACAGAAAGGAAATTGATAAGCTTCTTGAAGGTATCGGTCCTTCTACCATCTATATTGGAACAGATAGTATTAGAAAAGGAAGAAAAATTTTTTATTGCACTGTAGTAGTTGTTCATATTGAAAATTCAAAAGGAGCAAAAATTTTTTTAAAAACAGAAACAGAAAAAGCAAAAACCCCAAGAAGGGGTAATATTAATGATATCCTTCATAGATTAACTAAGGAAGTGGATATGACAGTTAAAACAATAGAATACCTTAAAGATGTTTTAGATAAATATTCTGATAAACACAAACTTGAGGTTCATATTGATATTAACCCTAGTGAAGATTATAAGTCTCATATGGTATATGGATATGCTATGAGTTATGTAAAGGGGTATTTGGGAATTGAACCTAAATTTAAACCAGAAGCATTTGCAGCATCTGTAGCAGCTGATGGAATAGTAAGGGGGAAAAATAAAAGAGAAACTACGTTTAGAACAAAATAATCTTTTTTGAAATATGTAATAATTTAGTTATAAGGAGATGATATTTAAATGGCATCTTTGAGTGATATCTTTTATGAGTATAACACTCGTGTAAAACAGATATTTGAAGATGGTTATAAAGGCATAATTATTGATGATAGTAAAAATAATATTAATGTTAACGAGGAAGATATAACTAGCAGTAAAATGCCATTATTTTTGTTATCAACGTCATTGGGAAAAATTTCTCATGTGAATCATTTGTGGTCGAAAGATGATTATTTTGATAATCACAACGCAATAACCACATATGGTTATCATAAAGAAATAGTAGCAATTAATTTTTCTACGTCTCCTTATATTACTTTGTTTCCAGATTTAATGGAAGGTTTAATCGAATATTACAGGACAAAATATAGATATGTCATTCTAATGTGGGATTTTTCCTATCATCATTCTTTAGAGGGATGGGAATATGAAAATGTTTTTACTTTTCCTGAGATAGTAGAAAATCTTACAGATAGTAAGATTGTTGAAGAAATTTTCAAAAAATTTTCTAAAGTCATTGAATATTTTCCTTATGAAATGATTAAATATGCTCAAATCATATATGCAGATGATATAGAATCATATCGTAAATTTATTAGAAAAGTTTTTGAGTTATCCAAAGATAAGATTAATAAATATCCTCTTTCCCCATTGGATTTGAAAATTTTAAAAGATCTTATTGATTTGTTGCCCGATAGAATAAGGTTAGAAAATGTTTTTAATTTATTTAAGATTCCAGAATTCCAAGATAAAATTGTAACTCTTGTGTATACAAAAAATGCTGTTATCAAAGATAAAGATGGGACTGTTGTTAAAATGTCAGAAATAAAAAATTTCTTATTGCAATATATGGTTAAATATCACAAATTACCTGTCATTGATCTTAGCAAAATAAATATAGACAAAGATATGAACCTTACCTCTGAAGAGGAATATTTTTTATTAGGTTCTCTTGCTTATTCTTATAAGCCAGAACTAACTATTTTTCATGTCCTTGCATATTTTGTTCATGCAAAAATATGGTATTATGCATACCAGACTGAATTTGTTAAAAAAATACTAAAAACTTTAATCAACTCTTCTAATATTATTCCTAATGAAATTAAAGAGGATTTATTTGAAGTACTTATAAGTGGGGATAAACCTAAGATATTTAATCGTAAAATAAAAAAATTAATAAAAAATATTAACAAATCTGATATATCAGAAGAACAAAAAAAAATATTACTTGCTATTGTAGAGAGAAACAGTAGATCAACTGATAAAATGCATTCAATTTTCTCTCAGTCAGTTACATATATTAAATCAGGTTTTATGCTCTCTTATGGACTTACTCTTCCCCCTCTTTTGAATTATGTTTTTGTAAAAGAAGGATTGGATAAAAAGATCAATTGTGATCTCGATAAATTTAATTCTATTACCAATCTTAACGTATTTGCCTTACATCGTATATCTGAAAAAAAAGAAGAAAGAATAATGCAATCCTTTTTAAATGTTATCACTAATTTGTATGAAAACAATGGTTCTGTTTCTGAAAAGATAATAGATACTTTTATTGGAAAATTACTTTTACTTAATGATGATGATATAATTTTCTGGATCGATGGAATACAAAAATTTGCTGATGCAAGATTTAAGAAAGTATTCTTTAATAAAATGTTTAAATATATTTCCTATGTAGGATTTATTGTTGGAAAAGATTGGAGTAATAGTGTTATTCCATTTTACATGATGACTAATGGTTTAGTAGATAAGAAAGTTGTAGAAGAAGTTTTAGAAAAGTATAAAAACAGAAAATACATTATTTCGCATGTTAATGATTTCTATATGCAGATGGTTGGCATAGAAGAACCAGAAGATATTGAGTTGTAGTAAAATGTTTTGTAAAGGAGGGTAAAAAATGGTTTTTGAACATAAAATCGTTGAACCCGAAATGATATGGGAAATATTTGAAGATCTTGTGTATAACTATTATTATAATATAGGAGAAATTCAAGATTTATTGTTTAAAGAAAAAATACAAAATGATTCGCTTGTTATTAAATCCAATTTTGTAGGTAAAAACAAAAAGAAAATAAGAGATAAATTACATCACTATATTAAAAGCAAGAACCGACATTCTCTTTTGTACAATCTTGTTTTTGCTATTAAAGAGTTACCTAAAGGAGAAATAAAACAAATCTTTCTTAAACATCTTACCCTTTTTAAAATAGACATTGTGCGTGATCGATATGTTATTGTTGACCTTTCAGAAAATCCTCAGATAGGAATATCCAAAGAATTAGCAAAAATACTCTTCAAAAAAATCAAAGAAAATTATAAGGATAAAGTTATCATTGCTGTTAACTTTCCAATGTTTTTTCATCAATTTTTTAGAAGTATCGGAGTATACACTCCCTCTGAAACAATATTAATGGAAGAAGGAGATACATACAAGTTCTATCACACATATGAGCATCTTGTCTCTTCTGTGTATTACCAGACAGAGAATTTTGATAAAGCTTTGCATACCATGATGAAATCTTTTATTAGCCTTGGTAAATATTCTGTTGTTCCCTTAACTTTTGAATTAAGACCATCTGTACTGAATCATCTAAAAATAATAACTGATTATTTAAAGGAAGTTAGAGGAATAAGAATAGAAAATGTTTTTTATTTGTACAACCAATTTCCCGAGTATAGGAAGGATATTGCCGATTTAATTGCATCAACAAGAGCACAAATTTATTTATCATCAGATACTGTTTACTTGAGTGATTTAATAGAAATTATTTATTATTCAATGATAAACTATAATTGGTTTCCTAAGTTAAGTGAATCTCCTGCTATCTTTATTAATGATATAGATTTACCTAAAGTATTGCAAAGGATTATCATTTTAATTTCAAAGGTTGTAGATGTCAAGTATTTGCTTTTTTATTTAATACACTATGAGAGTGATATGAATGTAGACGAGTTAAGGCAAAATAGTAAGGTTTATAGGATTTTATTAAATTATCTCTCAAAACAATTACATCTTCCAATTACAGATATAAAGATATTATTGCAAAATTTACCTATTGGTAATAATAATGAAAACATGGAAAATATAACGGAAATTCTAAAAAAATCAATCGTGGGGGATGACATTCTAAAGGTTATTGATAAAGCAAGAGTAAGAGATATAACAGAACAATATAAAATTGTTCACAGAATACTTAATAGTACATTTTCTCCGTCGGGATTTTTATATCCTGTAATGGAATTAGAATACGATATGCTAAAAACGCATGAAGTAAAAGATATAGTCAATAAGGAAGATACCATTCTAATGGAGTTAATGAAAATACCTCATTCTTCATGGTACAGAATTGCAGCCGATAAGGATATAGAAGTCCTTGAAAAAATTATTGAAATTGCAAAAATTTTGTATGAACATCCTAAACAATATGAATGTTCTGCCCTTTTTAATTTTCTTCCTTTTATAGAATTAGAAGATATAAGATGGGTGATTGAGTATCTAATTCTTTCTAAACAACTTCCTATGGAATGTAAGAAAAAAATAGCAAAAGCTTTACTCGTAAACTCTTATATTAGTGGATTGTTTTTCCTCCGTAATATAAAAGAAGACGATTTGATTTCAGAACTATCTGTGTTATTTACTAATATAATTCCTGAATTTGTACAAGAATTTTACAAACTTTTACCTGATCCTGCAATAACATATGCTCCCGGTATTTTGATTTCTAATGGTATTATAAAAATTAAGGAAAATGATATAAATCTATAGTTTCCTGTATAGGAAGGGGGAGTAAAAAAACTCCCTAGTTAACAACAGGAGGTGGAAGAAATGACAATAGAAGAATTTTTTAAGAAAGAAAAAGAAAAGGTAATGGACAGGGTTGAAGAAATTTGGAGAAAAAATGGATGTTCTCCTAGATTATCTGTCCCATCTGATGAGATTACATTTGAAAATATACAGGGGGTTTATAAATCATTTTCTGATGCTCCAATATTAAAAGGAGGAAATATTTATATTACTATTGATGCGTTGTTTAATATGTTTGTTGAGAATATTTTTATCAACGGAGGAGAAATTGATGGATATATTGTTGTAAAAGAACCTACCGAACTATCTACTATTTATAGATTGGTAAAAGCAGATGAATTTTATACATCTTTTGTTAATAAATATCCTATCGTGGGAGAAATAATGAAAGAATTCTTACAGGATGTTAAGGAATTTATGGA
>Ga0256838_1000436_pt1 | contig 26304 bp, 31 predicted proteins | sample 4571419metaG_FD_185978 | JGI IMG/M metagenome (GOLD analysis project Ga0256838, IMG submission 185978) | Hydrothermal vent microbial communities from Guaymas Basin, Mexico - 4571-419 | ecosystem: Environmental > Aquatic > Marine > Hydrothermal vents | place: Mexico: Guaymas Basin | collected...
AGAGGAGTAAAAAACAATGGTAAAGAAAAACGCCATTGTTGCTTTAATATTCATGGGTATATTTTTGTGTGAAAAGATAGGAGTTGCTAAGAATAAAGCTGCAAAACGAAAAAAAAGAAGGATAAAACCAACTATATTTGTTTCATTAAATACTACAGCCCACTGCATCATTTTACTCTTTGAAGCTCTTTATTTTCAAGTCGATAAACCCTGTTACACAAATTTGCTAAAACTTCATCATGTGTGACAAGTACCATCCCTGCTTTTTTCTCTTGAAGATATTCAAAGAAAAGCTCCATCACTTCATGTGCTGTTTTTGTATCAAGGTTTCCCGTAGGCTCATCTGCAAAGATTAAACGCGGTTGCTTAGTAAGTACTCTTGCGATTGAGACACGTTGTTGTTGACCACCAGAGAGTTCTGTTACTTTTTGCTCTATCACCTGTTCTATATCTAATCTTTCTAAAAGTGTCTTATTTATCTCTTGCTGCGAAAGTATCTCTGATACTTCTAGGTTCTCATAAGCAGAAAATCCTTTAAAGAGATAATGAGATTGAAAAACAAGTCCAAGCTCATGACGTTTTATACTTGCAAGGCGTTTTTTATCCATTTGAGAGATCATCTCACCAAACAACTCTATCTCACCACTATCTGGAGTTAATAGTGTAGATAAGAGATGCAAAAGTGTAGATTTACCACTTCCACTCATCCCTACAATAGCAACAGATTCCCCCTCTTCTACATCAAGGGAAACATTGGAAAAAAGATCATAATCAAAAGAGTGCGATAAGTTTTTAGCAGATATTAGATTCATAAAAATTATTATAGTGCAATATAGCTAAAATCTTAATTATCAAATATCTTTTTAAGAAGGAAGGGTAAAAATTTGGCAAAAAAAAAGGCTAGAGCCTAAGCCCTAGCCTTTTAGAAAAAGAAAAAGTCAATCTAAAAGATTAACCCATTTGTGCAGCAACTTCTGCAGCAAAATCATCTTCTTTTTTCTCAATTCCTTCACCAACTTCAAGGCGAACAAATTCAGTAATTTCAGCTGTACCACCAGCTGCTTTAGCTGCTTTTTCAAGTGCTTGAGCAACAGTTAGTTTGTCATCAATTACAAAGTTTTGATCTAGTAAACATTGTTCTTTATCTAAAGTTGTATTATCAGCGATAAAACGAGCTAAAGATCCAGGAACAATTTTGTCCCAGATTTTTTCTGGTTTACCTTGCTCTTTTAGAGTAGCTTTGATATCAGCTTCAGCTTGTGCTAAAACTTCATCAGTAAGTTGACTCATAGAGATATAAGTTGGTACATTTTTAAGTGTTTTTCCTAAACGTGCAAGCTCTTCATTCTCTTTTTTGATAACTTCAATGCGTCCAACAGTTTCAGAAGCAACATAATCTGCATCTAAATCTTTATATGAAAGTGTAGTTGGTTTCATAGCAGATGTATGCATTGCAACTTGTTTCATAAAAGGTCTTAAAGCTTCAGCAGTTTTTTCACTATCACATTTTGCAGTAACGATTACAGCAATACGATTATTTGAGTGAATATATGCATTTAAAGAAGTAGTAGCATCAGCACTTAAAGTGTTGAAACGTCTTACTTCAATCTTTTCACCAATTTTGATCACTTCTTCAGTAAACTTCGCACCAAACTCAGATGCCATTAAAGCATCTACATCTGCTGGTTGATCATTATAGATAGCTTCTGCAGTATCTTTTACAAGATTTTGGAAACCCTCATTTTGAGCAACAAAGTCAGTTTCAGAGTTAATCTCAACAACTGTAGCTTTAGAAAAGTCATCAGCGATTTTAAGACCACAAAGACCTTCAGCTGCAACTCTATCAGCTTTTTTAGCCGCTTTAGCGATACCACGTTCTTTTAAAAGTTCAGTTGCTTTAGCCATGTCTCCATCAGCTTCAACAAGAACTTTTTTACAATCCATCATAGGTGCATCAGTAGCTGCACGAAGCTCTTTTACCATTGCTGCTGTAATTGCTGCCATGATTATGCTTCCTCTGTAGTTTTCGCTGCTTCTTCAGCAGGAGCTTCAGTTGTTTCAGCTACTTCTTCAGTTTGCTCTTCTTCAGCTGGTGCATCACGAAGTGCTTTACCTTCATTAATTGCCGCAGTCATTTCACGACAGAAAAGTTGGATAGAACGGATAGCATCATCATTACCAGGAATTGGGTAAGTGATAAGGTCTGGATCACAGTTTGTATCTAGTGGAGCTATAACTGGAATGTTAAGACAACGTGCTTCTAAAACAGCGATGTGCTCTTTTACTGCATCAACAACAAAAAGCATATCTGGAAGTTTTTTCATTTCACGAATACCACCGAAATACATCTCAAGTTTTTCTTTTTTGCGAGAAAGCATTAAAGCTTCTTTTTTCGTTAAAAGATCAATTTGACCATTTTCTTGCATCTCTGAAATTACATCAAGTTTACGGATAGATTTTTGAATAGTTGGGAAGTTAGTAAGCATACCACCTAACCATCTATTATCTACATATGGCATATTACAAGCGATTGCTGCATCACGAACAGAGTTACGAGCTTGTTTTTTAGTACCAACAAAAAGAACTGTTTTACCTTCAGCTGCTGCATCTACAACAATTTGGTAAGTGTTACGGAAGTAACGAAGAGTTTTTTGTAAATCGATAATATAGATATTTTTACGAACACCGAAGATATATTTTTTCATTTTCGGGTTCCAACGACGAGTTTGGTGTCCGAAGTGTACACCACATTCTAATAGGTCTTTCATAGTTACCATAGGGTAATCCTTAAGTAGCTTATTTCAGCTAAGAGTTTTACTAGTTGGCTTCGAAGATGTCGGACAAGTACCACTAAAAAATGGCTTGCACTAGTTTTTGACATAATCTGTGAATATTCTCTTGAGTAAACTGAAGAAAAATCCGCGAATTATACTCAAATATTATTTAAGGGAAGCTTTTTTATAATTTAGTAATTTTTCCAATTTGACTACATATAATTAAATATTATAGTAGTAAACTGATAGTTTAAAAATAGATTTATACTTAATGATGTATAGTATCACATTAATAACACAAAATGATTACAAAATTTGTATCTCATTCTGGATAAAAAAGGGAAAAAATGAATAAGCCTCTACTACTATCACTGGCTGCTGCTGCACTACTAAGCACAAACTTAAATGCAGAGTCAATGTATGAACGTATACAAGCTATGGAGCTTCAAATGAAGCAGATGCAAGCAGAGATACAAACACTTAAGTCCCACAGCAGTGAAACTGTAGCTGTTGAAGATGATGAGGAAGAAGTTGAAGCTGATGACACAGAAGAAGATATGTCAGCAGATGAGGCAGATTCTGAAGATGATGAAGATGAAGAGGATAGCATAGAAGAGCAACTTGCTGAGATTCAAGAAAACCTTACAGACCTCAATAAGGGAACAAATGGAAATCACCTAAAATTTGGTGTTGATTATAGATTTGCTATAGAAAATATGCACTACAAGATGGCTGATGGTTCAACTGCAAAAAATAATGCCTTTATGACAAACAGATTTTGGCTCAACATGGACTGGGCAGCAACTGAAAACCTAAGCTTTCATGGGCAACTTGCATATAACAAAGCTTTTGGTGCACGTTCAGGTGCAAACAATCCTACAAATAGTTCTTATGAAACATTTGATTGGACAGCGAACGAAAATGCTTTTGATGATACTCTTCGTGTACGTTCAGTATATTTTCTTTACAAAAATGATACTTTCTTTGATACTGATATACCATGGACATTCAGTGTAGGTCGTCGTCCCTCTACAAATGGTCACTTAGTAAACTTAAGAGATGATGATCATGCAGCGTCACCTATGGGCCACACTATCAATGTTGAATTTGATGGACTAAGCTCTAAGTTTTCACTCGAAGATGTTGTTGGAGTAAATGGTATGTATGTAAAACTTTGTGCCGGTCGAGGTATGAGTAATGCAGCACCTAAATTTACATCTACTCCATATACAGATGTAAATAACCTTCATGGTGCAAATACAAACATAGACCTCCTAGGACTTATCTTTGTTCCTTATGATGATGGTCAATACTCAATTGGTTCTCAATACTACTATGCTAGTAACCTTATAGATTCAAATAATCCAGCGAACCAATTAGCCGGATTTAAAACAGTTGGTGGTATGCATTCATTTACTGCTAACTTTGTTGCTAATGGAATTGGTGATGAGATCAATGACTACCTTGATGATACTATCTTCTTTGTAAGTGGTGCGATGAGTATCACTGATCCAAATTCAAACGAAAGAATGCTTTATGGTGCTGTTGATGCCAATGGAGTTGCAACACAAACAGGAGAATCAAAAACTGGTTACTCTGCATGGGTTGGAATGCAAATGCCTTCATTTATGACTGAAGATGGAAGATGGGGAGTTGAATACAACTACGGTTCACAATACTGGAGAAGTATGACATATGCTGAAGATACAAACATAGGTTCTAAACTTGCAGCTCGTGGTAATGCTTATGAGGTATACTTTACTGAGTACCTTATAGATGATATTTTATCATTACAACTTCGTTATACATATATAGATTATGATTATACTGGGAGTAATGGTTTCTTCGGAGACACAACAGGTGCTTCTATGAGTATGGATGATGCAGTAGCTGCAGGAATGGGATCACAAGTTGTAGATAAAGCTCAAGATATTCGCTTTTACCTACGTTACAAATACTAAACTTCTACTTCCCAAGCTTCTAGCTTGGGAATCTACACATTAGTTACAGACTTTTAGCTTGTAACTCTTCTAACTTCGCTTTTACATTTGCCACATGATCTTTTACACGTACCTTTTCCCATAATGCACGAACGATACCCTCAGGGTCAATTATAAGTGTTGTACGAACAATCCCCATATACTCTTTACCATAGTTCTTTTTTAACTGCCAAACGCCATACTCTTGCATCATTTCAGTAGATTCATCACTTAGAAGTGTTATACCTAAATCTTTCTTCTCAATGAAATTACGGTGTTTTTTTGTACTATCTGCACTTACACCTAAGATGATAGCATCAAGCTCAGAAAAGTCTGGAGCAGCCTCTGTAAATTCACATGCTTCTGTTGTACACCCTGGAGTGTTGTCACGAGGGTAAAAATAAAGAACTACCCATTTGCCTTTTAAATCACGAGAACAGATCTCTACATCGTCTTGGTTTGGAAGACAAAACTCAGGTGCTTTTTCATCAATTTTTATCATAAAATTTTCTCCTTAATATATAAATAAAAGTATATAAACCCATATACCTGTAAATGAGGTAAAAATAATCCCCAAGTAACTTTTAAATGCAAGTAATCTATGTGCACTCGATTTTCTTCCAGGAATAAGACCTTTACTAAAGTGGTAATTTGCTTTGATAATAGTTGTTGCCCAATATACCAAAGTAAGTGTCGCAATTATAATATGAAAAATAAGCACAAAGAGTGCATAAGTATAAGAGACATTACTCCCACCCATAAAAGCATCAAAGCCACCACCTAAACGCACTCCATATTCAAAGTAAGAAACAACAATCACTGAAAAGACAAAGATAAAGTTTTGGGCAAATGCATGTGCCTTATAGAGTCTTTTTCTTGCAAGTAAAATAGCAAAATAAACAAGCATTGGTAAAATAGCAACTATAAGCGTAACCATATCCATAAAAAATGGTGCCTTAGTTCCCAAAAAACCTGCTTCAAACATATAATTCATATTAAGCCTTTTTTTTCTTTTGATAAGCGAAGTATACAAAAGCTAAAATTGCTAAAGATATAAGAACGATTATAGTTATTTGTTTTAAGTAAATCTCAATAAGAGCTTGATTCTCCCCTATAAAGTAGCCCAAAAGTGTTAAAACCAAAGACCAGATACCAGCACCTAAAGCTGTAAAAACTGAAAACTGCACTATGCTCATCTTGGCAAGTCCTGCAGGGATAGAGATAAGTTGACGAATTCCAGGAATAAGTCTCCCTATAAAAGTAGAGATATGTCCATGCTTTGAGAAGTAAGTATCCATCTTATTAAGGGCTGCATTTGAGATAAAAAAGTATTTTCCATAAAGTTCTAAAAAACGTCGTCCTACAAAAAAAGCAAGGTAGTAGTTTATAAATGCACCCACCATACTTCCAGCTATACCCGTCCCTAAAATCATTGCTAAATTCATCTGCCCTTGACTTGCTAAATACCCAGCAGGTACCATCACAATCTCTGAAGGAAAAGGGATAAAACTAGATTCAATCGCCATAAGCAAAAAGATACCAATGTACCCCCAGTCAAAAATAAGATCTACTAAATCTTGGGCTAGCTCTTTTATCATTTAAGTTTTTCCTCTACATCTTTTATCATTTGAGCAGCTACATCTTTAGAACTATATGCAAGAAGTTTTTCACTTTTTGTTTGTATATCTGGCTCTTTTAAAATATGTAAAAATTTAGACTTTAGCTCTTGGCTCTCGCGTTCTCTCCAACCAAGGTTATTTTTCACGATAAAGTCTGCATTGTAGTACTGATGGTCTCCAGCTGCATAAGGGTAAGGGATATAAAACGCGGGGCAACCATTGGCTGTTAGCTCCCAAAGTGTACTTGCACCTGCACGACTCACTGCTAAGTCTGCTCTTTGTATAAGCGATGGAAGCTCTTTTGTAAAAGCATACAACTCCACTTCAACTCCAAGTTTTTCATATGCCTCTTTGACTCGCTCATAATCTGCTTCACCCGCTTGATGAATAATTTTAATGCCTTGTTTTTTTAGTTTCCAAGCCACACTCAAAGCCAAATCATTAATAGCACGAGCCCCATGACTTCCACCTAAAAATATAATACTCTCAAGTGTTTTTCTTTTTCGAGCTGTTTTGTAAAACACCTCTTTAATTGGGTAACCTTGAATAGGTGAATGCTCATCGTAAGCAGAGACAAAACTTTTTGCAAAGGGTTTAAGAAGTTTGTTAAGTCTCCCCTCTACCGCGTTTTGTTCATGAATAAATAGAGGCAAAAACTTACTCAGTGTTGCAAAAGATGCAGGAGCAGCTGAAAAGCCACCCACACTATATGTTGCTTGAATATTGTGCTTTTTTAAGATTTTTCTTGCCTCTAAAAAAGCCTGAAATATTTTAAAAAGAGCCTTCAGTTTTCCTAAACCTTTTTGATTGACAACACCAGTTGTTTCTAAAAAATAAACATGAGAAAAAGCACTTTTATCTGCAAAATACTTTCTGTCTTGTCCATGAGTTGAACCTATAAAAATACACTCATGCCCATCTGCTACAGCCGCTTCTACAAGAGCTTCAGCTATCATAAGATGTCCGCCAGTTCCACCACCTGTTATACATAACTTCATACTAATCCATTTTCGCTTTTTTACTTGCCATAAGTACCATCCCTATACCAAACGCCGCTCCAAGCATTGCCGAGCCTCCATAAGAGAGAAATGGCACACTAATCCCTTTAATAGGGGTAATTCCACTAATACCATAAGCATTTACCATAAAAGAGAAAGAGAGTATCAAACCTATCCCTATACTAAAAAGATAGATAGTCATATCTTTACTTCTGTTGGCTACTTTAAAGATACGCTGTAACATCCACATAAATATAAATACCACAAATAAAACGCCAATAAAACCAAACTCCTCTGCCAAACCAGCAAGGATAAAATCGGTATGTACCTCTGAGAGAAAACCAAGTTTAAAGGTACCATTAGCAAGTCCAACACCAAAGAGTCCACCATTATGGATGGCGTTTAGAGAGTGCCCTATCTGGTAAGGCTCCACCTCAACGGGTATACGAAGTTTATCGGCAATACTCGCTGGAAAAATCTCTAAAACAGAGTTTTGTGCCAGTGCCCACCACGACTTTATACGAAGGATTCTATGCTCTGCAGTTAAGATAAAAATAACCACAGAGACAATAATCCCTGCCATAATAGAGATAAAAAACTTAAAACTACTCCCTGCAAAGATGAGCATAAACATCAGAGTAAGTCCAAGCACCACAACCTGCCCTAAATCTTTTTGTAAAAACGCGATGATAAACATCGCCATAATAAAAAAAACACCATAGGGCATAAAACGCTTAAACTCATTGAGAAGCCCCATACCATTATGATGCCCTAGTTTACGAGAAAAGCTCCATGCTAAAAAGTAAACAAAACCCACTTTAAAAAACTCTACGGGAGCAAGGGAGAAACCGGCTAGTTTAATCCACCGTTTTGCTCCACCCACTTCACTAACCATACTCTCTGGAAAAAACGGCATCCCTATCATTAAAAATAAAGAACCAAAAAAGAGTAAGAATCCAATGGGTTTAAGATGTTTGTCTGGGTTCATTTGAGAAAGCCCAAACATAATAAAAATACTTAAAAATCCAAAAATCGTTTGACGAAGTACAAAGTGAAATTCATTCACTCCAAAAAGAAGTGTTGTATAAACTGAGAGTGAGTAAGAGAGTACTATACTGACGGTTATAAGTGTTACCACCAGTGTAAAAAGTTTTCTATCTGCACTCAACTCATACCTACTTTAAACGGTTGATTTTTAAAACGAATTCAACCTCAGGTTGAGAAAGGTGCAGCTCTTTTGAGATAGTATCAAGTGAAACACCCTGCTTAAACAAAGAGATAATCTTCTCATCATCATTTCCGTGTACTGAAGAGGGTATGCTAATCTGCTTCACTCCACTCTCTATCTCAGAGATGCGGGTGTTGAGTTCAACATCGATGGCGTTTATGTTCTCTTGAAGTTGTTTTAAACCCTGAGTAAGGGGTGTTACCATATCGTACACACTGCGTTCTATCTCTTGGTATATCTCCTCGTCATTCATACGCTGAGAGTTCTCTTGAATGCTGTTTTGTGTTTGATCAAGCTTCTTCTTTAGATAAAAAAGTTCGCGGTTAAGCTCTTCTACTACCGAAGCAACCGAGCGAATATTTTTAGAGTACTGCGAGTCTTTGTTAAAAACATAGTATAAGAGGTAGAGAATAATCCCCGCCATTAAAACTACTATGTATTCTATGCCATACTGAGCAATGTCAAACTTCACGATCTCTTCTCTCTTGCTTCACGTATAAGTACACGTTCACGTGCTGTAAGGTAAGCACCCCACTCTTTTTCATCTCTCTCATGCATACGAATTAACCTTGCTAATGTTGGAGATTCAGCTTCAAAAAACACACCAATATCACGTTTTGGATGTACTGGCATCTCTATGCGACCATAGTACTTTTTTCCCTCTTCAAAAAGAGGCTCTTCGATTTTAAAGTACTCAAAACCGATCGATTCTATTTTAGCTTCACTCACGAGTGGTACTCTTTTTGGTGTTTCGTCTTTTAAAAACATCTCAAGAGCATCTATCTTTCTATGGAGCTCTACAACAAGCTGTAAAAGTACAGGATCTGTCTCAGATGTCTCCCCTCTAGCTTTAGCAAGTTTAAGCCATTGGTTAATGGGATCATCATCACTTTCACTAAGTGACTGATACTCTCTTTCATACTCCTCAGGATTTTGAGATGCTTCACTAAAGAGCAAACTTATGGGAGCAGGAACTAAACGCGGTGAACTCATGAAACAACCTTATCTAAAATAATAAGAGCAAAAAATACAATGCCAAGGTAGCCATTGACCGTAAAAAATGCTCTATCTATCTGTGTAAAATCTTTACGAACTAATTTTTGCTCATAAGCTAAAACAAGCCCACTACCTAGTGCTGCTACAAATGCTAAAACACCAAGCCCTGCAGACCATACAAAAAGTGTCCAAAAAATAACAGTAAGCATATGAAAAAGTGCTGAGATGAAAAGTGTCGCCTCTGCCCCATAAATGGAGGGGATAGAATGAAGCCCTTTTTCTTTATCGAAATCTATGTCTTGTAAAGAGTAAAGAAGGTCAAACCCAGCCACCCAAAAGATAACACCCAAACTTAAAAGCACCGACCAAAGTGGAATGGTAGCACTCACAGCCACAACTCCAGCAATAGGAGCTAAACCTAAAGAGATACCAAGAACAACATGTGCTAAAGGGGAAAAACGTTTAAAGTAAGAGTAAGAACCAAGCACGAGTAAAATAGGCACAGAGAGTTTAAGTGCTAAGGGATTTATCATATAAGCTACCCCTACAAATATAGCTGCATTTACCCAGATAAAAATGAGTATGCTAAAACTATCTAGGCGGCCATCTACATTTGGTCGTGAAGCTGTTCGAGGGTTAGCTGCATCTACATCGCGGTCAGCATAACGGTTTACACCCATGGCAAAGTTACGAGCTGAGAGTGCTGCTAAAACACCCATAAACAAAAGCCAAAAACCAAACCATCCATCGGCTGCAACGACCATCGCGATGAAGATAAAAGGGAGTGAAAAGATGGAGTGTTCAAACATCACCAGTTCATTAAAATCTTTTGCTTTTTTTACTATTCTTTCCAAGTTTTTCACCCTCTTGATATAATTATGCTTATTTTACCTAAACTTGTTTTAAAATGATATAATTTCACCATGAAACAACTCGCAATTATTGGACCAACTGCATCAGGAAAGAGTGATTTAGCCATAAAAATAGCTCAAAAAATTGATGCCTACATACTTAGCATAGACTCACTAAGTATCTATAAAGAGATAGATATAGTCTCGGCGAAACCCTCAAAAGAGGAGCTTTCACTCATAAAACATTTTGGAATTGATGAGATATATCCTAATGAATACTTTAATGTCGATATTTTTATAGCACTCTATAAAAAAGTACTCCAAGAGTGTCAAAAAGAGAAGAAAAATCTTGTAATTGTTGGAGGAACTTCTTTTTATTTGAAATCTCTTATAGAGGGGCTTTCCCCTTTACCGAACATCACTCAAGAGGTGCAAGAAAGAGTCAAAGGGAAGCTTAAAAATCTCCAAGAGTATTATAATTTCTTACTCTCTAAAGACCAAGAGTATATGCAAAAAATCACCCCAAATGACAGCTACCGCATAGAAAAAGCAGCACTTATTTATGAGGCTTCACAACTTACTCCTACAGAGTGGTTTCGACAAAATCCACCAAAACCAATCATTGAAGATTTGGCAATTTTCAACATAGATGTCTCAAGAGATATTTTAAGAAAAAGAATTGAGCAAAGAACACAAAAAATGTTAGCTATGGGACTCATTGACGAGGTGTGTTACCTAGAGCAAAAGTACACAAGAAAACCAAACGCCATGGGAAGCATAGGGGTGGTAGAAGTTTTAGACTACCTAGATGGTAAAGTAACAAAAGAGGAGATGCTCTCACTCATAAGCACCCACACAGCCCAACTAGCAAAACGCCAACAAACTTTTAATAGGACACAGTTTGAGGAGATTGTAAGTGCTCCGTTAGAGGAGCTTGAAGAGATTATACTTCACTCTTTTTAGTTTTTATAAGTATTCCAGCGAACGAATTAGATAACAGTTAAATAAAGGCTAATAAGCTTCTTTTCTATGAGCAATTCTAATGACAGTAATAACTAAAAAGCCATCTTCTTTTAAATAAATAATTCTGTAATTACCTGCTCTTTTTCTAAACTTACCTTTATGTTTTCCCTGAAGATATTTATCATTTGAGAAGTTTCCATTTTTCAGGTCTATAATTTTAGAAGCAATAAGTTTTTGTACTTGATTATCGAGTTTTAAAAATTCTTTTTCAGCTTCTTTATCAAAAGCAACTTTATACATCAATCCCTGCTTTTTTAAACACTTCTTCTAAGGGAACAACTGTTGATTTTCCAGATTTAAGATTATCAATTCTTTTGTCAGCGATCATTTCTTCAAGTTTATCAAAATAGAGTTCAATTGCTTTTTCAACTAAGCTAGTTCTTGTTTTATCTAATTCTTGTGCATATTCATCTAGTGTTTGAACTACATCTTTTTCAAGTCTTATATTTATAGCTTGTTTCATAATATCCGCCTTTTTGTAGTTTTGTATCTACAATTGTAGTGCATTTTAAACTTTGTATCAAATATTTCTCTCCAAAGTGTTGTTAGCATTTTAAACTTCTATATCTAATACAAGTTTTACTTGCTTATCTATCTCTAACATCTCTTTGTAAGAAAGCTTGGTAAGTAAATCTTTTAAGATTCTTTGATTATCCAAAGCTCTTATCTGGTCACATAAAACATCACTTGTTTTTTCTAAATTATCTCGTTTTGTAATTCTATATCTTAAAGGGTAAGTATCATCTATCAAAACTGTTGATATTGGTAAAATGATAGTTGTAGGATGTTCACACTCATTTAAAATATTTGTTTGGTAGATTAAAACAGGTCGTATTTTACCAACTTCATTTCCTTTTTTAGGATTAAGTTTAGCTAAATATATTTCACCTTTTTGAAACATTATAGACCATCATTTACAGTTGTATCAAACTCTTGAGAGATTTTAAGACTCTCTTCTCTTACTTTGAAAGAAGCATTTTTAATTTGCTCTTTAAGTCTCTCTTTTTCTAAGGCATCTTTATAGTAAACAACTGCTTTTCTGATTAGGTCACTTTTAGTTGTATGTAAGCTTTTTACCATCTCTTCTAATGTATTGTAAAATGTATCATCAGATTTTAAAGTGATTGTATGCATTATTTGTCCTTTTTTCTTTATTATAGAACAATTTTTCTTAAAGTAATATTTTTGTAATACTGTGATGCTAACGACTGAAGATAGCCAATAAATTTCCGCTAGGTAATTTATTGGTTACTCTGTTTTGTTAGCATTTAAGCACAATTTGTTTTGTAATCTAAAAAAAGACTCTCAATAGGGATATGTAGTTGTTTATGTAAATTTCTTATCATTTCAATAGTAAGTTTTCTTTTCTTATTTAATATTTCAGATACTCTTGATTTACTGCCAACAATAGAAACTAAATCTTTTTGTTTGAGTCCTTCTTGTTCCATTCTAAATTTTATAGCTTCAATAGGATCTGGAGCATCTATAACATAGTGTTGTGCTTCATAAGCTTCTACTAAAGTTGTTAGTACCTCTAGTTCATCCATTTGAGGTGTGTTTGGTTTTGCATCCATTAAACTTTCTATTTGCTTTAATGTAGCTATATAATCTTCTTCAGATTTAATAGGTTTAATATTCATTTATAGCTCCTCTATATTTATTTTGTCATACTGTTTATGTGTTCCGATAAACTTTATAAAGACTATCTTTGCATAATAGTTTATAGTAACTATCAATCGGTATTTATTTCCTGCGATATTAAAAACAACCTTTGTATCTCCAATGATACTAGCACTTCTATACATCTCTTTAATCTCATTTGGAGTATTCCAATCAAGTTTTAGAACCTCTTTATGCCAAGATTCTAAAGCATTTTTACTATCATTATATTTTGATTGTTCGTAAAAATCTTTAAGCGTTTTTTTGGATATTATTCTCATAGAAGTATTATACAGAAAGTTCCCATTATTAGAACTTAAATATTTTGAGGGATGCTAACTATTTATCAACACACATTATAAGTGAAAAAGCTTAAATTATAGAAATAACATTCACTTGTTTATAATGTTATTTTTTAATAAATCATATAGAGGATACTATTTTAAATCAATTACTTAAAATGAAACAACATTCTTAAATGTAGAATGTATATATTAATACTTTTTATGAAAATAACATATCATTTTATATGTTATTTATTTTATATTTTACATAACAAACAAAGTATTACTTAAAAAAAGTATTTTACTCTTCAAGCAACTCAGCATACATAGAAGGTCGTCTATCTTTTAGTAGTCCCCAGTACTCTCGTTGCTTTGCATTTTCATCTAAGTCAAAACTTGCATAGATGATTTTTTCTTTGTCTCTTGGGGCTTGGGCTATCATCTTTCCTGTGTAGTCTGTGATGAAAGAGGAGCCGTAGAATGTAAGAGAGCAACTCTCTCCCTGCTCTACTCCGTAACGGTTTGCTACCACTACGGGTACTGTATTTGTTGCAGCATGACCCATCTGTACTCTTTGCCAATGCTCTTTAGAATCTAACCCAATTTCAGGCTCACTTCCTATGGCTGTGGGGTAAAAAATTATCTCAGCACCTTTGAGGGTTAAGGCTCTGGCACTCTCACAAAACCATTGGTCCCAGCAGATACCTGCTCCTATTTTGCCATAAGCTGTTTCCCACACTTGAAAGCCTGTATCACCTGGTGTAAAGTAAAACTTCTCTTCATATCCTGGTCCATCGGGTATGTGTGTTTTACGATAGTTCTCAAGTATGCTTCCATCGGCATCCACCACCACAAGAGAGTTAAAATAACTCAGTGGCGTTTTCTCAAAGTAACTCACTAACACAACAACTCTCAACTCTTTAGCCAAAGTAGAGAACTCTTGTATAAGTGGGTTGTTTTCAAGAGAGGAAGCCCAAGAAAAGTACTTCTCGTCCATATCTTTACAAAAGTAAAGCCCCTCAAAAAGCTCAGGCAAAAGTATGATTTGTGCACCAGAAGCAGCGGCATCTCTTAAGAGATTTTTTGCTTTTCGTATGTTTGCAGTTTTATCTGCACCCATACTCATCTGAATTGCAGCGACTTTTACCTTTCGCATACTAACCTCTGCCAGTCACTTCTAAAAGGTGGTAACCAAATTGTGTTTGAATCGGTCCATATACAACACCAACATCACCACTAAATACAGCCTTATCAAACTCAGGTACCATTTGTCCTGGTCCAAACTGACCTAAATCTCCACCATTTGCTGATGATGGACAGCTAGAGTTTGCCTTTGCTACCTCACCAAAATCTGCACCATTTTCTATCTCTGTTTTTAACTCGTTACACTTTGCTTCGTTATCTACAAGTATATGTCTTGCTGTTGCCCATGCCATACTATTTCCTTAAATTAAATTGTGTAATTTTACAATAATTTCTTTAAAGTTTGTATCTTAACTTTAATGGTGTATGATACATAAAATTTATTTCGGAGATATTTATGAAAAATATACTATTTGCACTTTTAGCTGCATTTTTACTTATAGGGTGTGGCTCAAATGCTACTGACAACCAAAATATAGAGCCTAAGCTTGTTGTTGGAAAAACTCTTAATAACCTTACATTTGATGACCAATTTGGAAAATCACATACACTAAGTCCTAATACATATAAACTCGTTTTTGCATTTGCTAAAGCTCCAGCTCATATTTGTAATGACTTTTTTGATACAAAACCTGATGATTACTTAGCAAAACATAATGCTGAATTTATTGCAGATGTAAGTGCTGCACCATCACTGATTCGTTCTATGTTTGTTTTACCTGGACTCAAAGAGCTTAAACATACTGTTTTAGTTATAAATGACAGAGCCGTTGCAGCACCTTATAGAAAAGGGATGGACACTGAGAAAATAGTTGTTGTTTCAATCATTAACAAAAAAATTACAGATATTAAAACAATTTCAACTGCTGAGGAGCTTCAAAAAACACTTGAAGATGATTCTCCAATCTCAATTCTTGCTCCAATGATAAATGAAGCTTTAGATACAGCTAACAATATGATGAAATAAGGGAAAAAGCATGGCAAATATATCAAGAAGAGGTTTCTTAAAAGGTGCCCTTGCTGTAGGAGCTATGCCCCTTATGGCAACATCTGCAATACCAAGTGAAACACTTAAGTTTGTACATATTACAGACTCCCATATGGACTTAGCAAATCCCGATAGTGTTGAAGCATTAGAGTTGATGGTCAGTTTTTTAAATGAAAGTTATAAAGATTTAGACTTTGTAATGTTTGGAGGCGATAACTTCAATAACAATGCAGAGGGAAATTCTGATGCACTCAAGTTTAAAGAGATTATAGATCAACTTCATTGCCGCACACTTGTGGTTCGTGGAAACAAAGAATCAAGTCCAAAAAATGATACAGAGATAGACCTTAGTACTTTTAAAGAGATGTTTGTCAACAAGTGTGAACTTAAAACAGATGAGCATAACTGGCTTTTAGAGCTTAAGGGTTACAATATTTTAGGCTTAGACAGCTGTATAGAGCACCAAAACAATGGTCGATACACTGAGAAAACACTCGCATTTGCCCAGAAGACACTACAAAATAAAAAGCCGACAGTGATCCTTAATCATCACCCATACACTAACTACTGGAAGGGTACAGAGGAGAAAGATATACACAAGTATGTTCTTAACAATACCAAAGAGACTCAAGAGAGACTTTTTAAGTATGACAATCTTCTTTTAACTCTCTCAGGACATAAACATATAGACTCTGTTACAAAGATAAACAACACTACTACTATAGTTACTCGTGGTTTTATAAGACCTTTAGATTTAGATATGTACCCTATGCGTTATGTAGAGATTACAGATGGTAAAATCACAGAAAAATTAATCTACACCTCGTAGATTACCAAGCTCCAAAAGGACGGTATCGCGCTGCGTTACCCCCTTCTTTTTACAAGCAGACTCAAAAGCCCCACTCTCCCCCACTAAAATACACTTATGTTTTGCACGTGTTATAGCTGTATAGATAAGCTTTGTATTATGCATAATAAAATGGGTAAAACTCATAGGAATCACCACTATGTCATACTCCATCCCCTGTACCTTATGAATAGTCAGTGCATACGAGAGCATCAAATGGCTTTTGAGCTCTTCATACTCATACTGCACCACGACATCTTCATTTGGGTAAAAAACAAAGACCTGTTCCTCATCCTCATCTATCTTAAAAAGCAATCCACTCATACCGTTAAATATACGTCTCTGGTTAGAATCTTCCCCCATCTTAAAGCCATCGCCACTCCAGCTTGTCATATTTTCATTTTTGGTATGAACCACCTTATCCATAAGGCGAAACTCTAAGCCACCGCGTTTTATGCACTTTTTTGGGTTAGGGTTAAAATACTCTTGAAGCACCTTATTTAGGTTTGTACTTCCAAGTATGCCACCCTTCATGGGAGTTATCACCTGAAAATAATTGAGATACTCTTTTATCTCTTTATTTTTGAGACGATACCTTGCTTTTTCTATGGACTCTACTGCTTTATGCATCATCTCTGCAACAATGTTTTGAGAGTTATTGTCCCGTAACTCTTTGAGCTCATCTTGGGAGAGCTGATTTTTCAGAGCATAGTAGTTTTGTATAGAGATATCTATAAACTCAAAGTCATCATATCTGTTTCTATAAGCTGGCACTACCGCTTGACGGATATCATTAGCTATGAGTGTAATTGCTTGCTCTTCACTTTGACGGTAAATTTTTGTCAATTTTACTATGGGAGCAAGTTCTAATGTTAAGGCATCACTTAAAACATTTCCTGCCCCAATAGGTGGAAGTTGTGCATCATCCCCAACTATAATAACTATGGCATCTTTTGCAATCTTGGCCATAAATCTTGCAAATAAAGAGGAGTTAATCATCGAAGCCTCATCTATAAGCACTACAGAATAGGGAAATTTATCGCTAGATTCATGTTTAACAAGAAGTGATTGGATAGTTGCAGACTCATACCCCGTAGTCTCTGAAATACGCTGAGAAGCGATTCCACTCAATGCACAGGTGATTATCTCTTTTGTGTCATAACGGGTATTTAAAAGGTTTAAAATAGTTCTACTTGTAGTACTTTTCCCTGTTCCAGCATACCCAACTAAAAAAAGTAAAGATGCTCCCTTGTTGATGGCTTCGACAGCACTTCTTTGTTGCTCACCAAGCTCTAAGTCACTCTCTTTTAAAAACTTCTCTAAATCTTTTACAAAACCACCACTATCGCGTTTCGCACGAGCCAAGAAATCATCATATAAAAACTTTTCAGCATCATAAAGTCTTGCAGGGGAAACACGATTGTTTTTCATCACCACTATGCTTTGTTCACTTACTCGCTCTATAAGTGCAGCCTCATAAAGGTGTTCTTTATTACTAAAGCCTAAGAGTTCATTAAGTCCACCAAACAAAATTTCTTTAGAGATACAAGAGTTTCCATTTGCTTCACAATAATTTAAGAGCACATAATCCATAGCAGAACTAATACGACCCTCATTCTCTTTGGCTATACCCATCTTGAGAGCCAACTCATCTGCTCGTTTAAAACCTATGGAGTTGATGTTTGTCAGCACATAAGGGTTCTCTTTTATTTTTGTGCAGGGTTGATCTACATCTTTCATGGCGGTGGCTATAGTAGTAAGAAGTGCGGGGGAGACATCATAAGGGGAGAGAAACTCACCAAGACGACGCATAGAACGAAACTGTTTCCATGAAGCTTGAATTTTTTTAAGGCGTTTCTCTTTTATCCCCTTAAACTCTAAAAGTCGCTCGATGTCATTGTCAAGTATATCTACTAAACCCTCTTGTCCAAACTTCTCTATAAGTTCAGCAGAGAGTTTTTTCGTAAAGCCCTTAACTATTTTATTTAAAAAGAAAAAAAGTTCATTTTGATTGACCTTAAGGGTTTCAAATTTAAAAGTTTTTCCATACTTTTTATGCTCATCCCAAAAGCCTTGAAGGGTAATAGCCGAGCCTTTAATACTCTCTATATCACTCTCATAATAAGTACCACTAATCTTTTCGCCACTTTTAAGACGTGCTATAAAAAACCCTTCATCTTCAAAAAGGATTCTGTCAATCTGACCAATTAGTGTAGTACTCACACATCTTCCTTAAGTTTTTTCTTATAAAATATACAAGTATCTTAACTTTTTTTTCTCTCTACTCTTATTTTTATGACAAATTGCAATAATTATTTTTTTGCTTCCTCTGTTACTATGGCAAAAGAAAGCTCGTTTATCTCTGTATGGCGTTTAATAAACTTGTTCAAATCTTTTAAAGAGAGTTTTTGAATCTTCTCTAACTCTGTTGCTGAATGTCCAAGAGGAAACCCTTTATAGTACTCCATAAATGTACGATTAAGTCTTTGACTCATTGTTTCAACACGAAGTGGTTCACTTCCAAGTAAGAACTTTTTCGTTTGTTCTAACTCCTCTTCTCTCACACCTTTTTTGACAAACTTCGCTATGACATCTTTCACTGTTTTTTGAGCTTCCTCTAAAGAATCTAGTTTTGTTTGAAGGTATCCATTAAGATATGAACTAGATTTACTAACATGTACCCTTGCATAAGCAGAGTAAGCAAGACCGCGTTTGACACGAATCTCTTCCATTAGACGGCTTCCAAATCCACCAGTACCTAAGATGAAAGTTGCTACTCTTGCCTTGTAGTAATCTTCATCATCTACAGCCATATTGTATGGAGAACCAAAGTAGATATAAGCTTGCTCAGTTTGTTTGTAGAGTATAGATTCACTTGGTTTTTTCACAACATCATAATGTGCAACAGGAGCTACATCACCTTTTGGAAGAAGTTGTATAAGATTTTTAATCTTTTTCTTCGCATCTTTAAGATCAACATCTCCCCCTAAAACAACAATCAAATTTGACTGTGTAAGATGAGATTTTAAAAAACTTTTTACATCATCAAGCTCTATGGAGTTTACACTTTGAAGTGTTCCAGATGAGGGTTGTGCTAAAGGAGTTCCTTTAAACAAAATCGCTTTGAGTTCATTTGAGGCTACATAATCAAAATCGTTCTCTTTACGACTTAGTGCACCAAGAGTCATTGTTTTTATCTTAGCGACTGCCTCTTTTGTGTAGTTTGGATCTTGAAGAAGCATTGCATACTTCTCTAAAGCAGTATCAAATTCCTCTTTAAGTGAACCAACTTCCATCACAAAAGTCTCAGTTCCTGTAGATGAAGAGATGTGAATAGCACGAGACTCTAAAGATTCAGCAAAAGCTGAAGAGCCTAATTTTTTCGTCCCCTCATTCATCAGTTTTGCAGAAAATTTTGCAAGACCAGCTTTGTGAGTATCTGTAATACTTCCTGAATTTGTAAAAGTGAACTGCATTGTCACAAGTGGTAATCTTGTATCGTGCTCAAATATCACAGGTACTTTTAAACCATCTATCTTTATATATTCTATCGTTGCTGCCATAAGTAGTTGTCCTAATATTAATAATGATACAAAAAATTTCATCTATGCAAATTTCTCTAAAATCTCATAAGCAGTATTACGTACTGCTGGTGTTTCACCTATGTCGGTGATAAGTTGTACCATCTCCTCTTTCGCCATACTAAACGCGGCTCCAGCTGAACTTACAACATTCTCTTCCATCATTGTACTTCCAAGATCATTTGCTCCAAAACGCAGTGCCATCTGACCAATGTAAGGACCTTGTGTTACCCAAGAGCTTTGAATATTTGGCACATTATCTAGGTAAAGTCTTGCTACTGCAAGTAAACGCAAATAACGGTTAGAGGATGGTTTTTCCATATCTGGAATAAGTCGTAAAAGCTCTGTATTTTGCCCTTGAAAACTCCACATAATAAATGCACGAAAACCACCTGTTTCATCTTGAAGGCGACGCACTCTATCGAAATGCTCCACTATATCTTCATCACTCTCAACTGTTCCATACATCATAGTAGCTGTACTCATAATGTCAAGTTTATGTGCTTGACGGTGAACATCTACCCATACATCTGCATCTATCTTTTTAGGTGCAATGATGTCACGTACTTTATCAGAGAGTATCTCTGCTCCAGCCCCTGGTATAGAAGCTAAACCTTTTGCTTTTAAACGCGAAAGTACCTCTTGAATAGTAATACGAGAAACCTTGGCAATAAAATCAAGCTCAATAGAACTAAATCCATGAATAGTAATGGTAGGATATTTCGTGTGAATATGTTCCACCAAATCCTCATACCACTCTATTTTGAGTTTCGGATGCACTCCCCCTTGAAAAAGGATCTGTGTTCCACCAATCTCTAAAAGCTCATCTATCTTTGCATCTATCTCATCAAATGTGAGTACATAAGCATCTGCATCTTTTTCATGTCTATAAAAGGCACAAAATTTACAATCTACCCAACAGATGTTAGTATAGTTGATGTTTCTATCGATGACAAAAGTTGTTACACCATCTGGGTGAAGCTCTTTTTTACGAGCACTTGCCATCTTTCCTAAGGTTTTCAAGTCTGCATTTTTAATTAAATCTAATGCTTCTTCTTTTGTTAATCTTTTTTGCATTGTCCCGCTTTATCTGTAAACATCTCCATAGCCTTGTTTACTTTTTGAATCTTTTTTGGTGCATCTATGATGTGCTTATTATCTAACCATGAACCATCTCTATATGCCATTTTAACTTTACCATCATTGTCTTTATAGACTAAAACTCTCAAAGGAAGGTCTAAACCAACTGTCATATCTTGTTGCATAAGTGCAGTTCCAAGACGTGGATTTCCAAAAACAATCATCTTTGCTTCATTAAGTTTCATATCGACTGCTTTTGCATTGCCACTATGGTTTATCACAGCAAAGATACCAAGCTTTTTAGCACGAAGTACCTCTTTAAGTTTTACAACAGTGTCATCAACACTCGCACAACTCTCTTTTACTATGATCTCATTAGCAAATAAAGAGAGCCCAAGTGCTAAGATTGTTATCATTTTTTTCATTATTTCCATCCTTCATTTCGGGGATTGTATGGTTTTTTCTTAAAAAAGAGTACATAGACAATAAGTAAAAAGAGCACTAATGCGATACCACCACCAATCAATTGTGAGTAAGCACCAATATTTAAAATTTTGTGGAGTATATTTTGATGCTCTTTATTGTCTATATCTATCTCAGCCATCTCAGCTATATGTGTCATAGCACTTACTGCTAAATTTCCCTCTGGGATACTCTGATGACAAGAAAGACAAACGCCACGACGATCTAACTTAGATCTTTGTTCTTTGTCAAGCGGTTGAGAGAGTTTAAAGTGATGTCCAACCGTCATAAGCTGTGTTCCATTTTCATCAATAAATTGTGAATAATCATGTTTAAGGTTTGGTATCGCTGGCATCTGCTCATCTGTTTGATTTGGAAGTATCTTTCTATCGGCACTCATAAGATCTATAATCGTAGTCTTAGATGGATCGGCATTGAGCTTTCCACCACCTACACCAAGACCTAATGCCTTGTCTGATGTATGGCAAGATTCACATGAACGTGCCTCTTTTTGAATAGTATGTGGTTGTACCGGAGCCATATCGATGGCGTTTTGCCCCTCTTCACCAGCACCCTCTACATTTGGAATTTTAAATATATGGTTTTGCAGAAGTGCTTTACCATCTTTACCTATCACAGTAATGGTAGTCTGACAACCTGGTATAACTGGAGTGATACGCCCCTCACCATTTTGAGCAAGAGCCGGATTTTCCCATCGTAGATAACTTCGTGTTTCAGTCACTTTTCCAGGAACAAGATACTTTTTCAAATCTCTCATCCCGCCTGTAGTTCCATGTATATCTTGGTCATGTGAGGCTTTAAGGTAATCGGGATTACTTTTGCCACCACTATAATCAATTTTTACATGACAACCATAACATTGCGGTGCCCAAGTAGCATGACAGGTATAGCACTCCATATCTTCTGTATGAGCAGTTACTACATCCATCGCTATAAGTGCTTTTTTCGAGAGGGCTTCTTGCTCTTTTAAAAGTTTAAGAGGTTTGAGTTCTATATCTTTGCCTGAAGCGAGGTGCATAATAATTTTATTGCCCTTTTTGACCGCTTTGGGTAAAGGGTTTCCACGAGCAGTGAGGATGAAACCATCTTCCATCTCTGGAACATAACCCTGTTTGAGATACTCTGGAATCGTTTTTGCAATACCACGAGCCTCACCTGTAGCAGCTGTAGTGTTAAACTCATCGGAGTAACCAATAGGCAACTCCCAAGGGTAACTTTTTGTTGTTCCATGACAATCTTGACACTCTATCTCTACAGCACCAAGGTTAGCACCACTCAAAAACCCATCACCATGCAAGTCATTAGAGGTATGACAATCTTGACACAGCATCCCTTTTTGGTAGTGAACATCCTCTTTCATATGAAGGTAGCGTTTGGTATGAAGTTTAGGTTGTCCATTACCTTCAGCATCAAATGTTGACTGATACTCAGTTTCCATCAGTCCTTGATAACTCACACCTATACGTTTTCCACGGTTATGACAAGTTGAGCAGGTCTCAACAGGAACACCCGAGTAATTCACATCATGAATCTTCACTTTTACCTTACGTGAAGATTGAATCTGATGAGAGAGCATATGCCCTGGCTTTTTCTTTGTAGTTGCCTTGTCATTGCCCTCATAAAAACCCTCGTTTGAGTAAGGTACATGACATGAAGAGCATCCTATACCTCTAAAATCACCACGTTTATAGCGTCCTTTACTTCCAGTGTGACAACGAAGACACTCTTGACGAAGATAAGTATAAACAGCTAGTGATGGATCTTTATGTATCTCTTCAACGCTTGGAGCATCTGGGAGTTGTTTCATCTCTTTTGGAAAGGCTTGAGGCTCCATAGAACTAAGTTTTTGCATATACTTTCTGTAAGTATCTGTCCCTAAACGTGAGGCATTGTTCTCAGGATTTTTTGTTTTGTAGTTTCCATTGACATGGGTGTAGCCCTCTTTTGCACCAAAGCTCCACATCGCTCCTTGAATCTTTCCCTGTTCGGTCATCATCAAAGAGTTCATCTGTGCACCCACTTGATTTGGGTGACACATACCACAGGTGTTTTGGTTTATCCAAGAGCTTCCCGGTGCTGGGTAGTACTCTTTGGGTCCCTTGTGGGTTTTAAAATATTTTACAGTTCCTCTATGCGCATACTTTTTACTTTTACTCTTTGGATTTCCACCATGACACACAATACAGTCATTTTTTGGATGTCCAGCTTTCTCAGCAACTTTTAAAATCGCCTTCATCATTCCAGATTCTCTATCGCGGATATCTTCAATCCCCTTATGACAAACAATACACTGGTTTGAAGCAAAAAGAGTGATGCTAAAAAGTAGGCTTAGAACAACTGCTTTTATCATTACTTATCTTTGCTAATCGCGTCTAAAACACCATTAATAAATTTTGGAGACTGTTCTGTTCCAAAAGCTTTTGTAATCTCTACTGCTTCATTGATAACCACAGCAGAATCTAACTCACCAAAAAGGATCTCATAAGCAGCTAAACGTAGAGTTGCTCGCTCTATTGAACCTAAACGCTCAAAATCCCAATCTTTTAAATGCTCTATAATTGCTGTATCACAAGCTTCTATATTTGCCATAACACCTTCATACAAGTCAAGTGCAAAATCTTTTTGTTTATTGCGGATTTTTTTCTCTTCAAGTATCTCTGCTGTGTGCTCTGCTGTGTTTCCATTTCCTAAGTCATAAGCATAAAGAAGACTTACAACTGCCATACGTGCATGATGTCTAGTTGCCATTACAGTGCCTCATATAAATCGATCATCTCGATCACAGTTGTCATCGCTTCAAAGCCTTTGTTTCCAGCTTTTGTTCCTGCACGCTCAATAGCTTGCTCAATAGTGTCCGTTGTTAAAAGCCCAAAACTTACAGGTTTTTGGTACTTTAAACTCATAGATGCTATACCCTTCGTTGCTTCTGCACTTACATAATCAAAGTGAGGAGTTGCTCCACGGATTACTGCACCTAAAGCACATACTGCATCGTATTTTCCACTTGAAAGAAGTTGGTCTACTATCATTGGAAGCTCAAAAGCACCTGGCACTAAAACATGTGTTAAATCTACTGAATCTCCACCATGACGATCAAATGCATCTTTTGCACCCTCTACAAGTCTGTCCACTATAAAATGGTTCCAACGTGTACTTACGATTGCAATTTTCTTGCCATTTACTACTTTGAGTTTACCTTCAATTAAATTCATCTATTTTATCTCCTGTATAAGTTTTATTGTTTTTATTAATTTGTCTAAGTCTTCAAGTTTGAGCATATTTGGTCCATCACTTAAAGCGATACTTGGGTCAAAATGTGTCTCAAAGAAGAAACCATCTACACCAATAGCCGCCGCTGCTTTTGCAAGGTAAGGCACCATTGAGCTGTCTCCACCTGTTTTACCATCTTGTGCTGTTGGCATTTGAACAGAGTGTGTTGCATCAAAAATTACGGGTGCAAACTCTCTCATAATCACAAGGTTTCTCATATCGACCACCATGTTTCCATAGCCAAATGAGTTCCCACGCTCACAAAGGTAAACGCCATGCTTGGCTGCATTTTCGTATGTTGGCTCTGTACACCCTCGCGTTTGAAGTACTTTTAAAAGTGGGTATTTCATCGCATCTGCTGAGAGAAATTGCCCTTTTTTAATGTTTACTTCTCTATCTGTCTTCGCACAAGCCACAAGTAGGTCTGTTTGACGACAAAGAAATGCAGGAATTTGTAGCATATCTACAACCTCTGCAACCTGCTCTACCTGAGTAGATTCATGCACATCTGTTACAATTTTGTAACCAAAGTCATCTTTGACTTTTTGTAAAATACGCAGTCCTTCATCAATACCTAGTCCACGAAAAGACTCTAAAGATGTTCGGTTTGCCTTATCAAAACTTGATTTGAAGTAAAAATCAATCGTATCATCATTGTGATACTTCTCAAGCTCTTTTGCAATTTTAAAAATATTTTCTTCACTCTCTATGACACATGGTCCAGCTAGTAGTTTCATAATTTGTCCTTCTGGCACTAAATGCCAACACCCCAGTGGTTCAAGCCTAAATGGTGTGTAAAAAAAGTAAGAGATTATACCATAAGGGATTTAATCTCTACTTAGCACGAGCTACCAATAAGCCTGCAAAAACGATGAGAACTATCCCAAAACTTGTTGAAAGGCTAGGAAAAGCATCCCCTAAAAATAAACCAACTAGAATGGAAAAAAGGATGTTTGTGTAACTTACAGCCCCAACTATTCCCGCTTTTGTTTCCCCATATGCTTTGGTCATAAGCACTTGTGAGAGTGTTGCAAAAAGCCCCATTGCTATGACATACACCCATACAACTCCCTCAGGCATCACAAACTTTCCAAACATAAAATCTAATTCTGGCATATTTAAATAAGGTGAAACCATAAATAATATTATAGGCCCAATAGTTCCTGTAAGCATAAAAGAGAGCACTATTGCCTTGGTGTCATAATAGTTTTTTAGTTCTCGTATGGAAGTGTATGCAAGGGCTGCACCCACTCCTGAGAAGATTCCCAAAAGGTCATACTTAGAAAATCCGACACCACTTGGTTGGGTGATAAATACAATCCCTACAAAACCTATGAAAATCGCTATCCATCCTTTGACTCCAAGCTCCTCTTTTAAGAAGAAAAAAGCAAAAAGTGCTGTAAATATAGGACTTGTTTTTGAATAGGTCATTGCATCACCTAAAGAGATATGTGCTATGTTATAAAAAAAGGCAAGGAGTGCCACAAAGCCCATAAAACCA
>Ga0256838_1000437_pt1 | contig 26269 bp, 34 predicted proteins | sample 4571419metaG_FD_185978 | JGI IMG/M metagenome (GOLD analysis project Ga0256838, IMG submission 185978) | Hydrothermal vent microbial communities from Guaymas Basin, Mexico - 4571-419 | ecosystem: Environmental > Aquatic > Marine > Hydrothermal vents | place: Mexico: Guaymas Basin | collected...
AACTGGCAGGCTTTTCATACTACAATTTATAAAGACATTATTGCCGATTTTCCTCTTATTAATAAAAGTTTTGATTTAAGTTATGCCGGAAATGATTTGTAAAGGATAAAGATGCTAAGATTTTGGGAAAAAAGACTTAAGACCGGGATAATTACCGAAAATTTGGAATTTGACAAAGAATTTGAAGAAATAAAAAAAGAGATAAAAGATAAAGTCAAAAAACACTTTGCAGGAAGCCTTGCTATAAGAATGGTAGATAGTGGGAGTTGCAATGCGTGTGAAGCTGAATGTAACGCACTAAGTAATCCTTACTATGACCTTGAAAGACTTGGAATACATTTTGTTGCAAGCCCAAGACATGCTGATATTATGTTTTTAAGCGGGGTTATGACAATGAATATGTACCACCACGCCATTGATTGCTATAACCAGATGCCATCTCCAAAATGGGTAATTGCAATAGGAGATTGTGTAAAAGATTTAGGAGTCTTTGAAAAAACATATGCTATCAAAGGAAACGATTTAAAGATAGATTATTTCATATCAGGATGTCCTCCAACTCCAGAAGAGATAATAAAAGGGCTTTTAGAATTTTTAAAAACTTTTAAATAATATTTTTAAGCTTTTTTAATTTTATGTAAAACTTTATTCAAAAAATTTCTCAATAATCTCTTTTTGAATTCTTTTTGGTCTTTTTGCATTAAAATCAACAAACACCCATTCACTAAATCCTGACGATATTAATTTATCATTTTTATAAATTTCATATTTTCTTATAACAGATACTTTTTTAACCTCATCAATAAATGTTTTTACAATCAACCTGTCATTCTCAAAAGCAGGAAGCTTATATTCAATACAGTGTTTTTTTGCAATCCAGCTAACACCGTTTCTTTTATAGTATTCAATCCCAAAGCCCTCTTGTATGGAATGCTTCATAGCAGAATCTATCATCCATTCAAGATACCTTAAATTATTTACATGACCGTTAAAATCTATATCTTTTTTTGTAACAATAATCTCTTCTTTATAAATTTTCGGATTCATAAAAAACCTTTTTAATTATAAGCAGAAAAGAAGGAGAAATTATCTCCATCCCCTTTGATAATACCCCATTACAGAAGCACTTTCTATTGTGTGTTCTTTAATAGCTTCAGACAAAATCTGAGGGTTTATATCCCTGCTTACTTCAAAGCCTTCTATATCTAACGCATACACAGTAATAATATATCTGTGAGGAGGTCCTGGAGGCGGACAAGGACCTCCATATCCTATTTCACCATAATCATTAAGAGTTTGATATCCCAAATTAAAATAAGGACTATCAGGATTTCCAGCTCCTTCAGGAAAATGAGTAACATTTACAGGAATATTTACAACAATCCAATGCCACCATCCGTGGTCTGTCGGAGCATCAGGGTCAAACATAGTAATAGCAAAAGATTTAGTTTCTACCGGAAAATTATCCCACATAAGCTCAGGAGAGATATTTTCTCCCCCGCATAAAGAATAAACATATTTTAAAGGAATTCTCTCTTTAAAATCCGGGGCTTTTAAATTCATTGCATAAATCATAATACCTCCTATTAAAAAGATTAAAAGTTTTTTCATAAATTCCTCCTTATATTAATAATCGACACTTAAATAAATCCCTTTATAATTTTTGATAAAATTACAACAAAAAAGGAATTTTATGCTTAAACCTCTGCTTATAGAAATAGGAGTTGAAGAACTTCCCGCTATACCTTTATTAAAAGAACTTCCAAACATTGAAAAAAAATGGCTATCTGTTTTAGAAAAATATAATTTAAAAACAGGCTTTAGTTTTTATTATACCCCAAGAAGATTAACACTTTGGCATAGAGAATTCCCTGTAAAACAGCCTGATACCGAACAGGAAATCTGGGGAGCACCAAAAGCTATTGCTGAAAAGAACCTAAAAGCCCTTGAAGGTTTTGCTAAAAAATGCGGTATTTCACCTCAAGAAGTTACATACAAAACAAAAGGAAATCAGGAATTTTTATATTATAAAACGATAATAAAAGGAAAAGAAGCAAAAGAACTTCTTCCTGAAATGATTGAAGAGTGGCTAAAAAGCCTAAATTTTGGCAAAACAATGAAATGGGGAGAGTGCAAAGAAGAGTTTATAAGACCTGTTAGATGGATTTTATGTATGCTTGAAGATGAAGCTTTGACATTTAATAAATACTGTGTAACATCAAGCAACTTTACTATGCCTCACAGAGTATTTAAAGAACCAATTTTTATTGACTTTGTAGGAAACTATTTCTGCGAACTTGATAAAAAAGGAGTAATTTTATATCAGGACGAAAGAAAAAGAAAAATACTTGATGGCATAAAAAAAATAGAAAAAGAAAACGGTGTAGGTGTTGAAATCGATGAAAATCTTCTCAATGAAATTGTAGCTATTACAGAATATCCGACTCCTCTTCTTGGAAGATTTGACGAAAAATTTCTGGTATTGCCTCCTGAAGTTATTATTACAAGTATGAAAGAGCATCAAAGATATTTTCCTGTTTATAAAGACGGAAAACTTACAAATGCCTTTGTAGTTGTAAGCAATGCATATACAGATGATTTCAGCAAAATTATTAAAGGTAATGAAAAAGTATTAAGAGCTAGACTTAGTGATGCCTTATTCTTTTACGAAAATGACTTAAAAAACGGTTTAAGTATTGAAGGTCTAAAAGATATAGTCTATATGGATAACTTAGGAAGCGTATATGATAAAGTAAAAAGAGAAGAAAAAATAGGTGAATATCTAGCTAAAAAATATAATAAAAACATAGAAAAAATTAATAAAGCAATCAATCTTGCAAAAGCAGATTTATTAACCGAAATGGTTTATGAATTCACTGAACTTCAGGGAATTATGGGATATTATTATGCTAAAAAAGAAGGAATTGATGAAGAAATAGCAACCGCAATAAAAGAGCAATACACAGATACTGCATCTAATGACATCTCAGCAATTTTAAATATCGCAAGAAACCTCGATACATTAATGGGGCTTTTTAGCATAGGAAAACTTCCAAAAGGCAATAAAGACCCGTTTGGTCTAAGACGTGCGGCAAATTACATTATAAAAATAGCTCTTGAAAATAATATTCCCCTTGATATAAAAGAAGTTATAAATGAGTTAAAAGAAAACTATCCCGGCCTTGATGAAGAAAAACTACTTCAGTTTATTTTCGAAAGACTTTATAAATTTTACAATGTAAACCCTTCAGTCATTAGATCAGTCCTTGCAACAGGAGAAAGTAACTTAAAAGAAATTGATAAAAAAATTAAACTTTTAAATAAAATCGTTGAAAGCGAAGATTTTAAAGATTTAGCAGTAACTTTTAAAAGAGTGGCAAATATAGTAAAAGATTTTGATTTAAATTCAATCAGCGTTGATGAAAATCTTTTTGAAAAAGAGGAAGAAAAAAAACTTTGGAAAGAGTTTAAAGAAGTAAAAGAGATTAAAGACCTTGAAAAGAAACTTGACTTTTTGGTATCTTTAAAACCACTTATAGATAAATTTTTTGACAATGTAATGGTAAATGTTGAAGATGAAAAAATAAAACATAACAGAAAAAGCCTTATTGCATCAATATATAAAGAGTTTTTGGATATAGGAGATATAAAAGAAATCACTCTTTAGGAGAGAAAATGAAAATTACAATAAACGGAATAGAAAAAGAGATAAAAGAAAATACCACCATAAAAGAGCTTTTAGAAGAACTTAAAGTTCTTGATAAAACAATGGCGGTTGCTGTTAATATGAAAATAGTAAAAAAAGATGAATGGGATAAATATACATTAAATAAAGGCGACAAAATAGAAGCCTTAAACTTTGTAGGAGGAGGTTAAATCTCTTCTATCCCTGTAAAAATTAAATTAATTTCAAGCCCTTCTAAATCATTATCTATTGTTGTAGCAAATATAATATCAGCGTCTTCATCAGCTATCTCATAAATCTTACCCATAATTTTTTCTATCTCAATTAAAGGAAAATCCTCTTTTAATCTAAAATTAATTAATACTCCTTTAGGAGTAAAATTAAGATTAAGTTCTTCTAAACATTTATCTGAATCTTTGCATTTTAATGTTTTTATATAAGCAAAACCTTCATAAGAACATATTAAATCTAAATCTTCAAAAGAAAGCGAAAACTCTAAATCATTTTTAGAAGTTATAAATTCAGAAAGGCTCATATTAAATCCTTTGACACCTTTTAGTTGTGAAAATAAAGAGGAAGGGTCCTAGTGACCGCATCCGCAGTTACCACTACCACAGTGCCCACCCTGAGCTTCGGCTCCAACTTGACCTGTTAGCGCCTCTTCAGGTGTAGCTTCTCTTTTATTTACCACTTTAACTTCAAATGTTAAATCTTCTCCCGCTAATGGGTGATTATAATCAATTGTAACTTCTTTATCATTAAAATCTTTTACAGTTACAGCAATTACCTGACCATCTGGAGATTGACCATAAAGAGTCATTCCTTTTTGAAGTTCAATACCTTCAAACTGCTCTCTTGGAAGAGCCTGAACTAAATCTTCTCTGTACTCTCCATATGCTTCAGCAGCCGGAACAGTAATAGTTTTTTCCTCTCCAACTTCCATTTTTTCAACTTCTTTTTCAAGACCAGGAATAATTTGTCCTTTTCCTGCTATAAATTCTAAAGGAGCTTGTCCTTTATTTGAATCAACTACTTCACCTTTTGAATTTTTAACTGTATATTCAATTCCATATACTGTTGCCATGATTTTCCTTTTTTTAAATTATAAGTAAAGATTATATCAAATTATTTTAGTTTTTCCAACTCTTTTTTTGCCAATTTTGCATATTTAGAATTTGGATAATCATTAACTATTTTCTTAAAAGTAAGTTTTGCAGCCTCTTTATTTCCTAATTTTTCAAAAGATATAGCTGTATGGTATAAAAGCCTTTCAGTAAAAGAGGTTTTTTTAGGATAAAGCTCTACACTGTTTTTATAAAACCCTAAAGCTTTTTCATAATTTCCTTTTTTAAAAGCTATTTCACCTAAATAATATGAACTTGTCGCAGGCAGATAATTTTTTGAAAGAGTATATTCAAAAAGCTTTTGAGCTTTATCTAATTCTCCTCCAAAAAAATAAGCCTTTGCCTGTTTCATAGCTTCTTTAGGAGAGAGAGGTTTAGTCTGAAGTTTTTTTAAAGTTTCTAAAATAACATCCATTGAATTTTTTAAATAGTTAAAATTATCATTTTGAATAACAGCCATCTCTTTTATTGATTTTTTAATATTTTGAATTTCGTTATTTAAATAAGTAATATTTTGTTCTAATGTTTTAATTTTTTTATCTAAATAAACATAATGTTCTTTTGTTAAATTAAGCTCTTTTTTAAAATTTATCATTGTCTGATTTAAAGAGTCAAGCTCTGCAAGAAGCGTACTAAAAGCTGCTAATTTTGTTTTTATTTCAGATAATGTTTCATCATAAGAAATCAGTCTAACTTTGTAGCTGTTTTTAAGTTTTTCTAATTCTTTTTTTAGTTTGTTTAATTCAGTAGAGAGTTTATTTATATTTTTTTTATTCTCTATAATAGCTTTTTCTTGTGGAGTTAAGCCATATTCACCGTTAATTCCTGCATTAAAAGGATTAATATCGGCATATAAAATAAATGGGACTAAAAAGAAAAAAATTTTTTTCATACAATTCCTTTTTTAAGGAATTGTACCTAAATTATGGAAGGTATGTAAAATTGTCTCTTCTATTTAACCTCCAGCACCATCTAGCATGTGCAGTACATACAGGATTTAGTTCTCCATAACTTATAATTGTAAGCTTTTGAGGATTAACCCCAAGTTTTATAAGAGCATTTTTTACACTGTTTGCTCTTTTTAATCCAAGTGCATAGTTATACTCTTCAGTCCCCCACTCATCACAGTTACCTTCGATTCTAACAGTATAATTAGTTGGATTTGATTTAATAAGCTCTGCTAATTTCTCAACTTTTGGCCATTGGTCAGGTCTTATGTTATATTTGTCAAAATCAAAATAAACCACAATACTTGCCAATTTTTTAGCAAACTGCTGATTGTTTTGAGTTTGTGAAACTGTAATAGTAGTAGCAGTTAAATTTTGTTCTTCTACAACTCTATTTTCTGTACTAACACTCTCATTTTCCGTAGAAGTATTTAAGTTTTCCTCTGGCATACTAACAGCTACAGTTTGTGTTGAAGCAGTTTCATTTTTTTCTACAACATTTTGAGATGTTTTAGGCTGCTGAGCATTTTCTAAATCAGGATGCTTCGCACATCCAACTAACAAAAGTAACGCACCAAGTCCTGTTGCTAACGCTAACTTTTTCATTTAAATCTCCTTTATTTTATTTACCAATCAAATGATTGAAGTATTTTAGTTAATGGATAATAAAAAACTTTACGTTCATTTAAACGTATTATACCAATTTTACTATAAAAATTCTCTCTTTTTATAAACATAATCGAACTTCCATCTACAGAAAAATTAGGAAACATATTTTGCCCTTTCATTGTAAGGCGTTTTAAAGAATCATCATCGGCATTTACTAAAAACAGATTAAAAGTATTAGGCTTAAATTCATTTGCAGTTTCTCTGCTGCTTATTACTAAATAATTTTTAACCCCATCAACTCCCACCTGATTTTTACCGTGATACAGTACCCTTTTAATTTCTCCGGTTTTTAGGTCTTTTGAAAAAACATAGGGGATTCCGTATCTATCTGATACAAACACCACCTTATCATTAACCCAGAATTTTCCATTTACATCAATCCCTGGATAATTTGTAATTCTTTTTAATTTTTTTGTCTTTAAATCCATCATATAAACATCAGGCTGAGCATCTAAAGCCAGAGTTAAAAGTATTTTGTCTTTTTTTACATCAGATACTATAAGAATTCCGGGAGAAGAGATAATTCTTTTAATTTTCCCAGTAATCAAATTGTATTTATATAAAACAGGAAGTCTTTCATATTTTGTAAAAAATATAGTTGTCTGTTTTTCATCCGCCCATTTTGGAAAGATATTAAGACCTCCACTTATTATTTTTTTCTTATAAGAGAGAGTATAATCACTTAAGTAAATATTTGCCTGTTTTGGAGCAACAAGTAAAGAATAAATAACTTTTCTTATTAAAAACTTTGCACTTGGCAGATGAAAATATTCATTAATATCATAAACGGCTCTATGTACTAAAAAAGGAAAATATGCATAAGAATTTGAACGGTATTTTTTTATTAAAAAAGGATTGCCGTTTTTTACATATTCGACTTTTAATGTTTTTGAATTTTTATTATAAGTAAAAATAAATTTTGTAGAAGAATTTTTTTCTATATCAAAATGGTCAAGGACCTGAAAATCCATATTCAAAATTTTTTTGACATCTTCAGGTCCGTTATATTCAATTGAAATAACAGGCTTATTTTCTAAATATTTAGTAATAACATATTCTTTAGCAAACAAAAAAACAGCGAGCACTAAAAAAATTATTTTTCTCATTTATTAACCTTTGTCTGAAATAAAATATTTAAATTAAAATTTTTATCAAAATTTAAAGTTTTAATCAAAGAAATAAGCAACTTTTGTTTATTTTCATCAATATTTGAATCTAAAATAACTACTTCAATATTTCTATCATTATTAATTACATGTATTTTAGCATATTCTCCGGGAATATCAGAAACTTCATCCCAGACTTTAGCAATTTTTGAAATAATTTTATTAATCTCTTCTTCTTTTAAATTATTTGAAGAGCGGTTTTCATAACTTATGTCCACATTTACATTTTTTATATTTTCTAACAGTTTTTCTGCTCTTTTTAAACCTCTAAATCTACTCATTTCTTCTGACTTTTTAAGTTTTAAGGGAGCTGTCTTTATATTTGTCTTTACGTTTTTAAAAATATCCTTAAAATCAACCTCACCACCTTTAGTTATATTTGTTTTACTACCTTTTTTTATTTTTTTTACAGGTTCTTTTTTAGGTATCTTTTTTAAAAGAGCCGCTTTTTTGAGAATGTTTTTTCGCTTAGGGGTATATTTAAAACTGTTTTGTATAACCGCAGTATGAATTAAAACCTCTTTTTGAATTTTTTTATGTTCTAAAAAAACATACTTAAAAAAAAGAAATACTATTAAAAAATAGATAAGCAAAGAAAGAAAAAAAGAAATTAAAAATCTCATTTAGTAAGTAACCCTATCTGAGTAAATCCTGTTTTTACAACTCCTGCATAAACTTTCATAAAAGTATTGTATTTTATATTTTTATCCGCTGCGATATAAACTAAGGCATTTTTATTAAAATTACCGTATTTCAAATTAAAATTTTCTAAAAAATTTTCAAGTGGAATTTTTTGCTCATTTACAATAGCATATTTCGAATTTGGTATTACTATTGTAATAGTTGCCTTTTTAACTGCAGGAGTTGTTCTGCTGCCTTTAGGCAAATTTACACTCTTTTCCTGGTAAGTACTCACAGTTACCGAAACCATTAAAATTGCCAGTAACACCAGCATTATATCTACAAAAGGGGTAATGTTAAGTTCTGGCTTTTTCATTTGCTAAGATACATATCCCTTTGCATTTTTAAAGTCGCAATCAAATCCTCCACTTTTTTTGAAAGAATTTGATGAAAACTATAAGCCGGTACTGCCACTATAATACCCACAGCAGTCGCAATTAAAGCATCGGCAATTGCCGGGGCTATCATATTAATAGTTGTTACACTCTGCATACCCGCAAATGCGTTTAAAATACCTACAACTGTTCCAAAAAGTCCTATAAAAGGAGCAGTCGAAGCCACTACACTTAAAAATATAAGTCCGCTTGTAGCTTTTTTCTTAGCACTTTCTATACAGGCATTAAATGCATACTTATTAATATTTTTAGCTCTGCTTATACAGGAGTATAAAGAAGAATTTTGAGGAAAAACATCACTTAAAAGGAGCACATTTAATGCTTCTTCTTCTTTTTTTATCCAAAAAATTAAAGATAGGTATTTATAAATAAAAACAAAAAAAGTAAAGAAAAGATAAATCCCAAGCCACCCTAAAACCACTACGTTTATAGGGTTGCTTAGAATCTTATAAAGCCCTAGCAGCACTTTCAATCTTTGCTTCTACTGTTGCAACCAGAGCATCAGAGTCTGATGCGTCTTTAATAAGTTGTTTAGCTTTTTCAATAGCTTCAGCAATTTCACTCTCACTGCTTCCTGCAACCGGAACAGCACTATCAACCAATACATTGATATGCTCAGGAGTTACTTCAACATATCCCCAGTTTATTGCAATAATTTCTTCTTTTCCATCACTCTTTTTTATAGTAATAAGACCGGGATTTAAAGTGGTAACCAAAGGAGCGTGTCCATCAAGGACACCGAATTCCCCTTCAATTCCCGGAAAAGTAGCTTCTTTAATTTCCCCTTCAAAAACTCTTCCAAGGGGAGTTACGATATCAATTTTCATTTTTAAGCCTTTTGTTGCATCTTTTTAGCTTTTTCAATCGCCTCGTCTAAATCACCTACCATATAAAATGCATTTTCTGGTAAATCATCAACTTTACCTTCAAGAATTGCTTTAAACCCTTCAATAGTTTTTTCAAGTGGAACATATCTACCATCAGCTCCTGTAAATACTTTCGCAACAAAGAACGGTTGAGATAAGAATTTTTCAATTTTTCTTGCTCTTTGAACGATTAATTTATCTTCTTCACTAAGTTCATCCATACCAAGAATTGCAATAATATCTTGAAGGTCTTTATATTTTTGTAATACTTCTTGAACTCCTCTTGCAACTTTATAGTGTTCTTCACCAACAATTTGCGGGTCAAGAATTCTACTTGTTGAATCAAGCGGGTCAACTGCCGGGTAAATACCTTTTTCAGCAATTTTTCTATTAAGAACTGTTGTCGCATCAAGGTGTGCGAAAACTGCTGCCGGTGCCGGGTCTGTTAAGTCGTCAGCCGGAACATAAACTGCTTGAATAGATGTAATAGAACCATTCTTAGTTGATGTAATTCTCTCTTGAAGTCTTCCCATTTCTGTTGCAAGTGTTGGCTGATAACCAACCGCACTTGGAATTCTTCCAAGAAGTGCTGACATTTCCGCACCTGCTTGAGCATATCTAAAGATGTTGTCAATAAACATAAGTACGTCTCTGTTTTCTTCATCCCTAAAATACTCAGCCATTGTAAGACCCGTAAATGCAATTCTGTTTCTACATCCCGGAGGTTCGTTCATTTGTCCATAACACAGTGCAACTTTATCTAAAACCCCACTCTCTTTCATTTCATGGTAAAGGTCGTTACCTTCCCTTGTTCTTTCACCAACCCCTGCAAATACAGAGTAACCAGAGTGTTTATAAGCAACGTTATGGATAAGTTCCATAATAATAACTGTTTTACCAACACCAGCACCACCGAATAGACCTGTTTTTCCACCTTTCATATATGGACATAATAAATCTACTACTTTAATTCCAGTTTCGAAAACTTCCATTTTTGTTGATTGCTCTTCAAATGGGGGTGGGTCTCTGTGAATTGACCATCTTGGAACATCAGCTGGAATTGGCTCACCTTCGTCAATTACATCACCAGTTACATTAAAGATTCTTCCAAGCACAGCTTCACCAACAGGAACTTTAATAGGTCCGCCAGTAGCAATTACCTTTGTTCCTCTTTGAAGACCGTCAGTTAAGTCCATTGCAATTGTTCTAACAACATTATCTCCAATTTGAGCTGCAACTTCTAAAACAACTTTTCTTTTTTTACCTTCTGCTTCAAACTCTACTATAAGTGCTTCATTAATTTCAGGAACTTTATCTCCGCTAAACTCAACATCGATAACCGGTCCTAAAACCTGTATTACTTTACCTTCCATTTTACTCCTTTACTTTTTCTTCATAGCTTCAATAGCTGTAACGATTTCAATAAGTTCTCTTGTAACGTTTTCTTGTCTTACTTTATTATATTCAAGAGTTAATTGTTTTACCATCTCTTGCGCATTGTTTGTTGCTGCATCCATCGCCTGCATTCTAGCACTATGCTCACCTGCTAATGAATCTAAAAGTGTATAATACATTGTATATTCAAGATATTTTTTAACAAGACTCTCAAGTATTGTTTCATAATCATCACTCGGTTCTACTTCTAAAAATTCATCTTTAGCTTCAGTATCAACTTCTACTGGTAAAAGCGCTTTTGTATGAACCTTTTGAGTCAGTTTATTTACATAACCGTTATAGATTAAAATTATATTATCAATTTCTTCATTTACAAAATCTGCGTAACTTTTTTCTATTACCTCTGCCGCTTTTTTATAATCAGGAGCAGAGCTAAGACTTATAATCTCTTCATACATTTCAATACCAACGAATTTAAAATATTCAACAGCTTTTTTACCAATAACCCTTAGTCTTATTTTTACTTTTTGATTTTTTAACTCTTCTATTTTTGCAAGAGTAGCTTTAATAGTTTGAATATTAAAGCCTCCGCAAAGTCCCTTATCAGCCGTTACAACAATCATATCAACTTTTTTATGTTCCGGAATATGTGCAAAAGCTCTTAAATTAATAGACTCTTTTACACTTGCAAGTTTTGCTGAAATTTCTTTAATTACTTCATCAATTTTTCTTGCATACTCGCGAGACATTAAAAGAGCTTCTTCAGCTCTTTTAAGTTTCGCTGTTGATACAAGCTTCATAGCCCTTGTTGTTTTTTGAGTGTTCTTTACACTGTTTATTTTACTTTTTAGCTCTTTTAAAGTTGCCATCTATTATCCTTCTGGATTGAACTGAGCCTTAAACTCTTCTAAAGCTTTTTTAAGTAACTCTTCAGTTTCTTCATCTATTTTTTGTTTAGTTCTGATATTTTCAAAAATTTGTGGATATTTAGTCTCAATAAACGGATATAGTTCTTCTTCAAATTTTCTTACCGCTTTTACAGGAATATCATCTAAATATCCTCTAGTACCTGCATAAATAATTACCACTTGTTTTTCAACAGGAAGTGGCTGATGTGCTGGTTGTTTTAGAATTTCAACAAGTCTTTGTCCTCTTTCTAATTGTTTTCTACTTGCTTCATCAAGGTCACTTGCAAACTGAGCAAACGCCTCAAGCTCTCTATATTGCGCAAGTTCAAGTCTTAGTGTTCCTGCAACTTGTTTCATTGCTTTAATTTGAGCTGCACCACCAACCCTTGATACTGAAAGACCTACGTTAATTGCCGGTCTAATACCTTTATTGAATAGGTTAGTTTCAAGGAAAATTTGTCCGTCTGTAATTGAAATTACGTTTGTTGGAATATATGCTGCAACATCTCCACCTTTTGTTTCAATAATCGGAAGTGCAGTTAAACTTCCAGCTCCAAGTTTATCATTAAGTTTTGCCGCTCTTTCAAGTAATCTACTGTGTAAATAGAATACATCCCCTGGATATGCTTCTCTTCCCGGAGGTCTTCTAAGTAAAAGTGACATTTCTCTGTATGCATCAGCGTGCTTACTTAAATCATCATAAACAATAAGTGCGTGTCTTCCGTTATCTCTGAAGTACTCACCCATTGTTACACCAGAATAAGGTGCTAAGAATTTAAGTGAAGCAGCTTCAGCAGCAGAAGCATTTACAACAATAGTATAATCCATTGCCCCGTGCTCTTCAAGAATTCTTACAATATTTGCAACAGTTGATTGTTTTTGACCAATTGCAACATAAATACAAATTACGTCTTGACCTTTTTGATTTAAAATTGTATCAATCGCAACTGTAGTTTTACCTGTTTGTCTATCACCAATAATTAATTCCCTTTGCCCTCTACCAATCGGAACAAGAGCATCAATCGCTTTAATACCTGTTTGAAGCGGTTCATGAACAGATTTTCTAGCCATAATTCCAGGCGCTTTTTCTTCTACATATCTATACTCAGCCGCTTCAATAGGACCTTTACCGTCAATCGGCTCACCTAACGCATTTACAACTCTACCGATAAGTGCTTCACCAACAGGAACAGAAATTAATTTTCCAAGTCTTTTTACAGTACTTCCTTCTGTAATTTCAGTTCCTTTACCAAGTACAACTACACCAACATTATCAGTTTCAAGGTTAAATACTAAACCTTTTTCACCTGTTTCAAACTCAACCATCTCACCAGCCATTGCGTTTGTAAGACCATAAACCTTTGCAATACCGTCTGCAGAATAGATAACTTTTCCTACCTCTTCAACATCAACTTTAAGTTCAAAGTTCTCTATTCTCTCTTTTATTATTTGAGTGATTTCCTGTACCACTTAAACTCCTTTCTTTTAGATTGCTTTTAAAATTTGTGTAAGTAAATCTTGTTTGATTCTCTCTTCTAAAATAGAGACTTCAACGTTTAAAACATCTACAAACACTTTAATACCATTAATATCAGTATCTTTTAATTGAAGTTTAATATTTGCATTAAACTCCTTAGAAAGTTTATCTTCAATTGCTTTTAGGGTATCTTCACTAATTTTACCCTCAACAATACCTGCATAAGTATTAAAATGTCTTGCAACAGATGCATATAAAGATTGATAAATCTCTTTTAATAAATCAATTCTTTTATTTTCAAGCAAAATTCTCATAAAATTAACAAATTTTGAATTTTCACAATCTGCTAATTTTTTTAAAATCTCTATTTTTTCATCTATACTTAAAATAGGAGATTTAACCAGTAATATAAACTTTGGGTCTTTTGCAACTAAAGCAAGTTTTGCAATAGCCTCATAAACTTCAACAATTTCATCTTCATTTAAAGCTTCTAAAAGAGCTTTTACATACTTTTCAACTATCATTACGCTGCCTTTAACACAAGTTTTGCTGCATCTTCGCTTGTAATATGAACATCTTTAAGCACTTCATCCATAAATTCTTTAACAGCTTCCTGTTTTGCTTTTTTAATTTCAGACTCTTTAAACTCTTCGAAATGTTTTTGAAGAATTTTAATCTCTTCTTCTACAGAAACTTTAATTTTCTTCTCTACAAGCTCTGCTTCTTTTTTTGCAGTTTCAATAATTTCCTCTGCAAATTTTTTTGTTTGTGCAAGTTCTTCTTTTAGTTTCTCTTTTCTCTCTTTAGACTCTTTCAGTTTGTTTTCAATTTCTTGAAACTTTTTAGCAATTCTTTCTCTTCTTTCAGCAAAAAATCTTTTCACCTTATCACCAACTAAATACCAAAGAAGTGCCACAAAAATTAAAAAGTTAATAGTTCTTGGTATAATATCAGTATGCCCTGAAGCTGCTTCAGAAGCAAATGCAAAAACACCTAACGCAATCAATAGTGCTTTTTTCATGCCGCATTCCTTATTTTGTTTTCGATTAAAGATTTAATTTCATCTTTTTCTTTTAGAAGTTCTTTAACCATATCTTCTTTTTCTTTTTGAAGTTGAAGTCTTAAAGACTCTTTTGCATCTTCAATTTCTTTAACTTTGATAGCTTTAAGCTTTTCAGCTTCTTCAGTTGCTTTTAATCTTGCCTCTTCAACAATTCTTCTTGCATCTTCTCTTGCAAGTTTAAGAATTGTCTGAATCTCTTCTTCAATCTCTTTTGTCTCTTCTGTATTTTTAGACGCCATTTCAAGTTTCTCTTGCAGCTTTTTCTCTCTTTCATCCATAAACTTCACAAGTGGTTCAAACAACCAAATTTTAAGGAAAAACATAGTAACTAAAAAGACACCAGCTTCTATCAGCATAACGCCAATATTTAAATCAAGCATTAAATCTCCTTTTTGTGAAATTTTAACATAAATTTAATTTATATTATCTAAAAGTTTTTTTAATTTTTCAAAATCTGTTTCATTTTTAAACTTAATTTTAATATAATCGCTTTTTAATTCAACTTTCAAACCAAGTTTTTTAAACTTTGTTTCAAGAATTTTTAAATTTTTATTTAAGCCTTTATTTTTATTTTTTAAATCTTTTACTAATTTTTCTGTTTCTCTAACACTTAATTTTTCTTTTTGAATCTTTTTAGAAATTTCAATGGCTTTTTCTTTATCTAAATTAACAAGCACTTTTGCGTGTCCAAAACTTATTTCATTTTTATTGATTTTTTCTATAACTTCATCAGGAAGGGTAAGAATTCTCAACAGGTTTGTAACATACGTTCTGCTTTTGCCTAATTTTTTAGCAAGCTCTTGATGGGTATATTTATGAGTTTTTATAAGTTCATAAAGACTTAATGCAATTTCAACAGGAGTTAAATTTTCTCTTTGTATATTTTCTATCAAAGCATATTCTCTAAGTTCTTCTAAATCTAAATCAGCAACAATTGCTTTGATTTTATTTTTTCCAAGCTTTTTAAAAGCCCTAAGACGTCTTTCTCCTGATACCAGGATATAATTATTTTCATTTTTAACGACTACAATAGGTTGTAAAAGCCCATAAATTTCAATAGATTTAGCAAGCTCATCAATAGAGCTTTCATCAAACTCTTTTCTTGGTTGAAAAGGATTTAAATTTATATTTTTAATATCAATCTCGCTAATACTGCTATCTGGCAATTCTTTTAAATATCCAGCTTCAGCATCTTCTAAAATAGCGCTAAGGCCCCTACCTAACCTCTTCATTTACTATTCTCCATAATCGTCTTAGCAAGCTTTTCATAAGCTATAGCCCCAGAGCTTTTTATATCATATAAAACTATAGGCTTTCCAAAACTCGGAGCTTCAGCAAGTCTTATATTTCTTGGAATAATCAAAATTTTACCCTGTTCGTTAATAAAAAGTTTATCTTTAAAATGTCTTGCAAGGTCAGCTAAAACCTGTTTTGAGAGATTATTCCTTTTTGAATACATTGTAGGAAGAAGACCTTTTATTTTAAGTTTCGGATTGGTTGTATGTTGAAGCAATTTTATTGTTTTCATAAGCTGGGCTAAACCTTCAAGCGCAAAAAATTCAGTTTGAGTAGGAATAATTACGCTGTCGCTTGCATTTAAAACATTTATTGTAATAAGTCCAAGAGTCGGAGGTGTATCAATTATAATATAATCGTAATCATTTTTTAACTCTTTTATTCTTTTTCTTAAAACCAACTCTTTTTGTTCAATATCATCAAATTCTCTTTCTATCCCAACAAGCCCTATATTAGAAGGAATTAAATCAAGAGTCGGAATTGTTGTAGTTAATATTACTTCATTTATATTTTTACTGCCTATTAAAACGTGATAGAGATTATATTCATATTCATCTTTATAAAACCCAAGTGAAGAAGTAGCATTAGCCTGAGGGTCTGCGTCAATTAAAAGCACCCTTTTATCAGCTATTGCAAGGGAAGCCGCAAGATTTACGGCTGTCGTAGTTTTGCCTACCCCACCTTTTTGATTAGCTACTGAAATTATCTCTATCATCTTTTTGAATATACCTTTTTTCCATTTTTTATTAAAGCACCATCTAAACTTAAATCTTCATCAAATCCAAATATCTTTTTAGTGTTTTCAAACTCTCTGTTATATTCTTTTATTACCTCTTCAAAAGAGATTCTTTTTTCTAGTTCTATAAAAAACTGCTGTAAAATTTTATCATTTTTTACTCTAATATCCAAATATCCAAACTCTTTAGAAGGTGAAAAAGATGTATTTAAACCTATACCACAAATAAGTGTTTCGTTTTTTAAATTTGTGATAATTCCACCTACCTTAAAAGGTTTTTTATCAATTAAATATATATCATTTGGCCATTTTAAAACGACATTGCTCCCTAAATTATTTAATGTTTTTTTTAAAATCCAGCCAAAATAAATAGAGAAACTCTGAAGAGGTATATTTTTAAAAAATATCAAAGGATATGCAAAAGAAAAAAACAGATTTCCTTTTTTTCCTATCCATCTGTTTCCCCTGCTTCCAATTCCATCTGTTTGATATTCACTCCATATACAAACTGGCAATTCGTATTTTTTTAAATTTCCTAATAAATATTTATGGGTTGATTCAATTTTTTCAAAATAAATTAATTTTATTTTCATAAGATATTATCTCCTATCTTCAGGCGCTTTCCATTTACATAATCAACTGCCCTAACCTCTTTTTTTCCGGGAGCTTGAAGTTTTAAAAGTTTTATCTTACCTCTTTTACATCCCACAACGACTCCGTCATTTATTTCTATAATCTTCCCCGGAAAATTAAAAGTATCAGTATCAATCAGTTCCATTTCGTTTATTTTAAATTTTTGCGTAAAAATTCCAGGCCACGGTTTAAATGCCCTGTATTTCCTGTCTATAATCTCAGCACTTTCAAAATCAACAAGGCCGTCTTCTTTTTTTATTTTAGGGGCATATGTAGCAAGAAGGTCATTTTGTTTTAAAGGTTTTATTCTATCAAAGTTTTCAATTGTATAAATAATCTGTTTTGACGCAATATCGGCTAATTCATCAAATAAATCAATACTTGTTTTTCTGCCAACTTCAGTATAATCCCAAGATAAAATATCCCCGGTATCAAGCCCTTTATCCATAAGCATAGAAGTTACACCTGTATATTTATCACCGTTTAATATAGCACTTTGAATAGGACTTGCACCTCTGTATTTTGGAAGTAAAGAAGCATGAAGATTAACACAAGGAGCAGTTTTTAAGATATTTTCAGGCAACAAAAGCCCGTATGCAGCAACTACAATAAAATCTGGATTAAATCTATTTAAATCTTCTTTTTTTAAAGAAACAGGAGTAAAGACTTCAAAGCCTTTTTTTAAAGCATACTCTTTCACAGGTGTTGGAGTTAAAATCTTTTTTCTTCCTACGGGTTTGTCAGGTTGAGTATAAACTGCTTTGATGGTGTATTTTTTGGCAAGAGAATCTAAAATTTTTACTGCATAATCAGGACTTCCCATAAAAACTATATTCATCTTTTTCCTTTTTTATGGGAATTATATCAAAAGGGGATTAAAGCATCATCCCCTTAATCATAAAGAAAATCATAGCCGCAAGCACAGCCGCAACCGGTACCGTAATAATCCAAGCTGCAATAATTTTTTTGAAAAGGTCTCTTTTTACATATTTTACTTTTTCTTCTCTTTTAAGAATTTTTTTGTATTTTTTAATCATTTTTTCAAGCTCTTCTATTGTATCAATAATTTCAACTATTCTCTTATAATCTTCTTTATTTTTATCAGATTTTGCCTGAAGGGTTTTTAGCTCTTTTTCATAAGATTTTAATTCTTCCTCCATCTCTTTTAACTCTTTTTCAATTTCATCCTCTTTTTGCTCTACAAGATGAAGCCATTCTCTTAAAAATCCGACACCAAAAATAGCACCGACTGCAATATGGGTAGAGCTTACAGGAAGACCAAGCTGTGAAGCAATAATTACAGTAATTGCAGCTGCAAGTGCCACACAAAAACCTCTTATAGGATCGATTTTTGTAATTTCATCACCTACTGTCTTTATAAGCCTTGGACCATACAGTGCAAGACCAAGTGAAATACCAATTGCACCTATTGCCATAACCCAAAAAGGAATAGAAGATTTTGCAGAAATTCCACCGCTCATAACCGCATCTGCAATAGCGGCAAGCGGACCTACCGCATTTGCAACGTCATTTGCCCCGTGTGCAAAGCTAAGAAGTGCGGCTGAAAAAATTAAAGGCACCGTGAAATATTTATTAATACCTTCTCTATCGTTTTTAATCTCTTCTTTTTTTAATTTCGCAACCATATAAAAATAAACAAGCACCCCTAAAATTACTCCAAAAACACTCGCTACCGAAAAAGGAGGTTTTTTTGTATGAGGCAGAAAACTTAATACATCCGCAATATTAACCCAAACGTGTTTTAAACCTTTCATTGTAAGATATGTAACAAAAGCCCAAGTCATAACAGCAACATAAATAGGAATCCATTTTCTTGCGGCATTTACCTTATCTTTTTTAAAAATAATCGTTTTTTTAATGGCATATAAAAATCCAGCAGCAATAATACCTCCAAGAACAGGGGAAATAACCCAAGAAGCAGCAATTTTACCCATTGTAGCCCAATGAACTATACTAAAACCAGCAGCTGCAATTCCAGCACCCATAACACCGCCGACAATTGAATGGGTTGTTGAAACAGGAGCCTTAAAAGCCGTTGCAAGATTTAACCATAAAGCAGCCGCAAGTAAAGCAGCCATCATCGCCCATATAAACTGATTTACATCTCCGTTAAAAGCGTTAATATCAATAATACCTTTTCTAATGGTATTTGTAACTTCAGCTCCTGCTATTAAAGCTCCGGCCGCTTCAAAAATAGCTGCTATAACAATTGCTTGAGTCAATGTAAGAGCCCTACTTCCAACTGCAGGACCTACATTGTTTGCAACATCATTTGCCCCGATATTCATTGCCATATAAGCACCAAAAACTGTTGCAATAACCAAAAATATGGAATTTGGAACATTTCCAGTTTTTGCATATGTATATAAGACAACAACTGCAATAAATAAAAGCCCAATACCTAAGCGCATTAAATCAACGCCCACATATTTTCTGGCTTTTTTTTCAAATTTAGAGACTGTCTGAAGTTCCATAACCCACCTCTTTTTTTTAGGAATTTTACAAAAAGAAAAGAAATATGTAAATAAAGAGCTTTTTTATCCGAATTTTCCTGCAATATAGTCTGCAGTGTTTTTATTTTTAGGATTTAAGAAAATCTGCTCCGTTGTACCAAATTCAATAAGCTCACCTAAATACATATAAGCCGTATAATCGCTAATACGGCTAGCTTGTTGCATATTGTGAGTTACTATTACAATAGTTACTTTATCTTTTAATTTTGCAACAAGCTCTTCAATTGCTATTGTAGAAATCGGGTCAAGTGCACTTGTAGGCTCATCCATAAGCAGTACTTCAGGCTCAACCGCAATTGCCCTTGCAATACAAAGACGCTGTTGCTGCCCACCGCTAAGACCTCTTGCATCATCTTTTAATCTCTCTTTTACCTCATCCCATAAAGCAGCACCTTTTAAAGCCTCTTCTACCTTCTCATCAAGCTCAGCCTTATTTTTTTTACCTTGAAGTCTCAGCCCATAAGCAATATTATCATAAATACTCATAGGAAACGGGGTTGGTTTTTGAAAAATCATCCCAACTCTTTGCCTTAAATTTATAAGCTCATTTTCTTTTTTATATTCAAGAATATTTTTCATTTTGCCTGTTTCAAAGTCTTTTAACAAAATCTCACCCTTATATTTATTCCCGGGATATAAATCATGAATACGGTTTAAACTTCTAAGAAGCGTAGATTTTCCACAGCCACTAGGCCCAATAAGAGCGGTTACTTTTTTTTCATAAACAGGCAGATTTATCTTTTTTAAACTCGGTTTGTTAGCACCTGCATATGTAAAAGAAAAGTTTTTTATATCCATTACCTTTTCTAAATTCATTTTTTCTCCTTAATTATATATCTACCAAATAAATTTATCACCAAAACAAAAAGCGTTAAAATAAAAGCACCAGCCCACGCAATATCAACCAAATTTTTATCGGGCATTGTAGCAAGATTGTAAATCGCCACTGTTAAAGAAGGAAATTCATTATTTAAATCAAGAGTAAAATATTCACTGTTTCCACTTGTAAAAAGAAGAGGAGCCGTTTCACCAACAATCCTTGCAAAAGCAAGTAAAAACCCCGTCATTATCCCAACTTTTGCAGCTTTTAAAATAATATCAAAAATCACTTTATATTTTGGTGCCCCAATTGCCACCCCAGCTTCTCTAAGCTCTTTTGGGACTAAAAAGAGCATATCGTCTGTAGTCCTTAAAACAATAGGAATCATCATAATAGCAAGTGCAACTGCACCCGCCCATCCGTTCATATGACCCACTGGATTTACAATAACAGCATATACAAAAGTACCTATTACAATGCTTGGAGCTGACATCATAACATCTGAAAGGTTTCTGATAACTTCGGCATATTTACTTCCAAAAGAATACTCCTGAAGATAAACTCCGGCAATCATACCAATAGGAACCCCTATTAAAACCGCTATAAAAGCCAAAACAAACTGTCCAACAAGAAGGTTTCTAAGCCCGTTATTTACCAAATCATTTGTAAAGATATGCAAATTAATAGCACAAACTCCTTTTATTGTAAGAGTAATTAAAATCCAAAAAAGAAACAAAAGACCCAAAATAGCCGCAACAGTTGAAAGAAACAAAACTACTTTATTTATCAAAAACCTCATCTTTTATCCCTTAAAAAATAAAATTTAGCAAAACTTATTACAACAAATGAAATTACAAACAAAATAAGAGCAAGATAAAATAGTACACTTAAACTCATACCACTGCTTTCTGCAAAATTGTTTGCAAGCACCACAGGAATTGAAACAGTCGGATCTGTTATTTTATGAGGAAAGCTGAAAACCCCTCCTATTACAAAAGCCACTGCCATTGTCTCTCCAAGAGCTCTACCAAGTGCTAAAATTATACTTCCGATAATTCCTTTTTTTGCATAAGGGAAAATTACATCTCTTATTACCTCAAATTTTGTAGCACCCATCGCATAGGCTGACTCTTTTAAGACATTCGGAGTTGTTTTCATACTATCACGTGTAAGGCTTGCTATAAAAGGAATTACCATAATACCAAGAACAAGTCCGGCAACCAGCAGACTAACGCTTCCTCCTCCAAAAATTTTTGAAACAAAAGGACCAAAATAAAAAAGTCCCCACATTCCATAAATTATACTAGGAATCGCAGCAAGAAGCTCTATTGCAATCCCAACGGGTCTTGAAATAAAAGGAGGGGCTATTTCACTTAAAAACACCGCAATTCCCATAGCAATAGGAACTGCAAAAAGCATAGCCAGGATTGTGGATAATATAGTCCCCACAATAGGAATAAGACCTCCATAAATCACTTTTGTATCAGAAACGTTGTTTTCTTGTTCAATATTTAAATCATCATCCATAGGGATGTCTTTTAAGTCATTATCTTCTATAATATCTAAATCATCATCTGTAGGAATTATTTCATTATCGATATCTGTTGTATTTTGATTTAAAGCAGCAGTTGCCATTTTAATATTAGAATCATTTACAACTACATCCCATCTTGAATCAATTAAAAATTTAAGACCATATTCTTTAATAGCAGGTTTAGCATATAAAAATAAAACAACAAAAATCGATGTAAGTATTAAAAGAATCGTCGCAGCACTAAAAGCGGAAAACTTTTTAAAAAATGCCTCCATCAGCTCCCCTTAATTAAAATTAAAAAGCCCCTTAAGGAGCTATATTATGACTTTTCCAATAATTTCTAACAAGCTCTTTTACACCCTCAGGAAGCGGAACATACCCAAGTTTTTTAGCCATTTCATCGTGATTATATCCGTAATCAAAAAATTTTGTAACTTTTTTATCTGTATCAGTTTTTTCTTGCGGAATTAAAATAAATGTTGCCGCAATTATAGGATATCCCCTTTTAGGGTATGCAATTACTTTATAAAAATCGTTTTTAAGAGAAAATCCAGCATATGCCGCACTTTCAGAAAAACTCTCTGGATTTGGAGTGTAAAATCTTCCGTCCCTTCCTTGAATGATTGCCATTTTCAAACCGTTTTTATAAGCATCTGCATAATCCACATATCCTATTGAATAGGCATTTGTTTTAATTGCAGCACTTACCCCAAAATTTCCTTTTCCGGCAACACTTCTTCCCTGCTTATCTGTTGGCCAGTTTATAAGTTTTCTTGCTCCGTAGTATTTTCTCCAAAGAGAGCTCATTTTGCTTAAATAATATGTAAAGTTAAAAGTGGTTCCAGATTTATCACTTCTATGAACAAAAATAATTTTTTTATGAGGAAGTTTTGCATTAGGGTTATATCTTACAATTAAAGGATTATCCCAATACTGAATACTACCAAGTACAATTCCCTCAACTGCCGCCTCACTAAGCTTTAAATTATTAACTCCCGGAACATTATATGCTAAAGCAATACCTCCAACAACTGTAGGAAACTGATAAAGTTTTGCTTTTTGCAAAATTCTTGGAATTAATGGTTTATCACTTCCCCCAAAATCAACATGTCTTTTTGCAACTTCTTTAATCCCAGTCCCGCTTCCTGTTGCTGTATAATTTACTTTATTTCCACTCTCTTCATAAAAACCTTTTATCCACTGTTTATATACAGGATAAGGAAAAGAAGCGCCCATTCCATTAATTGTCCAAGCAAATAAACTAACTGCAGTCAAAACAAAGCCTGCTACAATTTTTTTCATTTTCTCTCCTTTTATTTTAATTGCGGCATTATAAAAAAAGAAAATAACAATTTGATAACAAACCTCTTTTTTAGTATGTGATATAATTTTTTCAAAAAAGGCCTGAAATGATTATAGAAAAAAAACTTCAAAATTTAAAAGAAATATTTTATTCTTATATAAGTGCAATTGAAGAATCCCTTCAAAAAAAAGAACTTACAGATGAATTTTTTTTAATTGATTTAAAAGAGTTTGACAATGAAGTCATAAAAACACTAGCTTTATACCATCCTCAAGGTGAATTTTTAAGAGAAGCGGTAGCTTATTTAAAAACAACATCTTTTTTAGCAAAAATAAAAAAGTCCGTAAAAGCCTTTATTAAAAAGTATGATATTAAAAATGCAAAAATAGACGCCCTTTATCAAAATGCATTAAGCTCTATTACAACCTTAAAACTTGCTATTAAAAGCGAAAATATAGAAGATGCCTATTCTACCATCATAAGTTATGAAAAAATAGCAGATGAACTGTATAAAGAACTTGTTTTAGAAATTAAAAAAAGTGAAAACATTGAAGAGATATTAAAAATTTTAAATATTGCAAAAAAACTTGAAAGAATAAGTGATTCGGCAAAAACAATTGCAAAATATATGTTGTTTGCACAAGAAGGAATGGATTTATAATGCTTATAGCAATAATAGAAGACGAAGAAGATTTACTAGAACTGCTTGAATTTAACCTTCAAAAAGAAGGCTTTGATGTTGTCGGTTTTTTAAATCCAAAACGGGTAAAACAGTTTTTAAAAGAGGAAAATCCAGACCTTCTAATAGTAGATAGAAACCTCCCCTTTATTGAAGGAAGCAAATTTGTAAAAGAGTTAAAAGAAAAAGGTTATGATATTCCTGTAATATTTTTAACTGCAAAATCAAGTGAAGACGATATTATAAAAGGCTTTGAAACAGGAGCAGACGATTATATTGTAAAACCTTTTTCAATGAAAGAACTAATAGCAAGAATCAACGCCGTTTTAAAAAGAAACAAAAAAAATAAAAATATAATTTCTTACAAAAATGCAAAATTAAACACAGATTCACACATCCTGTATATCAATGACCAAAGAATAAACCTTACCAATTCAGAATTTAAACTTTTAAAAGAGTTTTTTTCAAACTCAAACAAGATTTTCTCAAAAGAGGAAATTTCAGAAATTTTAGAAATTTCCATAAAAAGTGTAAATGTAGCAATAAACAGACTAAACCATAAAACAGATTTAATTCAAGCTATAAGAGGAGTAGGCTATAAACTTAAATAAAATTTTTTGTAAAAAAGAACTTAAAGAAATAGAAAAATTAAAAAAAGAAAATAAAAAACTAAAAAAGAAAAACAAAAAACTAAAAATAATGAATTCGTTTAAAGATGAAGTTATTTCCGCAATTTCCCATGAGTTCAAAAATCCTATTTCCATAATTAACGGTTATATTGAAACGATTTTAAATTCAGACCTTGATGAAAAAACAAAAATAAAATTTTTAAATAAAATTCATAAAAATACACTCAGACTCTCAGAACTTATTGACAGGTTATATTTAATAACAAAACTAGAAAATAAAAAATTAAACCCAAATTTCACCAAATTCAGACTTGATATTACAGCAAAAAACCTAATTGAAGGGTTTGAAGACCGAATAAAATTAATATCAAAACCTGTAACAATCTATGCAGACAAAAACTTAATAGAAATAGTCCTTCAAAACCTTATTTCAAACGCCCTTAAATACTCTAAAGATGAAGTTATCGTAAAAATAGGAGATAAAGTTGAAGTAATAGACAAAGGCAGAGGAATTGAAAAAAAAGAGATTAATTTAATAAAAAAGAAATTCTACCGCATAACAAAAAACGACTGGGACAATTCCCTTGGACTTGGTCTTGCAATTGTAGAGCATATTTTAAAACTTCACAATACTTCCTTAAAAATAGAAAGCCAAAAAGGAAAAGGAAGCAGATTTTATTTTGATATTACTTCATTAATAAATAAGGAACCCCGATAACAATTGAAGTAAGCACTAAAAGCCCAACAAAAATCCCCGCCATAAAAAGCCAGAAGTTAAAAGGCTTTTCATTGTTGTTTTGATTATCCATTACAAATCTCCCTAGCATTTCTAAAGCTTGCCTTAATAATTTTAGTATCTTCAGGCGTACATAAATAAATTATACTATCTGGTTCTAATAAATTAAACAAATCCTCAGCCGCATCAATATTTAAAGCTTTAAAACCTTTTTCTTTTAAATAAGCAATACTTTGTAAATCATTTACTACAAAAACCACATCTTCGTTTAATTTTTTAATTTCCTCTAAAGCCTTATCAATTCTTTTAAGTCTCTCTTTTTTACTCTTATCTCCGGTATAAATATAACAATACTTAGTCATTATTATCCTTTTTTACGCCATTATACCAAATTAAGACTTTTTTTCTCTCATTTTTATATACATATGAATAATATCAATAGCCGCAGGTGTTACCCCGCTGATTTCACTTGCCTGAAACAGAGTTTTAGGTCTTACTTTTTCAAGTTTTTCAACAACTTCACGGCTAAGTCCCGGAATTCCTTTGTATTCAAAATCTTCTGGAATTTTTACACTTAGCATCTCTTTCATTTTATCTATTTGAGATTTTTGTTTTTCGATATAGTGATGATACCTGCTCTCAATAAGTAACTGTTCAAGAGCTTCATCGCTTAAATCTTTAAGCTCAGGAACCAGTTTTAACAGTTTTTCTTTATCAAACGTATGACGCCCTACTATTTTTCTAAGTTCCATTTTACTTTGAATTTTTTCTTCACCCATTTCCTGAAGTTTAGCGTTTATTTCTTTATTAGGTGTCACAAACGTTTCATTTAGGTATTTCATACCTTTTTCTATTTCGTTTTGCAATTTTTGAATTCTTTTATATGTTTCCTCATCAAGAAGTCCAAGTTCATAGCCTTTTGGTCCGAGTCTAAGTATCGCGTTGTCTTCTCTTAAAAGAAGTCTGTACTCGCTTCTGCTTGTAAACATTCTG
>Ga0256838_1000438_pt1 | contig 26234 bp, 21 predicted proteins | sample 4571419metaG_FD_185978 | JGI IMG/M metagenome (GOLD analysis project Ga0256838, IMG submission 185978) | Hydrothermal vent microbial communities from Guaymas Basin, Mexico - 4571-419 | ecosystem: Environmental > Aquatic > Marine > Hydrothermal vents | place: Mexico: Guaymas Basin | collected...
CTGAAGTTGTACTTACACGCTATGGAAGAGTAATTGTTTCCGATGGGGATAAGATGGAGGAGTACCATGTACCTAAGGGTTATTATCTACGTGTTACTGAAGGGAAAGAGGTTACACCTGGAGACATCCTTGCAGAAAAAATAGGAGAGAAGGAGCCGGCAATTGCAAGTTATGGTGGAAAGGTTTACCTACACAACGTCAAAGTTCACGGAGGACAGGTTATAAACGACGAAGGAATTCTTTACGTATTTGATAAGGAAAATGAGGAGGAAGTAGTATATAAACTTCCAACAGGTGTTAGAGAAACTGCTGATGCGAACTCTGAGTACGAACTGGCGGTCAAGAATGGAAGTGAAGTTGCGTATGGCTCTGACATGCTTTACGTGAAGAGTGAAATAGCAGGATATGTCGAGAGTATTTCTGATAAGCAGATAGTTATAAAGAATCGTGTTAAGAGAGAATACTTACTACCTAAAGAGCAGGGAATTGAGTTTGAGGAAAAAGATGGTAAGAAATATTTCTGGGTCAAGGCTAAAAACGGTGGAATTGTGAAGATTAAGAAGGAGACTGTTGATAAGCATCAACATCAGCGTGTTGTGGTTACCAAGAGTGAGGAGTTTAAAATACCTGAGGATATTAAACTATTTGTAAGTGAGTTGAAGGTCAAGCAGGGGAAGAATGTTAAGAAGGGTAAAGAACTTACAGGTGAAGTGAAAATAGTTAGTGAGATAGATGGAGAGGTAGAGGTAGTTGATACTACAATTCCAGCTGATGAGGCAATGATTGGAAAAATTGATGGGTTGTCGCCTGAGGAGTTGAAACAGTACAAAGTTAAAGCCTACAAAGTCATAGTAAGAGATATAAGTAAAGAACCAGTTAATACTAGTAAAAACATAGGGAAAGAGTTGATTGGTAAGAAGGTTTGGGAAGATATTATTTCGAAAGATGGAAAAGTGCTTTTGAAGAAGGGAGAGAAGTTTACTGAGGAGTTCGTGCGTACTCACTTTGTACCTGTGGATGCAAACGGAATAATAAGAAAGGTTGAAGAAGAGCCCCTCAACTTGAAAGAGGTTGATCTTGAAAGTTATGTTGGAACAGTTATTGAAGGCGATGTTATAGATCCAAAAACTGGCGAAATTCTTGCGGAAAAGGGTGATGTATTGGATGACGATCTTGTTGACCTTTTGAGAGAAAGTAATGTTGAGGAGATAGTTGTTAGAGGTAGAGGTGTTGCTGTAATAAGTGAAAAAGAGGTTGATTTGAGAGAAGTTTCCGCGGATAGGGAGATGGCACTTGAGCAGTTGCAGGGAGAGATAACATCTGAGGATATAATAGATCCTGAAACAGGAGAGGTTCTTGTTCCTAAGGGAACAATAATCACCATAGCTATAGTAGATGAACTGTTGAAGAGAGCGAATAGTATAGGAAAAGTTAAAGTTTACAGAAAGTATCGTTACAAAATTCCCGAGGGTGCTGAACTTAAATTTGAGGAAGGTAAAGAGGTTAAGAAGGGAACCGAGTTGGTTAAGGCCTTGCACTTTGCCAATGATCAAATTGTTTGGGTGGAAGAAGAAGTATCTTATGTCATACCAAGTCGCTTGAAAGGAATGGGCAGACCGTGTGTTTTGAGGGTTAAAACGGGAGATAGGGTCAGCAGAGGAGACGATATAATAGAGCCACTTCCGCCTTATAAGGCTCCAATTGATGGAAAGGTGAACTACAAAGTTAAGACTGATGAGAGGACAGGAGAAGAAGTAGTTGTAAGCTTGGAGGTTTATGATACTCAGGATTATAGAATTCCAGCAGAGATTAAGCTTCTTGTTAAAGAAGGAGATATGGTTGAAGTAGGAGATCCTATTACTGAAAAAGTTGAGTATGAAAATATTGAGGAGACAAAAGATGTTTACAAGATCTTTAAGGAGACAGATGAGACTAAGTATCACAAAATTACTCCTGATATGGAAATATTGGTGAAGGAAGGAGACAGGGTAAGAGAGGGAGATAGACTGGCTGTTTTGAAGAATACCAAGGTTGAGCAGTATGTGACGTATCAAGAAGATGGAGAAACTGATCAAGTAGGTTGTTACACATGCTTCTGGCCACACTTGAGACCTGCGGCTTTGGAAGTTAAGGTTGGGTCTGGTAAGTGGAAAAAGATTGCGCATGCAATGTCAGAGGTAGTAAGCAAGGGTGAAAAGTGGTTCGTTGGTAAAAAAATTAGTGCTAAAGATTTGAAAATAGGTGATGAGATTTACAGAATAGGAACTGTAATTGATGAAAAGCTTGCTAAGTTAATAGTAGAGAACAAGAGCAAGATTGATGATGACGTTGTGTTTGTTGAGAATGGATGGGATGTTGACTGGTCGCTTGGTGTAGTAAGAGTTCCTGACAAAAAGAAGGTGAAGTTGTCGCTTAAATATGATTACGAGAACAGGATGGTAGTAATATTGGACAAGAAGACAACTACTGTTTCTAGAATCATCCTTAGGAAAGGTGAAGCATTCCCAATTACTGAAGGAGCAAGGCTTCAAGTTAAAGAGGGAGAAATTGTTGAGAGAGGAGAAATTTTGGCTAAGTGGGCAGTTGCTACGAAGAAGACAACAGATATCGTACAAGGTTTGCCTCGTGTAAGAGATCTATTTAGGGCTCAAAGACCTAAGAAAGAGGCGGTTATTGCACCAATTACTGGTGTTGTTAGAAAGAGTGGAGTTACTACGGCAACTCTTCACATAGAAGATGAGAATGGAAATACGTATCCTATAAAGGCTTCACTTTCTCAGTTAGCAGAGGCTATTGTGTTTGATGGTGAGTATGTTGAGAAGGGTGATCAGTTGACGGAGGGGCACATTGAGTTGAAGAAGCTTAGAAACGAAGGAGGAGTTTATAAGGTACAGCGTTATTTGAATGATGAGATACAAAGAGTTTATCGTGGGCAAGGTGTTCGTATAAATGATAAACACATAGAGATAATAATAAGCAGGATGTTCAAGCGTGTTCTTATAAAAGATCCCGGAGATACACGCTTTGTAAAAGGAGAAGAAGTGACTCTTACGGAATTTTTGGAAGAAAACGATAGAGTCAAGCTTCTTTACGGGGATAAGGCGCGTCTTGCGAAGGGGCGTTTGATGGTTGTTGGAATAGAAAAGGCAGCTCTTACAACGGACAGCTTTATCTCCGCTGCATCATTCCAGGAGACGGCAAGAGTTTTGACCCGAGCTGCGATAAGAGGAAAGCTGGACTTCCTGCGTGGATTGAAGGAAAATGTTATATTGGCGAAACTTATACCAGCAGGTACTGGATTTAGGTGGTTCAGAGATGTTGATTGGCCTCCACTTGGTGAGAAGAAGAGAGAAGACGATGCCTCCACTAAAAAAGTTGAAGTAAGTGCCGATGCATAATAGTAAAGAAAGTGTGGAGTGAATGTGAGTTCTAGCACGTGAAGTAGGGGTGATAGTATGGAGGTAAAAGTTTTCTTAGATGAAAAGGAGATTGATTTAAATGAGTGGAAAGTAGATGAAAGTTGGGCACTTGGCAGGCTGATTGATGAGTTTAATACGAAGCTTATTGAAGAGGATAGGGGAGTTAGTAAGGTTGGAGTGGATTTTAAGGGAGAAGCTCCTGAGAATGTTAATGTATGGGAGCTGCCATTGAAGGAATTTGCTGCTGTTCACCTTTATACAGATGAAGTTGCAAATATTATTAAAGAGTTAATAGCAGATATTGAAAATAGGGATATTGAAGCGATAGTGACAGATTTTGTGGAAAAGTTTGAAAAAGGTGAAAGATGGGGAGAGAGTTTTGCTGACTTTGTTATGCTCTTAGAGGATGTTATGAAGCCAGTTGCAGTGTTGGTGAATTGGAAGAGTATAAAAAAGGAAGAATTCAAAAGTGAAAATTTTGTAGAAAAAGAAAACAAATTCAAAGAGTTTGCTGAAAAAATAAAAGAGGCTTTTGAGAAGGCTGATTACAACATGGTGAAAGAGATAATAGCAAATGAATGGGAGGTAGTGAAGGAGTTATTAGAGGTCTTGAAGAAAGAGGTGGAATAGCGAATTTTGTTTGTGTAGATTGAAGCCTTTGTTAGTTTATTGGGGGTATGGGGGTTGGAGTATTGGAGGCTTAATTTTAATGAAATGCTAAGGAAACTTGGAGATGATGGGGATTTTAAGAGGAAGTGTGAAAAAGCTTTTAAAAATTTAAAATTTGAAAGAGCAAATACTGGTAGATATGTTGCGTTTAAAGATGGTGTAGCATTGGCAAGTGCTTATGATCCAGAGAAGGAAGCAGATAGGGTTGTAGGTAGATATTTGCCAAGGTTGTCCGTTTCTCCCAATGTTGTAGTTTTAGGAGGAGGATGTGGTTATTTAATAAAGAAGTTACATGAAAAGGCTCCTGATTATGTAAAATTTGTGATAGTTGAGCCTGATTTTGAAAGATTAGTTGCTGATTTTTCGTGTGTTAATTTAGTAGATTTCATAAGAAATAGAAGCTTTAAATTTATCCTTACTACCAACGAGGGTTTTATAACAAATCATCTGGCTGAAAATTTGTACCCTGGCCAGGGGGGCTACCCCATGGTATTGACTATAAGACATCCAGTTACAAATTCTGGTGAAAGTAAAGACTTTTTTGATAGAGCAGAGTTGATAATAAAAAAGTTGGTTATGTCAGTGATTTTGAACTACACTACTTCATTGGCATCGCAGAGAGTTATGCCTTTTCATATTTCAGAATCGTTTGAGGAGCTTTTGCGATTACCGGGAGTTCAACGTTTAAGGAGAAGATTTGATGGAAAGCCTGGAGTTCTTGTGGCAGCTGGGCCAAGTCTAGATGAAGAGATAGAGAAATTGAAGCGTGTAAAAGATAAAGTAATAATTGTTGCTGTTGCAACTGCAGTTCCTGCATTGTTGAGGGCAGGGATAGAGCCACATTTTGCTATGGCAGCTGATATGTTTAGAAATAGTATATTCTCATCCTATGGCTTGAAATACTGTAAAAATACGGTAATGGTTTTGTCAGCGATTGTGAACTATGACTGGTTTAGAATATTTAAGGGTAGGAAGGCTCTTTTCAATCCCAACAATAAGTTGATTTCTTGGTTAGAGAGATTCAGAGAAGAAATGGGATTTTTTGAGGTTGCTGGCACAGTGGCAACGGGAGCGTTGAATTTCCTGGAGTATTTGGGATGTAATCCTATATTCTTGGTAGGTCAGGATTTTTCAGAGAAAGAAGGGAAGACTCACGTAAGTGGAACTTATCATGAATACATTACAGAAATGTCAGCTTTGACGGAATTTGAAACATTTGGTGGTTTAAAGAGATTGAAAAAGCTCTTCTATAAGCCAAAATTAAAGGTTAGTAAGAACGGAAAAGAATATTACACTACTACTGTGTATCAGAGTTATTCATATCAATTTATGAAGATTGTTGAGGCTTTTGAAAAGAGAGGAATAGAAGTGTACTATGCTTCTGATGGGATTTTGGATATGGAGTATGTTGATATTGAGGAAAAGTTGGCTGAGTTTCCCATTATAGAGACAGAAGTTAGAGCAGAAATTGAAAAATTGTTAGATGAAAAAGTCAAAAATGTTGATGTGGATGGTTTGTTAGAGGATATATCAGAGGTTGATAAACATATGGATAAGTTAGAAAGTGAGTTGTTTAGAAAAGCGGAAAAGGCATACGAACTGTTTGAAAGAGCAATTGCCATGAGTTTTAAGGAAAAAGAGGATTTGAAAAGGGAACTTCTGGCCTTTTTCATGGGTATTTCAGAAAGGTGGCCTTTTATGAAGGTTGTTTCTACGAATTATGAGTTGTACAATTTGTTGTTTGCGAAGAAGTACTTTGAGATATTGGAAAAATTTGAAAAGGGGGAGTATGATGTTGATGATATGGCCAAGGAAATAGGTAGAGTATTCATTATATTTTTTGCGAATGTTTTAAAAGAGTTAAGATTTTTAAGGGAGTTGTTTGAGAAAATAAGAGAAAGACTTCTCAGCTATTCGGAGAGAGGGGCTGAAAATGGAAATATTTGATTTAAAGCCTAGGAAAAAAGCTAAGATATTTGTTGTAGAGCCGTGTGAGAGTTTTGAGGGTTTGAAAATTCCGAGAATTGAACTTCAGTATTTTGTGGATAAATTCAGAAATTTTGATGTAGAAGAGATAAATTTTGAAAAGGAGTTTACTAAAACTTTTGAAAAAGGTTGCTTAGAGAAAATGTATGTTTCCCAAAAGGTTGGAAGACATAGACTACATTCTTACAGGGGAGTAGTTGTTTCTAACCTAGCATATAGTGTTCCAGTAGAGTGGTTTGTTAAAAGAGCGAAAGAAGATTTTAGAGAGTACGATTACTATGTTTTTCTCACCAAAAGACAAATTGTTGTTAGTCAAGAGTTAGTTGATAAAGTTACGGATTATGCAAGATGGGTGGATATATCAATGTTGCAAACATTAGGAGCTTTAGGGTTGGATTTCTTGGTAGTGAATTTGAATTTTTACCACATATTTGAAGAAATGTTGAAAAAAAGGATTGATATATTCAAAAAGGTAGGAAATGCTCTATATGATGTTGCTTTAAATGTTAATTCTTACTCAACGGTTGAGTTTACTTTGTACTCTTGGTTATTGCCGCAGCCGTTTTGGTCAGCTTTTTTTGATTTTAACATTTATGATGAAAGGGTACCTGATTTTGATTTTAGGGTTGAGCCCATGGTTAAAATACCAACTGAATACCTAAAATTTTTCTACTACTATCCTAGAAAAGTTTTTACTGATGTTGAATCTATTGGTGTGATAGAGGAGTATATGGGCGTTGATTTTTCTGAACTAAAAGGGAAACCTTTTCAATTGGTATTCAAGATTAATGATAGGAGTGAATTAGGAAAAGTTTCGGAGTTTCTTCAAGTGAATAGAAATAATATTTGGAGAGTTGGAGTGTGGGCTGATTATGAACTTTTAAAGGAAGAGTTATCGAAAGAAGACAACATTTTTAAACGCCAAGGTTTACACTTTGTTGTAGTTGATAATCTATATCTTTCTGAGGAGAATGTGGATGTTGAGAATGTAATAGCTGCAAGAACTTTGGATAGCTTGCCTAACTACACATTTATAGTTGATGGTGATGACAGTTTCTTAAAAGATTTTATGAAAGATATGCTCTATAGAAGAGGTAGAGTAATACTAAAAGATAGAGATGAGTACGCGCCAGCGGTAATTCCAGAGGTTTGTCCGTACGTTTTGGAAAAGGTATTTTTTAAGAATAAAGAAGCTTATACGTGTCCGTTTAAAATGGGAGAGAGGGAGAGGAGCTGGAAGGATAGGTTTGAAAAATGGGAGAAGTTTAGTATGGATTACTACTGCTTTGGCTGTAAAGATTGGTGGAAAAAATGGTTCTGGTTTGAGTAAGACAGGTGTGGCTGTAATGTCGTTGAGGACTTTTCTGTTGTTGAGCTTTATCTATTTTTATACACTTGTTGTTTTTTCGTATTCACTTGATGATTTGATGAAAAGTTATATGAAAAGAGTTGTGGGAGAGAATGTGGATTTGCTCTCATATTTTGAAAGAATGAAGAATGGTAAATGGATTCTAGATGATTACAGGATGTATTATTTGGCTTCGAAGAAGGTACGCAGTAAGAGCTACAAAGATGTCTTAGCAGGAATAAAGTGGGCTAAATTGCTTATAAAATACTATCCGGATAGTGTATGGGCTGATGATGCAGCAATTATTCTGTTTGAAAATTTGGGGATTATATATGATAGGTTTAAAACAGCTATTATTCAGCGAGCTGATTGGAAAGCTGTTAAAAAGAATTATAGGAAACTTTTGAGTTATACGCTCTTAAAAAGAGCTGTGAAGGAGGATGATTTGAGGTTTGTCGAAAAGATTGCTCGGCTTTTAGGAAGGGATGTATTGTGGTGGAAAGTGAAGTGGTATCTTGCTCATGGGAAGCGTAGATATATAACGAAAGTGTTGGATAGGGGAAAAAGTTGTAAGGAGAAGTACTATGCATTTGTAGTAAGTAAAACTGAGAGAAGAGCATTTGAGGTTTTGAAAATGCCATGTTATAGATATGCTAAGAAAGCTATGCAGTATTTGGTGGATAAAGTTATAATGGGGAATCGCAGGCTCGCTGAAAAGTTATGGAGAAAGCGTAAAAGTTTCTATCACAAGGAATTTCAGGAGGTAGCTAACTGGTGTTATGAATATGCAAAGAGGTTTTCAATAACCTTTCTTTCAAAGTTAGAGCCGTACAGTTCTCTAGATACTAGAATTGCTTTTTTAAAGAGGATTAGTACGGGGAGGTTGAGATTGGAAGACGTAACGGATGTTTTTAGGCCATTTTACTATGTATTTAGTGGAAAATGGCGGGAGTTGTTTTCAAAAAAGCTTGATTTTGAAAAGCATAGGATTGGTAGTGATTACTTAAAAAGTTTAAAGGGGTGGCATATTGCCAAAGCACGCTACATATTGGGATTTGATGAACAAGCGGTTGACTTTGTGGTAGCAGAGTTGTATGCTCAGCTTAAAGCATCTACAAGTAATCAGGCGTCCAAAAAACTACTTCAAACTTTGGTTTACTACCTTGTGCGAGCTAATCGATGGCGTGAAGTTGTGAGCTTGGGAATAAGGTATGGTAATAAATTGTGGCAGTATCCAGCGGCTTTTAAAAAATGTTTTATAAATGCAAGTAGAAGATACAGAGTTCCTTTGATTTTGCTGTATGGACTTGCAAAGACTGAGAGTAATTTTAACTGCAGAGCTTTTTCAATAAGTGGTGCTTACGGTGTAATGCAGATAATGCCTGGGACGGCACGTTGGATTAAGAAGAGGTTGGGAGTTAGAGGAGATTGGCATGAGTGTTGTACAAATATAAATTATGGAGCTGCATATCTTGCGTATCTTAAGCGACAGACCGATTGGTTGAGAGCTGTTGCAGCTTACAATGGTGGTTTGAGACGTGTAAAAAATCTAAAGCCAGAGGAGTTGCTGTTTAGTGTAGGAATTGCGGAGACTGAGAAATACGTTTACAAGGTCCTATACAATTCCTATCAGTACTTTAAAATATGGGGTAAAAAGTGATAAAATTATATAAGTGACTGAACGTGAATAAACTTGTATAGGGGGCATTGAATTGGCTGGTAAGGTGGAACATAAGCAGATTTCGGATTCCAGAAAATGGGCTGCTTTTAACCTTGCTTTAGTTGGTGCGCATTTGGGTATTGCTGCAGAGGGTAAGAGTAATGTTGAGATAGAGTATGAGTATGGACTTATTACTGAGCCCCAGACGGAGAGCGTGGAGTTAGTTGAATATTGGATTGAGTTTTTAAAGACAGCGGATTTTTCTGTGGTTAAAGATGCAGTGTCTGAAGAGTGGCAAATATGGTTATTTTTGATTCCCTCAACTTTGGCTGCAGATAAAAAGAAGTTTGCAGAGTTAATGATATACGTTGATGAAGATGTGGAGTATCTGGAGAAGTTTTTTGATATTTTTCAGAATTTGCGTGAGATGAGAAAGTTGAATATTGCGTGTTTTGACGGATTTGATGAAAGTGAGGCTGTATTGGATTACGTATTAGGTGTAAAGAATTCTTCATATGATGATGAAGTTATTCAGGAGTTGTTTGCTTATTTTGATCCGTACAGTGTGCGAGGAGTTTTTTGGAGAGCAGCGGTGAGTTTTTTGTTATCTCCTGAAAATGCTACTGGTGTTATTATAAGAGCAGCAAATCTTGGAGATAGTGCTATTGTTACTACAGCTTTAGCGGGCTTGATAGTAGGGGCATTTAGTGGTAGACTTGAAATACCGGGTAACTGGAAAAGATTTTTAAATACGATTGATGCGGCAAGTTTGTACGAGGAATTTTTGGACAATTGGGCAAGTTGAGATTGCACTAGTAAAAATGAAGGGATAGGAGGGATCAGATATGGAGATGTGGGTAAAAATTGGGGATAAGGTTACCAAGTTCCAAGGTTCCATGTATTCTGTTGTGTCTCAACTTGTTGAGAAGGCTTCAGATGCAAAGGATGTAAAGCTTATGTGTTGGCATGCTGGCCAGAAGGAAAGAAGAAGGCTGAAAAGAGAATTTAGAGCTGCAGGAAGAGATTTAGTTAAGATGGCAGTAAATTTGAAGAAATGGTTTGAAAGCAAGAAAACAAAAGGTTATGCAACAAATTAGTTTTGAAGTGTAGATATTAAATAGCGAACTGTCCTGCCTACTTACCACTTTTCAGGTGGTAGGAGGTTGGAGCAGGAATCGCACAAATAATTAAGTTAAGGAGGATGGGTGTGATGGCTTACGAAGTTGGTAGTGTTGTGAAAGGCGTAGTAGAGGCTATTAAACCGTTTGGAGCATTTGTTAAGTTGGAGAATGGTGAAGTGGGATTGATCCACATCTCTAAAGTATCGTCAGATTATGTTAGAAGAGTTTCTGATTATTTGAGTGTTGGAGATGAAGTTGAAGTCAAAATTTTGGAAATCAAAGAGGATGGGAAGATTGCTCTTGAGCTCATTGGTGGTAAGTTGAAGGAGGGATCTTCTAGACGAGAAGAGAATTCTGAAAGGAGGCAGATGTCCGAGAGAAAAGAGGCTTCAGAAGAGTCTTCAGAGAAGAGAGAGCGTTCTAGCAAAGGATCTCCTAAAGAAAGATCTGACTTTGAACGTAAGTTTGCTGAATTTAAAAGGATAAGTGATTCTACAATGATGGATCTGCGTCGTAGAAGTGACAGACGCAGTAAGTAATGGGGGTTATAACCTTTCATTGGAGGTGGGGCTTTCCCACCTCCTTTTTTATTTATACTCTTATTTTAGGAGGGGGTAGTATTGAATTATTGGAAATGGAATGGTGCGGCAGTGGTGGCTTACCTTCTGGTGTTTGGACTCAGTATTTATGCGAGTGTTGAAAACTTGTTTGATTCCCCAGTTGAACTTGCAGATTGTTATTATGAGTTGAGAGAGTACAACAAAGCTATGGATGTATTGAAAAAGCTTCTTACAAATGTGGATTTGTCAGATGATATTCGGTTAAAAGCACGCTTTTTGTTGGGGAAGATTTTTCAGAAAAAGAAGATGTACGTTGATGCAGCAGAGCAATTTATGATGGCTTACAATCTTGAAAAGGATCCTACGAGGCGCATAGATATTTTAAAAGAGGTTGTGGGATGTTATACAGAAGCTGGAATTTACAACAAAATTGGAGAAATATACTCGTTGATAAACGAAGAAAAGAGGAAAATAAGACAAAACAATGAAGAGGTTCAATTGAATAAGCTTGAGGAGTTGAAAAAAAAAGGGGTTGTTGAAGTTGTTACTCCTGATACTCCCATAGTTTCGACTGGTGAAAAGTTATCCGATAAAGGTAATACTGCAAATCAAGAAAGGATGCGAAATAAGGCTTTTAAGTCTTTGTTGGATAAAGCTCAAAAATTTGTAAACGAAGGTAAATATCCTCAAGCTTATAGTTTATTGGAAAAGTCTTATAAATTGGCTAAAAATTTAAAGGACAAAGAGGATGCTTTGCTTTCACTTATAGGTGTGTCAATACAAGTTGGGCATGGGCTAGGAAAGTGGTTAGAAGAGATTGAAAAGCTTCCGGGTGATTCCACATTGAAGGATTTATTGGATTTGTATCCATCGCCTTATAGAATAAAAAAAGCGATTGAAGCTGGAAATTTATCCACTGCTAGAAAGTTGTGTGAAGATTTGATGCGTTTTGATTCAGATCCCAAATGGAAAAAACTTTACGACAGTATTGTTGCGAGGATGTGAGATTTTTGAGGTTTGTTTTTTTGAAGATAGCTGCTTTTATTGCAGTGTGTTTAGGGTTTTGGGGTGAAGCTGAGGAAGACTTTGCTAACTTAGTTAAGTATTATGAGGATCCCAAACTCTCCACGGAGGCTGTTTATTTAAACGAATTGGGATTGATGCTTTACCAGGATGGGGATATTGATGGGGCTTTAGACTTTTTCCAAAAAGCTTGGGAAAAAGGTTCGATAACTGCATTGGGAAACGTGATAATAGTTTTGTGGAATTCTCAAGAGTATGATAGGGCTTATAAAGTTTTGGAGAGGGAAGATGCAAGAAAACAATTATCTTCCAAAATTCCAGAAATTGCGTTGATAAAGGCGCTTCTCTTGTATAGAATAAAGAAGAAAAGAAGTGCTAGGAAGATTTTAAAAGATTTAGATCCTTCAAAGTTTAAAACACGGGAGGCAGTTGAATTATATAGAAAATTGAGAAAGTTGGTTAGCAATTAGTTGTGGGGGTGGTTGAGTTGTTTTTCTCATCAGATAAATTTTCTCAGTTTTACGAGGAAGCTAAGCAGGAGTTTGAAAATGGTAATTTAGATAGAGCTCGTTTTCTGCTTTTAAAGGCACTTGAGCTGGTTTATACAATTGAAGAGAGGCAGCGAGTTGAAGAGTTGCTGGATAGGGTAAATAAGCGATTAGGATCTTACCTTTATAGAAGGGCAAAGGATCTTTTGCTGGCTGGGGAGTATTTAAAGGCTTGGGAGTTTGCAAGGACTGTTCTTGAACTTGGTATAGAGGAGAAGGATGCAGAGGGATTTGCTAATCTTGTTGATGAGATAAGAAATAAGCTTGAGGAAAGCGAACGTCTGGGCTTCATAGAACCTTATCTTGAAAGAGCTTCTGAGTTTGAGGAGAATGGGAACTTTGAAGAGGCAATAGTTGAGTTGAAAGAAGCAGTTGCTATGTTGGAAGGATTAAACACACCTAAGTATGATGAGTTAGTTGATAGGATTGCTGAATTGGAGGAAAAGGTTGTTGAAAGAATTATGAAGAATTACAATCCTGAGGATGATTTTTCGGCTCTCAAGACGGTTGATGCAGCTTTAGCTGTTGTTGATTTTAATGCTGAGTTGAAGAAAAAGTTGATTGATTTGTTGTTGAAGCATAGAAAAAATATTGCAGAGCAGAAAGCAAAAGATCCAGATTTTGAAAAGTTAGAAGTAGATGATATAGTGCGTGAATATGAACGTGCTATAGGACTTTATTTTAATATGCCTCACTCACCGGGTTTGGGTTTTGAGCTAAGAAATCCTTATAAAGAGTATGTCGATGCTTTGAGAAGAAAACTTGCAATAGCTATTGGTAGAAAGGCGGATTTAGAATTTAGAAAAGGTAGGAGAAAGAAAGCACTTGAGTACTATAAACTTGCTCATAAATACTCCGAGGGATTGAATATGCCTGAGAGAGTTTATTTCCAAAAGATGATTACAAATTTGGAGAAGTAGGTTACTGTGAAAAAGGCATTGAGTAGGAGGAGAATAAGGTGTCTGATACAAGATGGCAGATTTTCGAATACTTGCATCAAGTTAGAGAGGTTTTAGGAAGGCCTTTTTTCTTGGAGTTAAAGCTTACCAATTACTCAGAACCTTTGATAATTTCGTCAGGGAAGTGTACAGCTTGTGAAAGAGAATGTTCCGTGGTAGGAGATCAAAAAGAAGCAGAGATTTTGAAAAGGAAGAATGTTTCTCTTGTTTACTGTACTTACGGTTTGAAAGATGAGGAGAAAAATAGGTTTAGAGTTGCGGGGAATATATTGTTGGATTTGATTGTTCTTTCGATGGAGGTTGTCACAACTGAAGAGAGGGAGAAAATAAGAAAAATTCTTGAATCAGTTAAAGTTTTGATCCGAAAGGTTGGTAATCTTGGTGAACTTTTAATTGAGGCTATTGAGATCATAGCTTCTGTGTTGGATGTTGGCAGAGTTTCCATAATGCTTTACGATGAGAAGGAAGATGTGTTGAAAATATATGCAGCTAGGGGATTACCTGCTGATGTTGTAAGAAAGGTGCGAGTTAAATTAGGAGAAGGAATATCTGGGAAAGTTGCGGCAAGCGGCAGAAGTTTGTTTGTTGTTGATATTGAAAAGGATCCTCGTTTTTCAAGTGGAAACAAACCTTACTATCAGACTAGATCTTTTGTTTCTGTTCCTTTAATAGGTGAAAGTAAAGTAGTTGGGGTTGTAAATGTTTCTGAGAAGCGAGGAGACGGACTTTTAACTCGAGTTGATCTTGAGGTTGTTGAGTTTTTATCTAACATAGTTGCAACTTTGATAGATAGAACTTTCCTTCATGCTGAGTTGCGACATAAACAGGAAAAGCTTTCTGAGATGCTCAAACTTTACGAGGATATGTATGATTTGCTTTCAAAAATGCTCTCTATTACTAATACAATTTTTATGTTTTTGTCAAAGCCTGTTGAAGATTTAATGAAAAAGATTGCGGAAATTTTATTAACTTCTTTTGGTTTAGATGTTATGGTTGTTGCTTTGGGGCAGGATTTTAAAAATAGAATGTTTGTTTCCAATGAGGAATTGAAGCCTATTTTTGCAAGAACGTTGACTCCCGAATTTCTAAAAAAGATTTCGTTTATATCTGAAGTTGTGGTTATAAATTGTAGTTCTAAGGGATATGAATTCAATCCTGTGATAAACAGCCTGATATTTGAGAGCACTATGGAGGCTTTGGTAAACGAGACAGGATACAAATCCTGGATGGTAGTGCCGTTGATATATCAGGGTGAAAAGTATGGATTCATATTTATGGCACGCAACAATAAGTTTGAAGTAAAAGATAAGGAGTTTGGAGAGAGTTTGACAAAGCAGTTAACTATAGCTTTGTACAACTTCAAACTTCAAGAGGAGTCGGTAAAAGTCCAGGTTTTCCAAAGAGAGCTGGAGTTGGGTAGAAAAATCCAGCAGAGTATGTTTCCAGTGGATTATATAGAAGGTGAATATCTCAACAACTATGCTGTTAATATTCCGGCAAAAGTTGTTGGAGGGGATTATTACGATTGGTTTGAGGATAGAAATGGGGATCATGTTTTTATGGTAGCTGACGTTTCTGGTAAAGGAATATCTAGTGCGTTGATGGTCAGTGAAATAAGGGCTTTGCTTCATGCGTATAGAAAGAGTGTTGATAGCTTAAGTGGAGTTGTTAAGTTTTTAAATGAGTACTTTGTAGAGTTCAGGGATAAGATGAAACGTAATCTATTCTTTACGGCATTTTTGAGTAAGATAATTAGAAATGAAAACAAGTTAAGATTTGTAAGAGCAGGGCATAATCCTGCCATAGTGGTTTACAGAGATGGAAGTGTAAAAGTTTTGGATACACCGGGAATGTTAGTTGGGACATTCGGTGGCATAGATTGGCCAGAAGATGATGTTAGTTTAGATGGAATAACCAAACTCGTTATGTATACTGATGGAATTACTGAGGCTTTTGATGTTAATGGTAAAGAATATGGGCTGGATAACCTTATTAGAGTTTTAGAAAAGGTTGTTGAAGAAGATGCTGAAGAGTCTGTAGATCGTGTTATGTATGATGTTAAGCAGTTTACAGCGGGAGCTGAGCAGAGTGATGATATAACTGTTCTAATAGTGGACTTTAAAAGAAAAGTTTTGAAGGAAAGGGTTATTCAAACAGACGAAGTGAAGATAGCTCAGCTTATTGAGGAGATAGCAGAGGATGCTAGGAAAAATGGAGTGACTGGTAAAGAGTTTGATTATTTTATTTTGGTTATGGATGAGTTGCTTGCCAATGCAGCAGAGCATGGAAATGCTTTCAATCCTGAAAAATCCATATATGTGAAGTGGTTGGCTACAGAAAATAAATTTGAGTTTATGGTTAAAGATGATGGATTAGGTTTGAATCCTGAAAAATTGCATAATCTTACCATAAGTCCTATGGCAAGCCGTGGTAGGGGATTGTACATAGTGGACAATTTGGTTAATAAGTTTTATGTAGCAAGTGATGGATATGTGAAAGCGGTAAGATACTTTTGGTTACCTTCGGGAATAAAAATTTATCGTCCTCAGTAAGTGGTAATTATATCAGGGGGGTGGAGAGGCTGAGACAAGAAAGCGTTAACTTACCTGTTGAATTAAAAGAGGTAATCGATTTATTGGATGAGCTTAAAGTTGAGAATATAGATATATACAATGTGAGAAAGGGTTTTCCTTTTGCAGATTATTTTATAATAGGGACTGCTTTGAGTAAGACACATTTGAAAGCTGTATCTGATAAATTCTGGGAGAGATTTAAGGGAGATATTGTTGGGGAAGATGGAGAGCCTCAGAGTGGTTGGATAATTATAGATGTGCGAGGAGCTTGGGTTCATGTATTTTTAGAGGATATGAGAAAGTATTACTCTTTGGAAGAGTTGTGGAGTAAAGAGTTTATGGAAGAGCAGTATTATGATTGATCAGTGACAATGTTTTTTGAGGAGTTTGAGTGAGGATATGGTTGCGTCAATGAAGTTGAAAGTTGGCGTCTTCGATTCTGGCTTGGGTGGTTTAACGGTAGCGAGGAGAATTGTAAAATTGGGTTGCGATGTTGTTTATCTTGGAGATACTGCTCGTATTCCTTATGGCACTAAATCTGAGCGTTTTGTGAAGAAGTACTCTTACCACGCTTTGTCTTTTTTATTTGATGAGGACGTAGATTTGTTTGTGATAGCTTGCCATACGGCTTCTTCGGTGGCAGGTGAATGGTTAAAAGAAGTGTTTAAGGTGCCAATTTTCACTATGATTGACATGGTTAATGAATTGAAGTTTTTGAAAGGAGACTCTCCGGAATCGGTGTTGATTATAGGTACGGAGGCGACAGTGAATAGTGGATGTTATGCAGAGCTACTCAATGCTAGTGGGAAGATAGTTTATCAGAAAGCAACTCCTGTACTTGTTTCTATGGCAGAAGAAGGAGTATTTGACAACGAAGTTTTAAATGCAGTGTTTAATTATTATTTTCGAGGCTATATTGGAAAAGTAGAGGCAATATTACTAGGATGTACCCACTTTCCACTTTATGAAAAGCAAATCTCTGAATACTTTGAAAACAGCGGAAGTCCTGTCAATGTTTTGGATCCAGCGGTTGGAATTTCAGAATTGTTTTTTAAAAAAGGATATTTGAATGAAGAAGAAGTAACTTCATTTGGAAAGATAAGGTGTTATTTTACAGACTCTTATCAAAATATATATTCTAAAATTTCAAATTTTCTCCAGGATATGAGTTTTTCTCTAGATAGTGTGGAGTTTATATCGCTTGATTAGGCACTTTTAATTGGCAGAGGGATGGAGTTATGCGGTTTAGTGGTTTTAGTGTGGTGAAAGTTATCTCGGTATTGGTATTATACGGAGGATTAATAGGGTCAGGGATTTGGATTTACACCTTTCATGTTACTTGTCCACTTGGGGAGATGCATGTTGCATGGGAGTGCTTTGAAGGTAGTGCAAACTTTACTTTGGGAGCTGCAGCGTTGTTATTGATGATTTATTGGTTACTTGTGGAGTTTTTCTATCCCAAAACCTTTTGCTCTATTTGTCCGCTGGGAAATGCTGTTAGATGTTGCCGGGTTGAATTTAAAGGTTGGAGGGAGAAATTGTATTTTTCTTTTAGAAGAGTTTTTTCTCTGATTGGATGGATAGCGTTGGTCTTTTTTGTCGTGTTTTCTTACAAATTGTATTGTCAATACATGTGTCCACTAAATGCACTTTACACGATAGGTTTAATGATTGGTTTGGAAGCTTTTGATTTGAGTGTTTTTTTAAAAGTGGTTGGAATTTTACTAAGCTTAGTGATTTTAAAGTTTATTTTTAGTTATAGAGCATTGTGTATAAACGGTATGTGTCCTGTTGAGAAGATTTGGAGGATGATATGGTGGTTCAGGAATTTCATGTGTAGTAAGGGAGGAGTAAGGTGTGGAGAAAAATATTGATAATGTAGTTGAATTGGTGTCAAATAGTGATAATAAAGCTGGCGGTGGTTTTGTTGTTGGGTATGTTTTGTACCTCGCGGTTGGTTTAACAAGAATGGTGCTTGACATAATGAAGAAAAGAGGGAAAAGTGTAGGAGAAGTTTTGCAGGTTTTATCTTTTATTGAGAGTAGAGTTTTGGAGATTTCATATAAAGATTGGAAATTTTTCTCAGAATTTATGAGGACAAAGGATAAGAGACTATTAGAAAAGGATTTTGAAGAATTAGTGAATGCTCAAATTGACTTATTTGAAAATTTGTTTGATGTAGTTGATTTTTTAGTGGAAAAGGCTCCTAAAAGTGTGGGGAGTGATGTGTGGTACATAACAAGTTTGATTTGGAGCAGCGCTAATGTGACTTACAAAAATACACTTTACAACTTTAAGTACTATAAGAATATGGCGAAACTTAAAAGTAGGCTTGAGAATTTTAAACAAAAGTTTGAAAAATTGTCGGAAGTTGTGTTAAAACTTCACTGATTTTGTGTGGAGGAAGGTGCCTTTTATGAAGATAATATTCTGCACTGGCGGAGTAATGTCTTCTTTGGGGAAGGGAATTACTATAGCTTCGCTAGCAATGCTACTCAAATCTAGAGGATACAGGGTTACCGTTTTAAAATGTGATCCGTATCTTAATGTTGATGCTGGTACTATGAGCCCTTATCAGCATGGTGAAGTGTTTGTAACTTTTGATGGTGCGGAGACAGATCTTGATTTAGGTCATTACGAGAGGTTTTTGAATGAGAATTTGTCGGGTGTGAATAATCTTACGAGCGGTAAGGTTTACTGGGAGATAATAGCACGTGAGAGAAGAGGTGAATACTTGGGGGCTACTGTGCAGGTTGTGCCTCATGTAGTTGATTTGATAAAAGAGAAGATTTACTCTTTTGAGGCAACTGGAGTTGATTTTCTACTTGTTGAGATTGGTGGGACTGTGGGGGATATTGAGGGATTGCCATTCTTGGAGGCAGCGCGCCAAATTTTGAATGAAAGGGAGAAAGATGCGGCTACATTGCACGTGAGTTATGTTCCATTTTTAGAAACAAGTGGAGAGTTTAAAACCAAGCCAACTCAGCACAGTGTAAAAGAGCTTCTTGGATTGGGAATAAAGCCTACATTTTTGGTAGCAAGGGCTAAGTACAGATTTGATGATGTTGTTGCTGATAAACTTGCTAAGTTTTGCAATGTAAAAAAAGAGAGGGTATTCATAGCTTACGATGCTCCATCAATATACGAAGTGCCTATGATTCTGGAAGAGCAAGGCTTGGCTAAAAAAGTTCTTGAGTACTTTGGGGAGGGATTTGGAGAGCTTGGGAATTATTTTAAAAAATGGAGAGAGTTTACTTTGCAGTACAACGAACTTAAGAGAGAGGAGAACAAAAAAAGAGTTGCCATAGTTGGCAAGTATGTTGATTTACCAGATGCTTATCTTAGTGTGAGTGAAGCTTTAATACACGCTTCGGTTGCAGAGAAGAAACCTATTAATGTAGATTTTATTTCTTCAGAAAGGGAAGATCTTAAATCAGTTTTGAGTAAATATGATGGAATTGTTATACCCGGGGGATTCGGGGATCGAGGGGTTGAAGGTAAAATAATGGCTATTAGGTTTGCCAGAGAGAATGATGTACCGCTTTTGGGACTATGCTTGGGAATGCAGTGTATTCTGATAGAGTTTGCAAGGAACGTTTTGGGATATTCTAATGCAAACAGCACAGAGTTTACCAAAGAGTGTGTTCCCGTAGTTGATAGACTAGTTGAATATGATGCTTCTACCAAAGGTGGGACCATGCGTTTAGGTGCTTTTCCAGTTAAGATTGTCGATGATTACCTGAAGAGGATATACTCTGGAGATCTCATTTATGAAAGACACCGACATCGCTATGGCTACAACAACATTTTCAGAGATGAGTTTGAAAGAAAGGGATTGCTTGTTGCAGCAGTAAGTGTTGATGAAAGGATTGTGGAAGCAATTGTGTTGCCAGATAAGAGATTTTTTGTAGGAGTACAATATCATCCGGAATTTGCAAGTAGGCCACTTGAGGCACATCCTCTATTTGTTGAGTTTGTGAGGAGACTGTGAGAGTTTAGATGATAAGTAAGAGGCACTGGGTATGCGTGAGAAATTTAGAGTTGAATTAACGTTTGTGATTGTACAAGTTTTCTTCTTGCTCATAACTTCAAGGGCTGGTAGTTTACCACCTTCAAAAGAAATAGTTGATTTTGGCCTTGTAAGGTTTGACATAGTAATGTTGTTACATCCATTGATGTGGAATTTTGATGTTGCTAATTTGCGTTTTGTGAAGGCTGAGGTAGGGATGGAGATATACAAAAAGTATGAAGCTTATATAAGTGAGATAGAAAAACTGGAAAAGCAGAAAGAGGCTCTGACGGTAAAACTAAAACTTTACTATTCAGAAAAACAGATTCCATCAGAGGTTGTGATGGCTTTAAAAGATATAGATGAAAAGATGAAAGCTCTTAATGAAAAATACCTAGATAACTATGTTTCTTGGGAAGATTCCTATTGGAGAATGAGATTTGTGGTTACAAGTGCTCTTGAAGTTGTAAGAGCGGTTGAAAGTATGTTGAATGTGAAAATGCTTCTTATAAACCATTGGTTACCGGAACCTGCAAAAAGTATTCAAGGGAGAGATGGATTTTGCAAAGGACCAGTATTATGCTTTGAATTGCTCAGGGATTTTAATAAGTTGTATTTAAATAATTCATTCAGTAGAGGAGTAAAGCACTCGACTTACTTGGGGGTTGTAGATTTGACACCAACAGTTATTGCCAAGATGAAGTCATTCACCTTTTGGTCTTTTTTAAATAGGGAAATCGAGTCTTTTTATAAACAGCTTTACTCGAAATTTGATGTTAAGAGTTGTTATTTTTTGGAAGAAGTTTTAGACGAAGGGTTAGATAGTTTTAAGAAAAGATTTTTAAAGAAAGAAAATGATTTAAAAGGAGATGAATGAGGATGAATGGTGGAAAAAGAAGAAGGATTTTACCTGTGATCGGTGAGAGGACTCATCAAATTCATGCGGATATTGTTACCTTGGCGTTTAACAACTATAATATGCGATTTCATGCTTTTACTGTGGATGCAAGAACTGAAAGACTACTGGCAACTGCTACAGGAGATGTAGAATTGGAGCCTGAAGTTATACTCTTTTTTAATCCAGAAGTTTTTGCTTCAACAATTGTTGTTATGTTGGATACGCTTAAGAATTATCTACACAGTAAAGATTTAGAGTTTGATGAGCCAATGAAGAATACTTTACGGCAGTTGAAAAGCAAGATAGAAGAACTGCTGGAAGAAAAGTGATGTGAGATTGGAATTGATGTAGAGCTATTGGAGGTGAATGTTTTGGATTTGCCGAAGATTTTTGTAAAAAGTACAGTGCCGTTTACACCGTGGATATATTCTACCTCTGTTGAAAATGGACACGAAGAAGATTCGGCTGAGGTTTTGGTAGAGAGAAAGGATGGAGAAGTATTTGGTACGGCGATGGTAACTGGAAGTGATAAACTGAGATATCGCATCCACACACCTTTTTCTGAGCAAAGACTGAGCGATATATGGAAGGATAGAGTTATTCAAAATCTTGAGCTTAATAAAAAGTTGGTAAAAGGTGATGCTTTTAGAGCCGTTTTTTCTGAAGCAAGTTGGTTACCAGGTTTGGTTATTGATGTTTATGGTCCGTATGTTGTGGTTGAGTTGACTGTAAAATGGTGGGAAAAGTTTGAGAAAGACATTGTAGATCTGCTTATGAACGAGGGTTACAGCGGAGTTTACGTAAGAAGATTTATGGAATTGACGGGACAAGAGGTTTATGGGGAGATTGAACCTGTTGTGGTTGAACAATACGGAGTTAAGTTTAAAGTTGATATATTGAATTCTCAGAAGACAGGATTATTCTTGGATCAACGTATGAATCGTATTGTGGCAGCGCGCCTTTCAAAAAGTTTATTTGGTGAGGGATTTACTTGTCTTGATGTATTTTCAAATACTGGTGGATTCGGACTTTACATGTTGAAAGAAGGGGCAAAGCATGTTACTTTCGTTGATTCTGTTAAAAGAGTTTTAGAGGCTGCTCGTGAAAATGTTGAGTTAAATGGATTTGGTTTGGAAAAGTGTAGCTTTGAAAAGATTAATGTTGTGCGAAGTGCTGAAAAGCTTTCTCAAAAAAGTTACGATGTGGTGGTTCTTGATCCTCCAGCGTTTGCTAAAAAAAGAGGAGATTTAGAAGCTGCAAAGAAGGCGTATCTCAGGGTTAATATTGAGGGAATGAAGAGAGTTAAAAGGGGAGGCTTGTTGGTAACTTGTAGTTGCTCTGGAGTGCTTTCAAGGTTTGAGTTTAGAAAACTTATTTCTAAGGCTTTAAGAAAGGCTAGGAGAATTGGCAATATTTTATATGAAGGAAGAGCAGATATGGATCATCCTTCAAATCCTTATATTCCGGAAACTGATTACTTGAAATGTCTTATTTTGCGTATTTTTTAGCACCTCTCAGGAGGAGATGTGTGGTGAGGGTACTTATTGTTGAAGATGAAAAGGATATAGCTCAGCTTTTAAAGGAGATTCTTGAGCTTGATGGAGCTGATGTGGAGACGGCAGGAAGTATATATGAAGCTAAAAAGTTGGGGGTTGATTTTGATGTTGCGATAGTAGATATAAGACTTCCTGACGGAGATGGTACAGATTATGCTAGATGGATGCTTAGTAATAATTCTGAAGTTGCAGTGGTGTTTATTACAGCGTATGCTTCTGTTGCTTCAGCAATTGAAGCGTTGAAAATTGGAGCTAAAGATTACATTATTAAGCCTTTTTCAGTTGATGTGATAAGAGCGGTTTACGAGAGAATAAAGAAAGAAAAGCGTTTAGAGAAGAGTATAGATTTTATGAGGAGAAACTACGGAAAAAATTTCTTTTACAGTAGTGGAATTATGAGAGATGTGGTTGCGTTAGCAGAAGAGTATTTTGCTTCCTCTGAACCGATGCTCATAACGGGAGAGACAGGAGTGGGAAAGACTGCTTTAGTACGATATCTTTATTCAAGAAGTGACTATACTAATCTCACAGAGTTTGAATGTGCTTCTGTTCCAAAAGATTTGTTTGAAGCGGAATTTTTCGGATTTGAGAAAGGAGCTTTTACAGGTGCTTTGAAGGGAAAAGCAGGAATTGTTGAGTTGGCAGATGATGGAGTTTTGGTGCTGGAAGAGATAGGAGATCTGCCGTTGGAGCTTCAAACCAAAATTTTGAGATTTTTAGAGAGTAAAACTTACAGACGTGTTGGTGGGACAAGAGATAGAAGGGTTAGAGTCAAAGTAGTTGCTGTTACAAATAAAAGTTTGGAAAGCTTAGTAGCTGAAGGTAAATTTAGAGAGGATTTGTACTGGAGATTGAAGACTTTTAAGGTGGAAATACCGCCTTTGAGAGATAGAGTGGAGGATTTGGAGGCCATATTTGAGGGATATAAAGAAGAATTAGAGGTTACTTATGGAGTGAAGCTTGATTTTAACGAAGTGGCTTCCAGGTTGAGAAATTATGAATGGCCGGGAAATGTTAGGGAATTTGTGAAGTATTTGCAAAAGAGTTATATGTTGGGAAAATGGCAACCTTTGGGTGATGAAAAGAGTGTTAAGGATAGGGCTAAAGATGAGCATGGGAATTTGGAGTTTAGAGGATTTGAGAAAAGCCAAATTGATGTGGAGTATATTAATAAACTTTTAATTGAATATTTTGTGAGGAGATTAGAAGGGGAAGGAGAAGTATTTAAGGAGTTTTCAGAGCTTTTTTCTGGATTGGAAAGGGAGTTACTTTATAAAGCTTTAGAGCATTACAGAGGGAAATCTCTTTCTTACATTGCTAAAAAACTTGGAATGACAAGGAGACAGCTAGAGTTTAGGTTGAAGAAGTTGAATTTAATTTAGTATTGAGGAAAGGTAAAAAAGGGCGGGGTTTTACCCCGCCATGTGGACTATATACTTGTGACTAGGACTAGATAGTATCAAGGTCTTTTGTGACTTTGCTGAAGAGTTTTTCTGCTCCCTTTATTCTGTAAGTTCCGGCATAGTACTGGTAATAACGCGGAGGCATAGGGCGTATCACTACTCTATCCATGCTACCAGATGCTTCTGCAATAAGTGGTTCGCCGTCTGGTGCATATCCTAAAAATAGGAAATTGTGTGTCCAATTAACATGAGTTCCACCGAGGTTTTCCAAACGGATCATGTCACCAGGTTTAGCGGAGAAAGGAGGAACGTGTCCATCTTCAGGAAGCTTTTTCATGTATTTTTTAACGAGAATGCGGCTTGCTATCTTTTTGTTAGGAATGTTTGTTTTAATACCGTTGGCTTTAAAGGCGTCGAGCCACAGACGCTGTACAAATCCTGCACAGTCTATACCACCAATCTGGTAAAATTCACGTTCAGCTTTCTTTGAGTAAAAGCGCCAAGTCTTTGGATTTATGTATTTTTCAAACATCTCCTCTGAGTGGAGGCCAAGTTTGTAGCCTTTCTTTTTCTTTTCAAGGAATTCTTCTGGAGAATCAAAACCGCCAAGCTTAAATACGACTCCTGCTTCAACCCACTTTTCTGCCAAGTTAAAGAAATACTCGTGCAATTTTTGAAACTTAGCTGTTTTATATGCTTCTTCATAAGCTTTAGCTAACTCTTCTTTCGATACGAGGCCATTTTTATAGGCAATGGCATAAATTTTAGCACGTGTAAGCAAAAGTTTTGTTGTTTGCTTCTCAAATGGTGTAGAGTTATACTTTTTGTCTATCTCTTTTAAAGCAAATTTGATTCTACCATCTTCTGCTAAAGCTAAAAGTTTCTCCTCTGAAAGAGAGCGCTTAAAACCTAGGCGTATGAGAAACTTATCCCACCAGCTCAGCTTTTTAGGATTTAGGTTTATGTTCAGAGTTTTTGCTATCGAGTCTAGCTTTTGAGAGTAGGTACGTGCTATCTTATTCCTATTAAATATTGGGGAGTAAGAATAAGAAGAGGTATCACTTTGAGGAGATGTTTGGTTCTGTAAGTAGTTTTGGGTCTGCAGCTTGGTTATCTCTTCGTTTACTTTTTTCATCTGCTTCTTTATCTTCTCGATCTCTTGCGCAATTTTACTTTGTTCAGCTGGATTGTTTGTGAAGGCGTATTTGTTAACTAGATAAAGAAAACGGTTATAAAGTATTTCTTTTCTGTGGCGAAGTTCTGCTATTGAAGTTGCAAACACACTAGTGCATATAAGCATCACGAGTAACAAAGTAGCAGTTGCTCTCATAATGATCCCTCCTTGAATGTTCCACATTCCACTTTAATTTTAATGATATTTTCACAAAGTGTTCATTAGTTAAATAGGTGAGTATCTGTTCAATTAATTTGATGCAGTGCCGAATATAGTTGTGAGGTGAAGACTATGAAAAAAAGATATATCATCTCTTTCATAGTATTTGTGATAGCAATTGTAATTTTAATTCCAATGAGTTTGACAAGTTGCGTGGAGGCAGAGTTCCTACCTTATGTATCGAGTGTTGAGATTAAAGGGATAAATGTGGAAAATGATCCTGCAGATCACCTGACGGTTAAATTGACTCCTTTGTATAACTTAAAGGCAGCGGATAAAAGTAGCCAACTTTATTTCAAGTGGTACTTTGATGATGGGACAAGTTACTATACTACTGCTTCAGCTCCAACTTTGAAGAAGACTTTTCCATATCCGGGTAGGTGGAAAGTAACGGTTTATGCTGTTTATGCAGATGTTGTGCATGAGTATTCTACGTATGTTGATTTGAATGCCAAAAAAGTGTTGGCGGTTTATATGGCGGCAGATAATAATTTGTCATCTATTAACGTGAATGGTTTGTCTTTGCCATCAACTTTAGATGTGGATGCTACAGATGCTGTCACATTTGTAGAAGATAATGTTGCCAAGCTTTTAAAAATTGCTCCTGAAATGGAAGCTCAAAATGTAATGGTTTTGTTTGTTGATAACTACTATCTTACTGACAAAGTGAAATATATTATCATAGGTAAAAATGTGGTTAAGGAGTATGAATATGCAGAAGTGGATAGTGCTAATTCTTCATCACTTTCAAAATTTTTGTCCTGGGTACATGATAGTTTCCCAGCTAATGAGTATTCGCTTGTAATTTGGGGCCACGCTCTTGGAGCTCAGCCGGCTACCAGGTATGCTGCATACGATGAGACTTCAAACTCTTTGATGAGTGAGTCAGGTTTAAGAGATGCTGTGTTGAACACCCTTGGAAAAGTTAAAGTCTTAATATTTGATGCATGCGCCATGTCTTCGGCAGCTGCATTTTCCGATCTTACTGGGGCTGCTGAAAAAGTAGTTGCAAGTGCTGGCCTTGTTCCCGGTGAAGGGTTGGGAATACAAAATTTTGCGCTTAGTTGGTTGGGTGGAAATAGTGATACTCAGGCGATCGATGATTTTTA
>Ga0256838_1000440_pt1 | contig 26113 bp, 24 predicted proteins | sample 4571419metaG_FD_185978 | JGI IMG/M metagenome (GOLD analysis project Ga0256838, IMG submission 185978) | Hydrothermal vent microbial communities from Guaymas Basin, Mexico - 4571-419 | ecosystem: Environmental > Aquatic > Marine > Hydrothermal vents | place: Mexico: Guaymas Basin | collected...
AAACCCTCAAATAGTAAATAAAATATTAAAAAGTAAACTTTCTTGAGACTCAAACAGATTATTATTAAGGCTCTTGTAGCCTTTGCTTATTATCTTGATTCAAATAAGACTTATAAAAAAATCAAACACTTTTTCTGGCGACTTATGAATGATGATTCTTTTCCTCTAAAAAGAATTTTTGATTTTTTTATGTTCTTTTTAGTTTTAATTAGTGTTGGTATTTTACTTTATGATATAAAGCATAAAGTTCACCCGATATTAGAAGATTTTGATTTTTATTTTGTTACTAGTGTATTTGCAATAGAATATTTAGTAAGATTATGGGTTTATAACGATATTCATAAAATAATAATTCAGGAGTATGAAGAAGCCCATTTTGTCGGACGAGAGTTTGATTTAAAGAAAGTAATAAAAGAGGTTATTGCTAAAAAATGGGAATACATTAAATCACCTTTTGCCATTATTGATTTTTTGGCAATTTTACCGAGCTACAGGGCTTTAAGAATTTTTAGGATTTTTGTAATTTTCAGACTCTTTAAGCTTCTTAGATATACTAAAAGCATAAATACCTTTATAGAAGTTCTTGCTAATAAAAAATTTGAACTTTTTATTCTCCTTATTGCGGTATCGTTTGTTACATTTATAGGAGGAGCTGTAATTTATGTTTTTGAAGCTCATGCTAATGAAAAGATTCAAAATATTTTTGATGCAATTTATTGGTCATTAATTACCATTTCCACTGTTGGTTATGGTGACATTACGCCTGTTACTCATGAGGGCAAAGTCCTTACTATGATATTAATTATAATTGGTATTGGCTTTATCTCTTTTGCAACATCGATTATAGCATCAGCTTTTACTGAGAAACTTGAAGAGCTTAAGGCAGAAAGGGTTGTTAGGATTATTAAAGGAATGAATGATGTTTATTTAATTTGCGGTTTTTCAAACGAAGCTGAGATACTTTGTGAGAGGTTTAAAAAAGAGAGTCAGGATTTTGTAGTGGTTGATATTGATGAAGAGAGGGTAAAAAAAGCGAATATAAAAGGATATATAGCAATAAAAGGGGATATTACTCAAAAAGATTTTTTAAAAACTCTTGATTTTGAAAAACTTTCAAAAGTGTTTGTTTTAACAAACAATGATATAAGCAATTCTTTTATAATTTTAAGTATCAAAGCCTTTTGTAAGAAAAAAGAGCTTGATATAATTGCCCTTGCAAATGATGAAAAAAATGTCTCTAAAATGAAAAAAGCAGGGGCAAAGTATGTTGTTGTTCCAACTACGGTTACTGCTCTTTTAATGGCTGAGTATATAGGTCATCCTATAACATTTGAAGTAATTGATGCTATTTTAACAGAAAAGAAAAACGCAGTAATTGATGAGATTATTGTAATTGAGAATTCTATTCTTGATGGAAAACTTATAGGAGAAGTGGATTTTGATAAGTATAAACTTATTTTATTTGGAGTAATGAAGAAAAACGAATCTCCCCTTTTAAATGAGACGCTAAAAATAGAACACGGGCATTTTTATTTTAATCCGCCTTTTGATTTAAGACTAGAAGCTGGGGATATCTTGGTTGTTATGGGATATAATGTTAGTGTTAATTATTTTAAATATCTTGTAGAAAGAAGTAGTATATGAAAATAGCACTTTTTGGGTTTGATGATTTTGGTGAGAGGGTTGCAGAGTTTTTGCAAAAAAAGGACTTAGTAGTAGTTGTGTTAGATGAAGAGGAGGAAAAAAGGGCAAAAGAGAAGTTTTATGATGTAATAAGAATAAATGAAATAAGCGATGATGAAATCAGAAAAATTGAAGGGTTTGATATAGCTTTAGCCGTACTGAGAGATGAGGATAAAAATCTGTTTTTATGTTTGACTTTAAAAGATTTATATCCTACAAAAAACATAATAGCTAAAGTCTCAAATAAGGATAATGAATATAAATATAAATTAGCAGGAGTTGATAAAACCATTAATCCTTATGAAGTAACAGCAAACAGGATTATGACAATTTTAAAAAAACCTCTTACGTTAAAACTTATTGAAGAGATTATTTTTGAAGACAACAATCTCTCTTTTGCCGAAATTGAAATTCCAAAAGGTTCATTTTTAGACGGAAAATACATAAAAGATATTTATAAAGACATTTCGTCAAATTATAATATCTTAATTATTGCTATTGTAGATAAGGAAATGAGTGAGAATGTTCAGTTTGTAACAAGAGGAATTAATCACAAAATAGATGCGGGCGATATTTTAATAGTTGTGGGTGATAGGGATGAGATAGAAAGATTTGAAGAAGATTTAATTCTCTTAGGAGTTAAAAATGGTTAGTGTAATAGGTGCTGGAGCCTGGGGAAGTGCTTTGTTTTATGCAATATCTCAAAAGACAAAAGCAGTAATTACTTCAAGAAAGAAAAGAAATATTGAAAATTTTGTGGAGATTGAAAAAGCACTTCAGAATGAGTATATAATAATTGTAATTGCTGCTCAGGCAATAGGGGAGTTTTTGAAGCATTATGGCGATAAGATAAAAAATAAAAAAATTCTTGTTGCAAGTAAAGGAATTGATACAAAAAGGCTTAAATTTTTAAATGAAATTTTTGAGGAGTGGGTAAGTGAAGAAAATTTAGCTTTTGTTTCTGGACCTTCTTTTGCAAAAGAGGTAAAAGAGAATAAACCAACAGCCCTTGTAATTGCTTCTAAAAATCTTTCTTTAGCAGATGAATTTAGTGAATTTTTTCCTGAATTTATAAAAGTTTATACAGATTCTGATGTTGAAGGCGTGGAAATTGCGGGGGCATATAAAAATGTAATTGCAATTGCTTCTGGAATATGTGAAGGGTTAAATCTTGGAAATAATGCAAAAGCTGCACTAATTTCAAGAGGACTTGTTGAGATGGACAGGTTTGGTGAAAGGTTTGGTGCAAAAAAAGATACATTTTTAGGTGTTGCGGGGGCTGGAGATTTGTTTTTGACAGCAAATTCAACAATGAGTAGGAACTACAGGGTTGGAATTAATCTTGCAAAAGGTAAAATGATAGAAGATATTTTAAAAGAACTTGGTGAAGTTGCTGAAGGGGTTTATACTACAAAAGCAATTTTTAAGCTCTCTCAAAAATTTGATATTTATACACCAATTGCGAATGAAGTCTATAAGATAATTTATGAGGGCAAAAAGCCCAAAGAGTCTTTAAAAGACCTTCTTTCTTAGTTAGATGGAGATTTTTTTACTGCATCAACTACAATATAAAGCATCATACCCGTTGCAATTACACATAAAGCTATTGCCATAAATCCGCTAAATCCCATTTTTTCTCCTTTTAGTTTAATCGTTTTATTATACCAATAAAATAAAATGATGTGAATAAATTTAGATAAAATTCCTAAAAAAAGGATTGCTTTTGAGACTTGATGAAATACTGGTAAATAAGGAGTTGGTTTATTCAAGAAACAAAGCTCAAGAATTAATAAAAAATAAAAAGGTAAAGGTAAATTCTCGTATTGTTACAAAACCTTCTTTTAGAGTAGATGAAAATGATAAAATAGAGCTTTTAGAAAAAACTTATGTAAGCAGGGCTGCAAAAAAGCTTAAATGTTACCTTGATAAATACAATATTGATTTAAAAAACAAATTAGTTCTTGATATCGGAAGCTCTACAGGAGGATTTAGCGAAGTCTGTTTGGAAAAAGGGGCAAGGGTTGTTGGAGTTGATGTTGGTGATAATCAGCTTCATCCTTCTTTAAGAGATAAAATAGAGCTTTTTGAAAATACCGATATTAGAGATTTTAGCTATCCTGAAAAATTTGATATGATAGTAAGTGATGTGAGTTTTATCTCTCTTCTTAAGATTTTAAAAAAAATTGATTCTTTGATTGAAAAAGGCGATATTATTTTGCTTTTTAAGCCTCAGTTTGAAGTGGGGCGTGAGGCAAAAAGAGATAAAAGAGGAGTTGTGGTTGATAAAGAGGCTATTAAAAAAGCGCGGGAGAATTTTGAAAAAGAGGCAAAAAAATACTGGAAATTTATAAGAAGCGAAGAGGCGTGTATAAAAGGAAAAGAGGGAAACAGAGAGTTTGTTTATCATTTTTTAAAGGAGAGTAATGATTAAAAGGTATCCCACAAGAAAAATAAAAGTCGGTAATGTAGAAATTGGAGGAGATGCTCCTATTAGTGTGCAGTCAATGACCTTTTCAAAAACAAAAGATATTGCTGCTACACTTGAACAGATAAACAGGCTCTATTTTGCAGGGGCTGATATTGTAAGGGTTGCTGTTTTAGATGAAGAAGATGCAAAAGCTCTAAAAGAGATTAAGGCAAAATCACCCCTTTCTATAATTGCTGATATTCATTTTAATTATCGTTTAGGGCTAAAAGCTGCTGAGGTGGTTGATGGGCTTAGGATAAATCCCGGAAATATTGGTGGGAAAGAGAGAGTAAAAGAGATTGTAAAAGTTTGTAAAGAGCGCAGTATTCCTATAAGAATCGGGGTAAATGCCGGCTCTTTAGAAGAGCATCTTGAAAACAGATACGGACAAACCCCAAAAGCGATGGTTGAGAGTGCTCTTTGGCATATTAAATTTTTAGAAGACCTGGATTTTACGGATATAAAAGTTTCGCTTAAGGCAAGTGATGTTCAAAGAACTGTTAAGGCTTACAGAATGCTAAGACCGCTTGTAAATTATCCTTTTCACTTAGGAGTTACGGAAGCTGGGACAAAGTTTCACGCTACAATTAAATCCGCTGCGGCATTTGGAGCTTTACTTCTTGATGGTATAGGCGATACTCTTAGGGTTTCAATAACAGGGGAACTTGAAGAAGAGATAAGGGTAGGTAAGGCTATTTTGCAGGATTTAGGATTAAAAAAGGGAGTTAATATAATTTCTTGTCCTACGTGCGGAAGAATTGAAGTAGATTTGCCTCCTATTGTCGAAGCGGTTGAAGAAGCTACCAAAAACATAAAAAAACCGCTTAATTTGTCTGTAATGGGATGTGTTGTAAATGCAATCGGAGAAGCTAAAGAAGCTGACCTTGCAATTGCGTGTGGCAAAGGGTATGGGCTTATTTTAAAAAAAGGTGAAATTATAGGAAAATATAAAGAAAATGAACTTTTAGATAGATTTTTAGAAGAGATTGAAAAAATCTCAAAAGAGTAAAATTATTATGTTAATTGTTTTAATAAAAATTTGATATAATTTAGTAACTAAAACTAAACTAATTCTAATTTTAAAAATAGATTTAAATATAAACAAAGGATAAAAATGGGTGCTGCTACTTTAATTTATATTGTAGGGCTAAGTATAGCGTCTATGGCTTTTATTTTTATGTTTTTAATTTTAAAACCAACTAAAGTTACAAAAGAAAAACTTGAAAAAGCTATTGGTAAAGATGCTGTAGAAGCTATAAAGAATGCAAAAGACGATGAAGAGATAAAAAAAATTATAAGGAGTCTCTCAAGACTTAGAAAATCTAAACTAAAAACATTAATGGAGTCTCAGGATATAAGGGATGTTTTAAAAGCTATTCATGAACATATTTTAAAGGATAAGAGTTGAATTTATACAATATTGACATTGAAAGAGGGATACTTAGTGCAATTTTATTTGACGGAAAAGTATATGAGGATGTGGCTTCAATTCTTAAGCCAAGCGACTTTTATCTGCCTTTTCATCAGGCTGTGTTTGAGACAATGGAGGAGCTTTATAAAAAAGACTTACCGATAGATGAAGTGTTTTTAAAAGAAGAGCTTAAGAAAAAAAATAGACTTGATGAAGAGGCTCTTCTTGATATTTTAGGGACGGCTCCTATTGAAGCGGTTGAAGCATATGCAAGAGAACTTAAAGACCTTGCTACAAAAAGAGAGCTTATTCACCTCTCAAACGAAATAAAAAAAATTGTACTTGAAGAAGACAAAAGAGCAATTGAAGAGGTTGAAGAGATTCAAAGCAGACTTTTTTCTATAGCTACTTCTAATTTAGCGGGGGATTTTAAAAACTCATCTTCTATTATTAGTGATACACTTGAGTTTATAAAAAAGCAGGCTGCTAAAAAAAATAAAATAGTAACAGGGCTTGATACAGGTTTTGTTGAACTTAACAGAATGACAGGCGGTTTTAATGAAGGGGATTTAGTGATTATAGCTGCAAGACCTTCTATGGGGAAAACCGCTTTTGCTTTAAATATAGCTTTAAATGTTTTAAAACAGGATAAAGGGGTTGCTATATTTTCTCTTGAAATGCCAGCAGAGCAGTTGATGTTAAGAATGCTTAGCGCCGGTGCTCAAATTCCTCTTCAGGATATAAGAAGGGGAAATTTAAATGATGAAGAGTGGAGCAGGCTCTCTCTTGTTGCGGATGAATTTGCAGAAAAACCTTTATTTGTTGATGATGAGGGTAATATAAATATTCATACAATAAGGGCAAAGCTTAGAAAACTTAAAGCTCAAAATCCTGATTTGTCTCTTGCTGTAATTGATTATTTACAGCTTATTAATTCAGACCAAAGAGAGAGACATTTAGCAATTGCAGAGATTAGTAGAAGTTTAAAACTTTTAGCAAGAGAACTTCAAATTCCAATTATAGCCCTTTCTCAGCTTAACCGTGCGCTTGAATCGCGCCCTAATAAACGTCCGATGTTAAGCGATTTAAGAGAATCTGGGGCAATAGAGCAGGATGCTGATATTATTATGTTTATTTATAGAGACGATGTTTATAAAGCAATGGAAGCTAGGCAAAAGCAAAAAGAGGCACTGGAAAAAGGTAAAAAGGTTGAAGTTGAATTTGTGGAAAAAGAAGTAGAAGATGCTGAAATAATTATAGGAAAACAGAGAAACGGACCTACAGGTACAGTTGAAATGCTGTTTCATAAAAAATATACTTTATTTACAGATAAAGTTAGTGAAGTTAATGAAATAGCACCTACAGAAGCCACAATAGAGATGCCTACCATTTGAGAAAAGTAACAATTCTCTGGGTTTTTCTGGCTTTTTTATTAAGGCTTCAGATTTCTTTTTTGAATTATCTTGATTTTATTTATTTTCCTGTTAAAGAAGTAAAAGCAAAAATAATCAATCAATATAAGAAAAAAAATTATTATGTGTTAAAACTTAAAAATAATGAGGTTGTTTTTTTTACTACAAACAGGGATGAGCTTAAAAATCTTTTAAATGAAAATGTATCTTTAAAAATTTTTCCTCAAAAAGTCTCTTTTTTTGAGTATTTAAGAACTTTTTATGTCCCTTCATTTGATTTAAGGCTTTTGCCTTTAAGTAATATAGAATATTTTATTGAAAAACAGCACTCTTCTCAAGAGATGCAAAATCTTTTTAAAGCTCTTTTTTTAGGTGAAACAATCGATTATGCCATCCGTGAGAAACTCTCAGCCCTTGGAATAAGCCATCTTTTTGCACTTAGCGGACTTCATCTAGGTATTATTTCTTTAGTGCTTTTTTTGATTTTTGGAAATGTTTATAAATTTTTTCAGCGCTTTTTTCCATACAGAAACAGATGGATTGATATTGGTATTTTTGTTTTAATAAGTGAATTTTTCTATCTCTGTTTAACCTCTTTTCCCGCATCTCTTATAAGGGCATATGTAATGGAAGTTATTTTGTTTTTATTTGCTTTTTATCTCAAAAACCCTTTTTCTTTAAAAGTTTTGGTTCTTACTGTTTTTATTGCTTTTTACCTGTTTTTTATGAAGATTTTTGGAATTGGTTTTTTATTGAGTATTGTCGGGGTTTATTATATTTATCTTTTTTTTAGATATTTTAACCCTACGTTTTTAAATGGAATTTTTCTTCATTTTTATATGTTTTTGGTAATGTTTGTATGGAGCCATTATTTTTTTGGACAGATGAATTTATATCAGCTTTTATCTCCCGTTGTAAATATTGTTTTTTCTCTTTTTTATCCTCTTGAAGCTTTACTTCACTTAGCCGGGGTTGGAGGGGTGTTTGATGATTGGATTGAGCGGTATCTGAATGCAGGGGAAAAGTTTTATTATATCAATGTTTCAGGCTGGTTTTTGATTTTGTTTATTATGTTATCTTTAATTGCTTTTTTTAAAAAATGGGCTTTTTATGGTATAAATCTATTAGCATTTATTATTATTTTTGCAAGCATAGGAGGAGAGTTTGGTTAAGTTAAAATTTAAATCAGTTGATGAATATAAAAGTTATTGGAGCGAACTGATAGAAAAAGAGCGTTTAGCGGAAAAAGAGTTTCATTTAAATGAAATTAAACGTTTAAGCGGAGTTGAGAGACAAAAAAGAGGACGTGCGGTTCTTGGTCTTAGAATGAAATATGTAAGTGAATTTTTGGATTTTAAAATTTACCGTTTTAACAGAAACAATATGCCAGAACATCAGATAAAAGTAGGGGATATTGTTTTAGTCAGCAAAGGAGAGCCTTTAAAATTTAATCAGGAAGCTACAGTCAGTGCGGTTGGAAAAAATTTTATTGAAGTGTATTCAAAAGAGCCGATTTTCCGCTCAAAACTTTATAGATTAGATTTGTTTGTAAATGATATTACATTTAAAAGAATGTTAAAAGCCCTTGATAGTTTAGAAGAATCAAAATTCAGCGTTGATGTTATTCTTGGGAAAAAAGACCCTGAAATTAAAGAGGTAGATGTTTTTAGTGAGAGGCTCAATTCTTCTCAAAACGAAGCTTTAAAAAAATCTATTAAGTCGGAGTTGTTTTTAATTCACGGACCTCCGGGGACCGGGAAAACCACCACTTTGGCTGAAGTTATAAAAAAACATATCGGCAAAAAAATTCTTGTAACTGCAGATAGTAACGTTGCGGTTGATAATGTAATGGAAAAACTTAAAGAATACAATATTGTAAGAATAGGGCATCCGGCAAAAATAGAAAGTTCACTTATGAAATATTCTTTGGATGTGAAAATAAGACGTGATAAGAGATATAAAGAAGTAGAAAAAATTATAAAAAAGATAGATGATTTAAAGTATTTGCAGGAAAAGAGAACAAAAAAACCTACTCCTGCAAGAAGAAGGGGAATGAGTGATGAAGAGATTTTAGAGCTTGCTAAACTAAAAAAGGGTAAAAGAGGTGTTAAGGCAGAATGGGTAGGTGAGATGGCTGAATGGATTAAAATTCAGCAAAATATTAATAAACTCTATGATAAGAAAAACGCTTTGATTGAAGAGATTATGAAGGATGTTTTAAAAAATGCTGATATTGTTTTTGCAACAAACTCTGGTGCGGGTAGTGAATTTTTGGAAAACAGAACCTTTGATGTGGTGTTTATTGATGAGGCTGCTCAGGCAATGGAGCCAAGTACCTTAATTCCCCTTATTAAAGCGCCTCAGGCTATTTTTGCAGGTGATGACAAGCAGCTTCCGCCTACGATTTTAAGCAATGATGAGAGATTAAAAGTCAGTATGTTTGAGAGGTTTCATAAAATTTATCCTAAAAATGCCTATACCTTAGAAGTTCAATACAGAATGAATGAAAAAATCAACAACTTTCCAAGTTGCGAATTTTATGAATGTAAGGTAAAAACATTTGAAAAAATCAAAAACATCACCATTAAAGACCTTGGTATTAAAGAGGATGAGTTTTATGCCGGGTTTGAGCCGTATGTGTTTTTTGACACTCAAGGGAAATTTTTAGAAAAAGTAAAAAAAGATTCACCTTCAAAATACAATCCAAAAGAAGCGGAATTTGTTGAAAATCTTGTAAAGAGGTTTTTGCAAAACGGGGCAAAAGAGGAGTTTATAGGTGTCATTACCCCTTATAAAGACCATGAGGAATATATAAAAAGACTTTTAGAAAAAGAGGGGATAAAAGTTGAGGTTAAAAGTGTTGACGGGTTTCAGGGACGTGAAAAAGAGATTATTATTGTTAGTTTAGTAAGGGCAAATGAAAAAGAGGAAATCGGGTTTTTGAGTGATATCAGAAGGCTTAATGTTGCAATTACCAGACCAAAAAGGAAACTCTTAATAATAGGGGATTCAAAGACTCTAAGTTCTAATAAAACTTATCAGAATCTGATAGAATATGTAAAAAAAGAGGGAGCTTATATAGAAATTTAAAGGACTGTTATGAGATGGGTGATTTTATTTTTGAGTGTTTTTCTTTTTTGGGGCTGTAGTGCGAAAAAAATTACTATAAATGCCCAAATGCCTGCTCAAAGCGAGGCTCTTACACAAAAAAGGTCTTTAGCTGTTGTTCCTTTTAAAAGTGATACTATTAATTTTACTACCAGACTTGAAAGTGCTTTAGCAAGTGTTGAGGTGGATAACAAACCTTATTTTAAAGTAATAAACAGGGATAGGATAGATGATGTTTTAAAGGAGCTTAAACTTCAATCAAGTGATTTAGTAGGTAAAAGGGCTGCAAAGTTTGGAAAACTCGCCGGGGCTGAAGTAATAATTACAGGAAGTCTAAAATCTTCTGCAAAGGATGGGAGTTATAAAAAACCTGTGCAGATTTGCGGAGTGTTTGATAAAAAGGGAAGATGTCTTTATTTTAAAACCGTAAAAGTACCCTGTAAAACCGCCGATGCTACTTTGAGCGTTTCTATTAATGCTATAGATGTAAGCACTTCTGAAGTTATTGATTCTTTTAGTGCCACAAAAGTTTATCATGCTGATAGTTGTGATGGAAGTATTTTAGGGGTTAATAAAAAAAAGATAAAACCCGCACAGGCTGCTTTAAATGATTTAGCAGATGAGGTTGTTAAAGAGTATATTAAAAGAATAGCGCCTCATTATGTGAGTTTAAAAGTTGAGCTTATTGAAGATGTTGATAGTATTGATTTAGATGATAAAGAAGAAAAAATGTTTGAAAATGCCTTAACTTACATAGAACACGGAAGGCTTGAGAGAGCGGAATATCTTTTAAGACGTTTAAATGAAAAAACAGGTGCTAAGTCATATGAGATTGCTTATGACTTAGGTGTTGTGGAAGAGGCGTTAGGGAAATTTGAAGAAGCAAAGGCGGCTTATGAATTAGCTGATAGGATTATTTTAAATTCCGGGGAAGAACCTAATGAACTTGTGGATAAAGCTATCAAAAGGATTAATTATTTAATTAAAGAACAAAAAAGGCTTAAAAGGCAGATAAGTGAGTAGGTTTTTTTTAATAGTGTTTTTTATTTTTTTAGGATGTTCTGTAAAACAGGAAAAAAGGCCGTCTTTGCCAAACTGGTATTTAAATCCTCCTAAAAGCAGCGAATATGTATATGAGACAGGAAGTGGAAATTCTAAAAAAGAGGCTGTTTTAAATGCTCTTTCAAATTTTGTGGCTTCTTTAAACGTAAAAATTTCATCAGAATTTAGTTTAAAAAAAGAAGCGTTTAGCGGGGCTTTATACTCAAAAAGCACCCAGTATAAACTAAAAGCGGAAGTATCAAAGATAGAAATTTCAAATTATGAGGTTGTAAAAGTTTATCCTTATTTTGACAAAATTTTAGTTTTAGTTAAAATTGATAAAAAGAAGCTTTTTGAAAATCTAAAAACTAAACTTGATATGAGGTTTAAAGAATATAAAAAAAGGTTTGAGAAAATAAGGCAGAAAAATTCCCTCTCTCAATTTATAGAGCTTAAAAAACTGGAAAAATCTTTAAAAGATGAGATAGTTTATTTAAACTTTTTGAAATCACTTAACCCTTCTTTTAATCAAAAACCGTATTTTAATTTTATTGAGGAAGTTAATAACTATTTAAACGGTTTAAAAGTTAGTGTTAAAATAGTATCTGCTTCTTTTGAGGCAAAAGAGGATATTAAAAGGTATCTCTCTTCTAAAGGTGTTTATGTTGATAAGAACAGCAATTTGATTTTAGAAGTAAAAGTTTTGTCTAAGGAGAATAAAAGCATAATGGATTTAATGGTGTATAATATTTATATAACTCTAAAAGAAAAGGATAAACTAATTTCCACAAATTCTTTTAAAATTATTTTGCCAAAAACAACAACATTAAGCGGGAATTTATATGATGAAATTAAAGATTTATCTTTAGAGAAGTTTTTTAATTTAAAGGAATAAAATGAAAGTAGAAATTACAAAAAGCGGGTATGAAAAACTGAAAAAAAGATTTCCCTGGCTTTATAAAAACGAGCTTAAAAAAGTTCCTGAGTGTGATAAAGGCAGTATTGCAGATTTAATTTATAAAGATAAATATATTGCAACTGCTTTTATAAATCCTTTTAGCAAAATTACGGCAAGGATTGTGAGTTTTAAAAAAGAGACAATAGATAAAGAATTTTTTGAAAAAAGAATTAAAAAAGCGCTTAAAAAAAGAGAAGGATTAAAAAATATTACAAACTCTTACAGGCTTATACACTCAGAAGCCGATTTTTTACCGGGACTTATTGTAGATAAATACGCAGATAATTTAGTTGTAAGTTTTACAAGTGCGGGGATGGATAATTTTAAGGGATTAATAATTGAAATTTTAATTAACCTTTTAAATCCAAAAGGAATTTATGAAAAAGGGGATAAAATCAGGGAAAAAGAGGGTTTAGAAGTTGTAAATCAGACCTTTTATGGAGAAGTGGATGATGAATTTATTATAAAAGAGTATGATAAAAAGTTTTTGACATTTTTAAAAGAAGGTCAAAAGACTGGATTTTTCCTTGACCAGAGAAAAAACAGGAAAATTGTAGGTGAATATGGAGGAAAAAAAACACTTGATTTGTTTGCAAATGCAGGGGGGTTTGGAATTTATGCAAACGCCTCTTTTACCAAGTTTGTTGAAATTTCACCGCTTGCTTGCTCTTTGATTGAGAGAAACTGCGAGCTTAATAATCTTAAAAATTATGAAATAGTAAAAATGGATGTTTTTAAGTTTTTAGAGAGTGAAAAAGAAAAATATGATTTAATTATTATCGACCCACCTGCTTTTGCAAAGACAAAATCTGCAAGAACAGGTGCTATTAAAGGTTGGAAGTATTTAATAGTCAATGCTTTAAAGCTGCTTGAAGATGAAGGCTATTTAGCACTTTTTAGCTGTTCTCACTCAATTACAAGTAAGGATTTATTAGATTTAGCTCTTAGCAGTTCAATAATTGAAAGGTGTAATTTAGAAGTAATTGAATTTTTAAAGCAGGATATCGACCATCCTTATATTTTAAATATTCCTAATTCTTTATATTTAACAGGGGTTTTATTAAGAAGGCTTTAAAATGATATGGCTCTTTTTTTATTCAAAAGAGCTATTTTTTTTAGAGATGCTAGGGTTAAGGGAAAAAGGCTTGTTTGTAATGAAAAAATACTTTAAAAAGATTATTAACACTTTATTTGTTTATGATATTGAATATAAAGATATCGGGTGTAATAGGGTAAAAAACTTCTGTTTAATATTGTATAATAAACCAATTGAATGCAAGGATTAAAAATGATTTTACTTATAAGACACTCATTAGCAGAAGATTTTGCGAGCAGTGATTTTGAAAGAAGATTGACAAGAAGAGGAGTTAAAAGAGCTTTTAGATTTTTTGAAGTAATAAGCAAAATGTATCCTGAGATAGATTATATAATCTCTTCTGAAGCCTTAAGGGCTAAACAGACGGCTGAAGTTATGAAGAAGTTTTATGAAAATGCAAGATTTATAACAACTCCAAAGCTTTATCAGGCAAGTATAGAGGATTTTAAAGAGGTTTTAAAAGATATAAACGGTAAAATAGCAATTGTCGGGCACGAACCTGATTTAAGCGAATTTGCAAAGTTTTTGTTAGTTTCTCCAAACCTTCATATAAAACTTTCAAAACCTTCTTTAATGGAAATTGATGAAGATGTATTAAAAAATCTGTATCAGTATAAACAGATAAAAGCTGTTTATGAAAATTTTGTTAAATTTAAAGGTGTTAAATGAATTTACAGGAGTTGCAAAAATATATAAAAATTATTGATACCCCACTTGATGTAAATCTTGAAATACCTCATCTTGCTTATATTGAGGCTAAGAAAAAAGAACCTAAGATTTTGTATTTTAAAAATCCAACTCAAAATGGCAAAAAATTTGATATTCCGGTTGTTATGAATATTTTTGCAAATGATGAGGTTGTAAGGGATATTTTTGAGAGGGATTTAGAAGAGATTGCCGCTGAGATTGAAGAGCTTATAAAAATGAAACCTCCAAAAACTTTAAGCGAAAAACTAAAAGCGTTTGGGAAACTTTTTGCTATTAAAAACACTATTCCAAAAGTGATAAAAGATGCTGAGTGTCAGTATCATATTTATGAGGGTGAAGCGGCAACTCTTGATATGCTGCCAATTCTTAAAACCTGGGAACTTGATGGCGGTAAGTTTATTACAATGGGGCAGGTTTATACAAAAAGCCTTGATGGAAATATTAGAAATGTTGGAATGTATAGGCTTCAAGTATATGATAATAAACGCCTTGGGCTTCACTGGCAAATTCATAAAGACTCAGCACATCTATTTTGGGAGTATAAAAAAGCTGGTAAAAAGATGCCAGTTAGTATAGCAATTGGAGGTGACCCTTTATTTACGTGGTGTGCAACTGCCCCTATGCCACCTAGAATATTTGAAGTTATGCTTTATGGGTTTATAAGAAGAAAAAATTCCCGCCTTGTTAAATGTGTAAGCAATGATTTAGAAGTCCCGGCAGATGCCGATATTGTAATTGAGGGGTGGTGTGACCCAGAGGAAATGGAAATTGAAGGAATGTTTGGCGACCATACGGGATATTATACTCTTAAAAAACCGTTTCCTGTAATGCACGTTGAAACAATTACTACAAAAAAAGAGCCTGTTTATTACGCAACGGTTGTTGGAAAACCTCCTCTTGAAGATAAATATATGGGATATGCTACTGAGAGAATATTTTTGCCTCTTTTAAAAACGACAGCCCCAGATTTAATTGATTATGCAATGCCAGAGAATGGAGTGTTTCATAATTTAATACTTTGTAAAATCGCTCCAAGATACCCGGGACACAGCCTTCAGATTATGCATAGTCTGTGGGGGGTCGGGCAGATGAGCTTTGTAAAGCACGCTATTTTTGTAAGTGAAGATGCCCCGCCTCTGAGGGATTATAAAAAAATCACTGAATATATCCTAAATCATTTTGACCCTGAGAATATCCTTATCAGTAAGGGAATAGTAGATGAGCTTGACCATTCAAGCATAAAAGAGCTTGTAGGCGGTAAGCTTGGTATTGATGCTACAAAAGAGGCTAAGGGAATTGATATTGAAATTTTAGAGGATAAAGAGCTTTTTGAGAGAATAAAAGAGCTTGATGAGAGCGTAGAAGAAATTAAGCAGTATATGACTCATACCAAAAATCCAATATGTGTAATAAAATACAAAAAAACAAAAAGAGCCCGTGAAATTTTTGATAAGTTAAAAGCACTAAAAAAACATCTTAGAATTGTAGTGTTTATTAATACGCCTGAGACTTTTAATCCTTATATGTTAATTTGGAGAGTCACAAACAATATTGATGCGTTGCGTGATATCTGGATTGAAGAGATTATCGGGATTGATGGTACAAATAAAGATAAAAATATTGATGAGTTTGACAGAGAGTGGCCGCCTGATGTTGATACCACAAAAGAAGTCATTGAAAAATTAAAAAACCTTGGACTGATTGAAGGAATAAGCGAAGAGGAGCTTAGGAAATATCAGGTTATATAAGGATTGATTTTATATACTCTTCTAAGCCCTCTAAGCTTTTTATGTCATCACTTTCAAACACCATTTCGATAATTATATTGTTTAACGTATAAATAAAGATTGTAAATTCCGGCTTGATTGGATTTTTGAAATTTCTTGAAATTGTAAAAAAGCTTATTGAGTCTTTTTTCAGCTTCATTTCTTCAATTTCTTTATCTTCAATTTTTATGATAGAATTAATATCACCTTGATAAGATTTAATAACCAAAGCATTTGCCGTTACGTCTAGTTCTATTAAGTCAATATAGTTCATTGCAAATCCTTTTTTAAAATTATACTAAGGAGGTTGAAATTTTACAAGTAATAAAAGAGATTGAAAAAGTTATAAAAGGAAAAGAAGAAAAAATAAAATTGATTCTTTGTGCTTTTTTGGCAAACCAGCATGTATTGATTGAGGATATTCCGGGAGTTGGAAAAACAACAATGGCAAAAACCATTGCAAAGGTTTTAGGACTTGAATTTAAAAGGATTCAATTCACAGCCGATATGCTTCCAAGTGATATAATAGGGGTTAATTATTTTGATGTTAAAAAAAGAGAGTTTGTTTTTAAAAAAGGTCCTGTTTTTACAGATATTCTGCTTGCAGATGAAATAAACCGCGCATCTCCTAAAGCCCAAAGCGCTCTTTTAGAGGCAATGGAGGAGAGACAGGTTAGTATTGATGGAATAACGTATAAATTAAGTGAGAATTTTTTTGTAATAGCTACTCAAAATCCAAAAGAACACGGTATTTATCCTCTGCCCCTTTCCCAAATAGACAGGTTTGGAATAAGTCTTAGTGTAGGTTATCCTGATAAAGATTCAGAAAAACTTATTTTGCAAAGAAAAGAGATTAAGTTTAATACCTTTAAAGAAGCTGTGGAATTAAAAAAAAGGGTCAAAAATATATATGTAGATGAAAAGATTTATGATTTTATTGTAAAAATAGGGGAAGTTAGCAGAAAAATTTTTGAGATTGGTCTTTCAACAAGGGCTTTGATATCTTTGCTTGAAATAAGTAAGGCGTATGCTTTTTTAAATTCAAGAGAGTTTGTAATAGATCAGGATGTTTTAGATGTTTTAAAATATATTACGACTCACAGATTAGGTGAGAATTCAGATGAAAAAATTATTAACTACATCTATTAAAGTTAAAAAAACAAAAAACTTTTATTTAATTATTTTGCTGATGGTGCTTTTTTTTATAATGGGGTATGTTCATAATAACAATTTAGCTTATATTACTCTTTTTTTTATTTTTTCTTTTAGTCTTATTGGAATGATTTTAGGAAGAGTCAATATAAAAAAAGCTTTCTATTCACTTCCTGATATCAGGATTTTTGCAGGGGATAAGGTTGTTTTGCCTTTTAAAAAGGAAGGGGATTTTTTTGCAGAAATTGAAAATGAAGTGATTTTTGAAAAAAGGGGAATTAATAAAAAAGAGTTTTTGATAAAAAGTTCTTATCCGTTTAAGCTTGCGGTTTTTTATAAAAAAATTCCTGTAAAAGTTTTAGTTTATCCGGCTTTAAAAGGGGAGAGTTTAAAAACAGCTTTTTTTGGAAAAGAGGAAAATGATTTTGAGGGTTTAAAACAGTATAACTATGAAGATATGAAATATATTCACTGGCCATCTTTAGCTAAGGAGGATTTACAGGTAAAGGTTTTTGGAGGAAAGAAAAAAGGCAGGGAGCTGGTTTTTGATTATTCAAAAATTCCAGGAAATAAAGAAGATAAAATATCTCAGCTTGCAAAGTGGGCTTATGAGGCGTATGAGATGGGGGAAGAGTTTAAAATAATTTTGCCTGATATGGAAATTAATTCAAAAGAGGGGTTTGATGAGGTATTCAAAAAACTGGCTTTATATTGATATATTGGTTTTTGTTACGTTTTTGCCGTTTTTTTTTGTTTTGCCTGTTTTAATGAAAGTTTTTGTAATTGTGGGAGCTTATTTCGTATATAAAAAAAAGACTTCTGTTCTTTGGCTTTTAGGGGCTTTTAGTATTGTTTTTTCTTTTTATAACTTTTGGGAGTTTAAAGATTTTAGGCTTTATGTCAAATTTTTGGCAAGTATGCTTGTTTGGGGATATTATCTTCAAAGAACAAAAGAGGTGAATTTTTATGTAAAGCTTACACCTTTTTTGTTTTTTGGTTTAGGAATTGTCTTTTTTCAGAATGTCTATATGCTTTTTTATTTATTGTTTGAGATTTTTATTTTTTTAGTGCTTGTTTTTTACAGATATATGAATTTAAAAGATTCTTTAATAAAATCTTTTCAGGTTTTTTTGTTTTCTTTGCCTTTAGTTATTTTGCTTTTTCTGTTTTTTCCAAGAGTTCATCAAAGACACTTTATTTTTGGATTTTCAGGAGAGAACTACTCAAGCAGTTTTAGTGGGATTGTAAAAGCTTCAAATGAATCTGTCACTCTTAGTAAAACCCCTGTTGTTGAATTTAAACTCTCAAAAATCTATCCAAAAATTTATTTAAGGGGAGATGTTTTAAATATCTATAAAAACGGGGAATGGGTAAGGGGAATTAGTATTAAGGATAAGCTTGTAAGCATTTCTGATTTAGAGGTTTATTATTTAAAAGAGTATCCAAACCTACAAAATTATATTTTTGCGGTTGATTTGCCAATAGAGAGCGAATATGGGAAGCTGGATGAAAACTTTGTTTTAAAGTCTAAAAAACCTATAAACAAACTGCTTTTTATTCAAATAACGTCTGCATTGAATTATAAACTCTCTCCTGTAAAATTTCCTTTTATTGATCTAGTATATGATAAAACAAAAAATTTAAACGCTCAAAAAGAGGCAAAAAGATTTTTAAAAATAAAAGATGAAAAAAAACGCTTAAGTGAAATTATCAAATTTTTTAAATCACAAAAAATTGTTTATTCGTTAAAACCTAAAAATCTTGACCCTTTAAATATAGTGGATTCTCTATTTGAGAAAAAAAGAGGATACTGTACCCATTTTGCCTCTGCATTTACTCTTTTTTGCAGAATGGCGGGTCTTCCTGCAAGGGTGGTTGTAGGATATATGAGCAATTCATCTATAAAAGGCTATTATAAAATTTATTCAAAAGACGCTCATGCGTGGAGTGAAGTTTTGATAAATGGAATTTGGGTAAGAGTTGACCCGACGGAGTTTGCTTATAAAAATGAGAGTATAAAAGAGTTTGCAAAAGTAAAGCCAAATTATCTTGATGTTTATCTTTCATATATCAGATTTTTAATAGAAGAGTGGATTTTAAAGTATGACGCTTTTAAACAAGAAAAATTTTTAAAGTTTTTTAAAGCTCATTTTGTTACAATAATAATAAGTTTTTTGATTTTTGTTGTTTTAATTGTGTTGATTGCAAAAAACTTAAGAAGAAAAGAACTCTTAGACCCGCTGTATAAAAAACTTAAAAAAAGACCGCAAAAGCAAAGTGTTTATGAATTTTTAAGCAGTTTTAACGATAAGCGTTTAGATGAGATAAATGAGCTATATCAAAAGATTGTCTTTTATAAATCCACAAAAGAGGATATTAAAAAATTAAAAAGACTGATAAAAAATTATAAAGGAGAAAAATGACTTACAAAGCTTACAATATAAAATCGTTTAAGGAATTAAATAAAGAAAAAAAGCTTTTGCCTGAAAATGAAATAAAAGAGATAGAGATAGCCTCGCTTGTTTTTCCGTTTAAGGTAAATAATTATATATTAAGTTTAATTGACTGGGAAAATTATAAAAATGACCCGATTTTTAGGCTTGTTTTTCCACAAAAAGAGATGTTAAAAGAAGATGATTATAAAAAACTTATTGAAAATTTGAATGACAAAGAAAAATTAAAAAAAGCGGTTTATGATATTAGAATGAGCCTAAATCCCCATCCTGCCGGACAAAAAGAAAACATTCCCGAAATTAACGGAAAAAAACTTGAAGGAAGTCAGCATAAATATAAAGAGACAATTTTATTTTTTCCAAAACAGGGACAAACCTGCCACGCATATTGTAGTTTTTGTTTTAGATGGCCTCAATTTACAGGGATAAATGAACTTAAATTTGCTAGTCGTGAGGTTGAGGTTTTAATTGATTATATAAGAGCAAATCCTACAATTACCGATATTTTATTCACAGGTGGTGACCCGCTTGTAATGAGCTCAAAACTTCTAAGAGCTTATGTTGAGCCTATACTTAAGGCAAAGATACCTCATCTAAAAAACATCCGCTTTGGCTCAAAAGTGCTTGGATTCTGGCCTTACAGGTTTGTAAGTGACCCTGACAGTGAAGATTTGTTAAATCTTTTTAAAGAGATAGTTGATAGCGGATATCACCTTGCTTTTATGGCTCACTTTAACCATTATAAAGAACTTGGAACTGAAGTATTAGAAAAAGCTGTTAAAAATATTCAAAATACAGGTGCAATAATAAGAACTCAGTCACCTGTTCTTAGACATATAAACGCAAGTAGCGAAGTTTGGGAGAAGATGTGGAAAAAGCAGGTAAGTCTTGGAATGATTCCTTATTATATGTTTATTGCACGCGATACTGGAGCTAAGCACTATTTTGATGTGCCTTTGTATGAAGCCTGGAAAATTTATAAAGGTGCAATAAGTAAGGTTTCAGGGCTTGCAAGAACTGTTAGAGGTCCTAGTATGAGTGCGGCTCCCGGGAAAATAGGGGTTGTTGGGGTAAGTGAAATAAATGGTGAGAAGGTTTTTGTTTTAAATATGCTTCAGGCAAAAAATCCGGAGCTTGTGGATATTCCTTTTTTTGCAAAATTTGATGAAAAAGCCAGTTGGATAGATGAACTTAAACCGGCTTTTAGTGAAAAATTTATTTTTGAGTAGGGCTTGCCCCTACCATATTTAAAAAACCTCCTGTAACAGTGTCTATGGTGGCTATGTGATTATCAAGCCATGGTAAAAAGTATTCTTTAAAATATTTTTTAAGCCATTCATATTCGTTTAAATGTTTTTTTACTTCATTTAATTCGTTTATTATTCTGTCGTGTTCCATTTTGTGAGGGACGTATGCAAAAAATCCATATTTTTTCATTAAATTTTCTTCAAATTCAAAATGCTGTTTTACATCTTCAAAAAATTCATCAAATTCTTTTTGTAAAGGCTCTTGTTTTTCTATTTTTTCAAGCAGTTTTTTTAGAATTTTAACTTCATTTTCGTGTATTTCATTCATCGGTTCAAATACGACTTTTTTTATCTTCATTTATATCCTTTTTTTCAATTATAACCTGTTAATTTGCTAAAATTATTGATATAAATCAACAAAAGAGGGAATATGGAGTTAAAAGATATTTTTTTATTTAAAGGGTTAAGTAAAGAGGATTTAGAAAAAATTGAGAGTTTTAGTATTGTTAAACATCTAAAAAAGGATGAAATAGTTTTTTATGAAAAAGAGACACCAAGTTATCTGCATCTGCTTCTTAGCGGGAGTGCGAGGGTTTATAAGGTTGATAATAAAGGAAATGAACTTATTATTCATAAGTTTAAGGCTCCTTCTTTAATAGCAGAACTTGCAAACCTTGAAGATATACCATATCCTGCAAACTGCGCTATGGAAAGTGACGGGATTATTTTAAAAATTGAGTTTTCTAAGTTTAAAGAGTTTATGAAAAAAGGGGAAGTCTGCTTTAATATAATGAGCTCTTTACTTAAAAAGATGAAATATCTTGACGGGGTTATACAAGCAAATCTGATTTTTGATACCAAAACAAAAATTGCAAAATTTATATATGAAAACCCGGAAGCTTTTGAAGAGTTAAAACAGCACTCAATTGCTTCGATTTTAAATATAAAACCTGAAACATTAAGCAGAAAATTAAAAGAATTTAAAGATTTAGGAATTATTGAAAATAGAGGAAGCAGGCTTATTGTAAAAGATAAAGAACTTATTAAAAAATATTTCAGTTGGTGAGGCAAAGCCTCAAAAGGAGGGCTTGTATAAACGGATTAGCTTGCTAAATCTTTTCCAAAATCTTTGTGAATATCTCCTGAAATTACTCCAAGGTTAAATGTTTCTTTTAAGAAATTGTAAATATCGTCATTTACAAACTGAGGAGCGTTTGGTCCGATATAGATATCTTTTATTCCAAGACTAAGCAGTGCTAATAGAATAATAATAGCTTTTTGCTCCATCCACATTAAAGCAATTGATACCGGAAGCTCATTAATATCTTTAATTCCAAGAGCGTTTGCAACTGCAAGTGCAATATGTACAGCTCCGTTAGAGTCATTACATTGACCAAGGTCGATATATCTTGGAATGTCAGTACCAGGTACTGTTCCAAAATCAACGTCGTTAAATCTGAATTTACCACAGCTTGAAGTAATAATTATATGGTCTTTTGGAACTGCAAGTGCAAGTTCTCTAAAATAGTCTCTTTTTCTACCAGGTGCGTCACATCCTGCAATTACCCATACTCTTTTTAATTTTCCTTCTTTAATAGCATCAAGTACTTTTGCTCCATAAGCTTCTAAAACAGTTTTATAATGGTGTCCTGTTGCTATTTTTTCGTCACTTTCAAATCCTGTTACATCAGGAAGTTCTAAAGTATGGTCAATTAGCGGATCAAAATTATCGTTTTCTATTTTTTTAGCGCCTTCCACACCTGTAATTTTGTAAGTATAAAGTCTGTCAATGTAGTTTTTAACTTTTGGTGATTTTTCAGGCGGTACGATACAGTTAGTATTAACCACACATGTTCCGTTCCATTTGCTGAATATGTCAGTCTGGTCATACCAGGCTTTACCTATGTTGCCTTTTAAGTTTTTAAATTTTCTTAAATGAGGATATCCGTGTGCAGGTAGCATTTCTGAGTGAGTATATACATTGATTTTATCAGATAAACCTCTTTCTTCTATTCTTTTTAGAAGTTTTTCAAGCATATCAAGGTTATGTCCTGAAACTAAAATACCTTTACCTTCAGCTTTATTTTGAGTAACTTCAACAGGTGCAGGAATTCCAAGTGCTTTTGTATGTAAATCACTTAATAAATCCATAACTTTTACACCGGCATTTCCTACTTTCATAAGCTGAGCTATGTGTTCGTCAAAATTAAAGTTTACGTTTGTAAGTGTAAAATATAAAGTTTCAGCTGTTACATCATCAATATCCATTAATGTTTTCCATTCATTTTCATCGCCGAAATCTTCAATAAGTTCTCTTGCGTGTTCTCTGTATGCACTAAGTCCTCTTAATCCATAAGTCATTAAATCCTGAAGTCTTGATTTTGTAGCGTCTTTACCACAAACACCTTTGCTCTCACCATGACTTCCACATCCTCCTGGTGCGCTCATTTCACATTGCCAGCAAAGAAACGGTAAATCACAGGCTTGAGGTTTTTTATTTTCATTTTTATTTCCAAATAGTCCAAACATTTTTTTCTCCTTTTGTTGTTTTGAAGTATTTTAGTTATTATTTTGAAACGTTTCATTGATTGTGGTCAATAAAAAGATAATTTTTGTAAAAAAGGATAAAAATGGTATTAGAAGCTGTTTATAAAAACAGATGTCCAAGATGTTTAGGAGATATTACTTCAATGAGGCTTGATAGAGGGGAATTTTGTGATAAGTGTATGAAAGAGATTAAGAGTTTTGAATTGTGCGATGGGCTTAAAAGTTATGAAAAGTTTTGCAAAGCGGATAAAAAATTAAAAGAGTTTAATAAATTTTTTAAATCAAAAACAGGAAATAAGCTTAGTTCCATTCAAAAAATGTGGGCAAAGAGATTTTTTTTAGATAACTCTTTTGCTCTTTTAGCGCCAACCGGAATTGGAAAAACAACGTTTGGATTGTTACTTAGTGCATTTGTAAAAAATGCCTATATCATATTTCCCACAAAACTTCTTGTACTTCAGACACTTGAGAAGTTTAAAGAGTGGGGAATAGATGTCTTGGCTTATACAGGTAAAAAGAAAGAAAAAGAGCTCATAGAAAAAGGTGAATATGATATTTTAATAACAACTACTCAGTTTTTATATAAAAACAAAGATATAATCAATAAAACATTTGAACTGGTTTTTGTAGATGATGTTGATTCGATACTTAAAAGTGGCAGAAAAATTACTGATGTTTTAGCTCTTCTTGGGTTTAGCGAAGAAGATTTAGAATATGCTTTAAAACTTATTGAAAATAAAGAGTATGAAAAACTCGAAAAACTTTCAAAAAAGAAAAAAGGGAATCTGATTGTCTCATCAGCTACTGCAAATCCCCGCTCAAAAAGAATTTTACTGTTTAGATATCTTTTAGGGTTTGAAGTAAGCCGTCCAAATCTTAATTTGAGAAATATAGAAGATTTATATGATGAAAATTATTCTTGGCAAAAATCTATTGAGTGGATAAAAAAACTCGGGTGTGGGGGACTTCTGTTTTTACCGGGAAATGAAACAAAAGAGACCCTTTACCAATATACGGAATTTTTAAATACAAACGGAATAAAAGCTTATACTTATGAAGAATTTGAAGAGCATTTAGAAGAGTTTAAAAAAGGAGAGTGTTTTTTTGTTGGGTTTGCTAGCTATAGAAATCCTCTGGCAAGGGGTATAGATTTACCAGAAGCCGTAAGATATACGCTTTTTGTCGGTGTTCCTAAAATGGAATTTAATTTAAAAGAAGAAAATTACAGAAATTTATATTTTATAACTTTAGCGGTTTTTCCTTATTTAATGAAAAATAAAATTTTAGACACCAAAGAAGCGATAGAAATTCAAAACTATATTAACTTTATGAAAAAATATCTCTTTTTTACCCAGCTTCATCCAAAAGTTGAAGAAAAATTAAAAGGAATTTCCGAAAAACTAAAAGAGCTTATTAAAAGATATGAAAATGAGATAAAAAATTCCCCTGAAATTAATTTTGATGGGGAAAAAATAATTACAGCCGACATTACGGGATATATTCAGGCAAGTGGAAGGGCTAGCAGGTTTTATAAAGGGCATTTGACAAAAGGTATTGCTTTAACACTTGTTGATAATCAAAAAGCTTTTTATTCTCTTAGAAAAAAACTCAGATGGTTTAGCGAAGCGGAATTTAAAAGAGTAAATGAGGTAGATTTAGAAATACTTTTAAAAGAAGTAAATGATAGTAGAAAAAGTAATGAAAAAATAAATCTTAAAACCACTTTTGTAGTTGTAGAGTCTCCTACAAAAGCTAAAACTATTAGTTCGTTTTTCGGGCGTCCAAGCAGAAGAATAATTGACGGAGTTAGCGTATATGAGATTTTGCTTGAAGATAGGGTGTTGGTAATTACGGCAAGTATCGGGCATGATTTTGACTTGGTTGAGAATGAAGGGGTTTGGGGAGTTGTTAATAAATATATTCCGATATTTAAAATATTAGAAGATAAAGATAAAATCCTTAAAGCTCTTAATCTCTCTTCAAGCGAAGTGGAAGAGGTTTTTATAGCTACCGACCCTGACAGAGAAGGCGAAAAAATAGCGTTTGATTTAACTTTAAACAATAAGCCTTATAATTTCAATATAAAAAGAGCCGAGTTTCACGAAATAACAAAATATGCTTTTGAAGAGGCTATGAATAATCCAAGAAGTGTTGATATGAATTTAGTCGCCGCTCAGTTTGTAAGAAGAATAGCTGACAGATGGGTAGGATTTAAAGTGTCTCAATATTTGCAAAAACTTTTAAATAACGCACATCTCTCCGCCGGACGGGTTCAAACTCCTGTGCTTAAATGGATATGTGAAAGAACTGAAAAACTAAAAGAGAAAATTTATGTTGTAAGAATTGAATTTGATGATGTTAAAGTAGATTTTGAATTTGATGATAAACAAGAAGCTATTGAATTTTATGAAAGTATTCCTGAAGTAATAGAAATTAAAAAAATATTCCAAAGAGAAGAGAGTTTAATAGAAAAACCTTTTAATACATCTGATTTATTAAAAGAAGCGGCTATAAAGCTTAAATTTTCTCCTCAAAAAAGTATGCAACTAGCTCAAGAGCTATTTGAATTAGGTTTTATTACTTATCACAGAACCGATTCCCACAGAATTTCTCCTCTTGGCAAGAGCATTGCAAAAGAGTATATCATCGAAAATTTCGGGCAAGAATATGTAAAACTCAGAAGTTTTGAAGAAAGCGGGGCTCATGAGGCGATAAGGGCTACGACTTCAATGGATAAAGAGGATTTAAAAAGTTTTGTACTTACAAAAAATATGGAAATAAGCGGTGAACATTTAAGACTGTATGATTTGATATTTAGAAAATTTATAGCCTCTCAAATGAAAGAGACAAAAGTTCTAAAAGAGAAGTTTAAAATATTTACAAAAGAAGAAGAATTCATTACAAAAATATTAGAAAACGGGTTTAACTTGATTTATTCTGTAAAAGTCTATGAAATAGAAGAAGGAGAAAAAAAGATTAGAAAATCTTATTTTGAAAAATCAAAATATCCTCCTTACACATACGCAGATGTTATTGAAATGATGAAAGAAAAAGGAATAGGAAG
>Ga0256838_1000445_pt1 | contig 25901 bp, 26 predicted proteins | sample 4571419metaG_FD_185978 | JGI IMG/M metagenome (GOLD analysis project Ga0256838, IMG submission 185978) | Hydrothermal vent microbial communities from Guaymas Basin, Mexico - 4571-419 | ecosystem: Environmental > Aquatic > Marine > Hydrothermal vents | place: Mexico: Guaymas Basin | collected...
AAATAAAAATGCAAAATCGATGATAGATCGTGGTCTTGTATATGTTGGAAATAAGAAAGTAATGGTGGCTCGTGCAGAGATAGATTCAAAAACTATTTTTAGAGTAACTAAAATAGAAAAACCAAATGTTATATTTGAAAATGATGATTTGGTAGTAGTTGATAAACCAGCATATATAAATTCTGATGAATTAGAGAGACAATTTAAACCAGCTGTTCTTTTACATCGTCTTGATAGAGAAACAAGTGGTGTACTTATGCTTGTTAAAAATGAAGAATTTCGTCAAAAGGCTATAAAAGAGTTTAAAAAAGATAATGTTTATAAAGAATATATTGCATGGGTTGAGGGTATTATGACTGAACCTATAGAAGTTGATAAAGCAATACTTACAACTAAAAAGAATAATCGTGCTATTAGTAATGTATCTTCAAAAGGAAAACCAGCAAGAACAGAGTTTTTTCCAGATATTGTAAGTGCTAAAAAAACAAAAGTAAAATGTATTATCCATCATGGAAGAACACATCAGATTCGTACACACCTTCGTTATGTTGATCATCCTATCATTGGTGATGAGCAATATGGTGGAAGACGATCTAAAAGAGTAATGCTTCATGCTCATAAAGTTAGACTTTTAGGATTTGAGTTTATTGCTCGTGAACCAAAATCTTTTACACATTTTGAGTAATGTGGAAAGTTTATATGTTAAAATGTAGTGATAATACCATCTATACAGGTATTACTACAGATTTAACAAGAAGATTAAAAGAACATAATTTTTTAAAATCTGGTGCTAAATATACTAGAAGTCGAAGACCTGTAGAACTAATTTTTTATGAAAATTATAATGATAGAATAGGGGCAAGTAAAAGAGAGTACGAGATAAAAAATTTATCTCGTATTGAAAAACTAAAATTAGTATACTAATTGATTGACACCACTTTCTTGGGCTTTATATAGCATCATATCAACTTGGTCTAGTGTTTCTTCTATATCATCATTTTCATGAACCATTACAGCTAATGATATTGTTATGTCTATTATTTCAGAGTTATTATCAAGTAAAATAGCTTTTTTCACTTCTGTTTGTAATCTTTGTGCAATTTTAATTGCTGTTTCTTGATTTGTATTTTTTAATATTAAGCAGAACTCTTCATTTGAAAATATAGAAACCAAATCATTATAATTTGTAGTAGATGTAAGAATGTTTGATATATGAATAGTTATTTTATCTATTATATCTGAAGCATATTTATTTCTTAAAGTTTTTATATTATCTATACCAACTGTTACCAATGAAAATTGTTCATCATTTATAGAAGCTTCTTCTTGATATTGGAACATATATTTATAAAAGTATCGACGATTATATAAGCCTGTTAAAAAATCACGATTTGCATGATTTAAAAGAGTTTGTATATTTTCTAATGCTTCTATTGTATTATCTATTCGACATGTGAATTCTTCTTTAGAAAAAGGTTTTGATATATAATCATTAGCACCTTCTTTTAAAAATGAAGCATTTACATCTTCATTTTCATTAGATGAAAGAGCTATTATAGGTAAGTCTGTTTTATCAAATTTTTTTCTAATTTCACTAGTTAATTCTAAACCATCCATTACCGGCATATTATAATCAGTAACAACTAAATTTATATTTGGATTTACATCTAGTATTCCTAAAGCTTCTTCTCCATGAGCTACTGTTATAACCTTATAAAACATATTTTCTAATAAATTTTGTAATTGCTTTCTATAAACCATAGAATCATCTACTACAAGGATTGTATTATTTTTATTTTTTTGAAGTCTAGTTATTTTACTAATAAGATAATCTATAATATTGTTATCATCTTTTTTAGAAATATAATCAATAATCTTTTTTTGAAGGATTTCTTTTTTTAATTTTTTATCCATATTTCCACTTAATACTATAACTTTATTACCTTTTGAAATAGCATAATCTACAACTTCTCCATTTGGAGCATCTGGTAAATTTAAATCCAATAATGTTATAAAATAGTCATATTTTTTTAAAAAAAGTTTAGCTTCAGATAACTTATATGCGACATCAACTTCAACATTTAACTCTTGTTGTAGTTTTTTTATAATTAAATCTGCTAATGTTTGGTCGTCTTCTACTATTAGTATTCTATCATTCATAAATATAACCTTGAATATTTTTATGAAATTTTAACATAATTAGGTAAAATTAATATATGAATCATTTAGATAATATAATAAATAAATTAAAAAATAGAGAAAATATTTTTTTAACTGGTGGTGCAGGTGTTGGAAAGACAACAATAACTCAAAAAGTTATAGAGTATTTTAAATCAGAATCTAAAAAAGTTGCATGTTTAGCTTCTACAGGTATGGCAGCAACACTGATAAATGGACAAACATTACATAGTTTTTTGGATTTAGGAATATCTAAAAATTTAGATGAATTAGAAAAAAATTCTAAATTAGAGATTAAAAAAAAGATTAAAAACTTAATTTCATCTATGGATTTAATAGTTATAGATGAGATTTCTATGGTAAGTGAAACATTGTTTGAGATGATTGTTTACAGATTTAAACAATCAGAATTTACTGGTTCTATATTGATAGTAGGTGATTTTTTACAACTTCCACCAATTACAAATTCTTTTAATGATATTAAGTTTGCTTTTGAAGCATCATCTTGGAATAATTTAAATTTTACAACTATAGAGTTAACCCACATATATAGAACCGATGATAGAAATTTTATAAGATTATTAAATGAAATTAGATTTGGTAAAGTTGATGAAGATATACATAATAATTTAAATGAGTATATTAAGCCATTAGCAGATAATTTAAGTGAATTTACTTTTTTGTTTGGTAAAAATAAAACGGCTTCTTTACATAATAAAAAGCAACTTTCATATATAGATAATGATATATTTATTAAAGATGCACAAGTTATTAAACATGTTAAAAATATAAAAGATGTAGATATAGATAGATTTATAAATGATGCTAAGATTGAAAAAACATTAGAGTTAAAAATAGGTGTACCTATTTTATTTACAAGAAATGCTTGGAATTATTTTAATGGAGAGAGAGCTACAGTAGTAAATATAGATGATAATTATATATATGTTCAAAAGATAGATTCTAAAATTATTAAACTTGAAATGGTTGTTCAAACAAAAAATAAATGGGTTGAAAAAAAAGTAGATGGCATTATAGAAATAGTAGAAGAAGAACTATTTAGTATATATCAATTCCCTATAAAATTAGCATTTGCAATAACTATACATAAATCTCAAGGTATGAGTATTGAGGATTTAATAATTGAAACTAATGAAATTTTTGCACCGTCACAATTTTATGTAGCATTATCAAGAAGTTCAAATCCGAAAAGATTAACTCTTATAGCTCCAAAAAAACAATGGTATCAGCTTATTTTTGTAAATAATAAAGCTTTAAAGTTTACTCTTACCAATAGTAGTTTAATAAAAGATAAAACTCCTTAAAATAGGAGTTTTAAATATGATTATAAATCACTTTCATGTTTATCAAGATATTCAGCTACACCTTCAGTAGAAGCTTTCATACCATCATCACCTTTTACCCAACCAGCAGGACAAACTTCACCAAATTCGTTAGTGAAAAGCATAGTATCAACCATACGAATCATTTCATCAATGTTTCTTCCAAGTGGTAAGTCATTTATAACAGCATGACGAATAGTACCATCTGCATCTATTAAGAATGAACCACGAAGTGCAACACCATCATCTAATAGAACATCGTAAGCTTTAGAGATCTCTTTTGTAAGGTCAGCTACTAGAGGCATATTTACTCTACCTATACCACCTTTGTTTACTGGTGTTTCTCTCCATGCGAAGTGTGAAAATTGGCTATCTACAGATACCCCAATAACATTAACACCTCTTTCTTTAAAATCAGCTACTCTTTTTGAAAAAGCAATGATTTCTGAAGGACATACAAAAGTAAAATCTAGTGGATAAAAGAAAAGAACTGTACCTTTTTCACCATAATTTTCTGATAATTTAAAGTTGTCAACGATTTGACCATCTGCTAAAACTGTTGTTGCTGTAAAATCTGGAGCTTGTTTTGTTACTAACATATAATTTCCTTGTGTTTTTATAGTGAAATTTTACCAAATTTATGTTAATAGATAATTTATAAAGTTTGGATAATAAATAGTTAAAGAAAACTTTTATCTTTTATAAATTGATTCTCTTTATTATTATTTAAAATGATAATAAGTATAATCATTTTCTTTAAATAAAAATTAATAATAAAGAGGTTTTTTAATGTTAAGAAAAAGCTTAATAGCTTTATTAATATATGCTAATACTATGTATGCTCAAGATATAAATATAGAAGATAATTTTGATGATTTTATGGAAGTTATGGAAGAAACAACAGAGCTTGCAAATAAAAATAATATAGGAGCAGATCATGCTCCTGGAATAATAAATATATTGAAATATGATGATATGAAAAGGATAGGGGTTAATGATTTATATGAGGCTTTAGAACTTTTACCAAATGTTGAAGTTATTGTTAATAAAACTGGTACTAGAAATATCGTGTTTAGAGGTATTGGTGGCATTGACGGTAGTGGTAAAATTAAAATTATGATAGATGGTATAGAGCAAAATAGTGCAGCTAGTGGAATTGTACATTTTAATCTTCCCATAGATATTATTCAAAGGATAGAAGTTATTCGTGGACCGGCATCTGCTCTTTATGGAGAATATGCTTTTAGTGGAATTATTAATATAATAACACAAGAGGATACAAATCACATCTATACTAGATATATATCAGATAATGTCAATAGTTGCGGAGCTATTTTAAATTATAAAGATGCAGATATTAGTATAAATACAATTTTAAATTATACTTATGGTAATGGATATGAGCCTATAACTAAAGATAGTAGAGATATAACTGGTAAAGTTGAAACTCTTAGGGGTGATAAATCATTACTATCTAAAATCAAATATAAAGATTTAAAATTAAATATCTCTTTAAATAGGGCTATTAAAGGTGAAATGTTTGGTATATCTTCAAGAGGTGCTTTACCTAAAAATGATGGTGATGAAAATTTTATATATGATTATAAAACTATAGAATTATCATATAGATATTATGTTAGTAATAGCTTTTATTTAGAACCAACTTTAGGTTATTTTAAATATAGTTATTGGTTTAATGCTACAGAGATGGGAACATCTGATTTACCACCATTACCTCAGTTTAAAGATATACCTTTAAAAGCTATTGCTGATCTTAGATATAAAAAAAAGTATGTTAAATTAGATTCTTCATATACCTATAATTTACACAACTTGATATTTGGAATAGAGTTATCAAATATTGCAGAAGTATATAATTATAATAAAATTATTACTATGAGTGGTGTTTCTGAAACTGCATATGATAATCTAAATAATAGAGATATAGAAGCTATTTATCTACATGATAATATCACTTATAATGATAATATTATGATAAATATTGGTGCTAGATACGATAACTATACAGATAAAAGAAACAATATTGTAGATTCATTTATATCATCAAGAATCGCTATTATATATGATATGGATAGTATTAATATTTTTAAAGCTCAATATGCTACATCATTTAAAGTTCCAACATTTTTAGAACAGGATAAAGGTGCAAAAGAAGCTGAAAAGAATAGAATGTTAGAATTTCAATATATTTATAAAAAAGAAGATAAAAATTTTAAAACAACAATATTTTATTCTATTATAGATTCTATGATTTATTCTCCATCAGCTGTAGATGGATTAAGTTATTTAAACAGTATCGAGGATATTTTAAATTATGGAACGGAAATAGAATATACCCAAAATTTTAATAATAATTTTTTGTTGTCTTCAAATATATCTTATGTAAAAGCACAATATAAAGATTCTAAAAAAGATTTAGTTCTTTACTCTCCATGGCTTGCAAATTTATCTTTATCATACAAGCCATATTCTAAATTTTCAACAACTGTAAAATTTAGATATATCTCTTCTAAAGATAGAGAAGAAACAGATATAAGATCTAAATTTACATCTTCTACAATTGTTGATTTAGCATTTAGATATTTACCTACTTTTTCAAAAAATTTGGATTTATCTTTTGGTATAAAAAATATTTTTGATAAAACTTTAAAATATCCATCAAAAGTAAGTAATAGAGGTATAAGTTATGAAGATGATTTTATTATAAATGAAAGATATTATTTTATAGGTATAGATTATAAATTTTAAAAATGAAAATATTTTTTATAGTTATAGCACTTAGCTTATCTCTTTTTAGTTCTGATTTATTGAAAATTCATAGGAAACTTGTTCCTATGACACTTTTACAAGTAAAAAGTATTGCTAAAAAAGATGATAAAACTATAAGAATATTAATTATTGTAAATACAAATGAACTTTTGATTGCTCAAGAACTAGAAGAATTAATACCACATAAAATGAAAAACTTTGATATAAAAGTTGATATTCTTCAGGAATCTAATATTGATGATTTAATGAGTAAGAAATTTGATTCCATTTATACATTTTCTTTAAAAGATGAAACATATGATATTATAAATAATATTAGTTTTAATGGTACTGTAGTCACTTTTTCAAATTCTTATATAGGATTAAAAAAGGGTATGTTGATTTTTATAGATAAAAAGAAAAAAATAAATATCTATATGAATTCAAAAACTATGAAACTATTAAAAATCCCATTTAATAGTAAATTTTTATCAATTGTGAAATTAATTAATGAATAAAATATCATTATTATCTCAGATAGTATCTATTGTTATAGTATTTTTTGTATTGATTTTTAGTTTTTTTGCAAGAGAAATTTTTTTAATTCAACGAGAGAGTTTATATTCATTGGAAAAAGAAAAGATAAATATTGCAATAGATGTAATTAGCCCATCTATTATTTTAAATCTTGAATTTGGACTTACAGAGAATATTACAGCATCATTAGATCAGTTATTGAGTTCAAATAACTATTTTGTAGGTGCTAAATTTATTGATTTGACTTCAGATAAGATTATATTTGATAATATACCAATTAATGATGAAGTAATTACAACTACAAAAATTTTAAAAGATGATTCCTCAGTAAAAGTTGCTGAACTTACATTAGTTTCTTCTAATCAATACTATGAAGAAGCAGTTGCACAAAATAACTTATTTGTTATTAGGATGATTTTAATATTTTTAATGTTTCTTTTATTTTTTATCTTTTTATTAAAATTATTATTTAAACCATTAGAAACTATTTCTAAAAAACTAGCAACATATTCACCTCAAAATCACAGCTTATTTGACCTAAAAAATATTGATGGTAAAAATGAAGTTGCAGTTATAAATAATACAGTGGTTAGTTTAATAGATAGAATAGAAGAATATACAAAAGAGATGTTAAAAATAAATGAAAATTTAGAAATATCCAAAAATAAAGCTGAAGAAAGTACAAAATTTAAATCTGAATTTTTAGCAAATATGTCTCATGAGATTAGAACACCCATGAATGGTATCATAGGTATGTCTCATCTTGCTTTACAGACTAAACTAGATACCAAACAATATAAATATTTAAAAAATATTGATAATAGTGCAAAAAAATTGCTATCATTAATAAATGGTATTTTAGATCTTAGCAAGATTGAGGCTGGAAAATTAAATATAGAAAAAATATCTTTTAATTTATATAATGCCATACATAATGTTATTACAATGAGTGAAAATCAAGCAAATAAAAAAAATATAAAACTATTGCTTGAATATAATTTAAATAAAAATAAATATTATTTTGGTGATGAATTAAGAATTACACAGATTATAATAAACTTATGTTCAAATGCTATTAAATTTACAAAGATAGGTAGTGTAACCATTATTATTAATCAAATTAAAAAAGATTTGATTCAAATTGAAGTAAAAGATACTGGTATAGGACTAACAGAACAAGAACAAATTAAGTTATTTCAAAATTTTATACAAGCAGATGGAAGTACGACTAGAAAATATGGTGGGACAGGTCTTGGTCTTTCTATATCTAAACAATTAGTTGAGTTAATGGGTGGTAAAATATGGATAGAAAGCGAAAAAGAAAAAGGTAGTAGTTTTATTTTTAGTATAGAATTAAAAGAGATTAATCATACTAAAAATAGTATTATAAAAAATAAAATTTGTGTTAATGATATTAGTTGTTTAAGTACAAGTAAAATACTTTTAGCTGAAGATGATAAAATAAATCAAGAAATAATAATTGGTTTACTAGATGGTAGTGGTATAGATATAGATATTGTTAATAATGGTCAAGAAGCTGTTAATAAATTTCTTGAAAATAGTTATGACTTAATACTTATGGATTATGAAATGCCTATTTTAGATGGTTTAGAAGCTACTAAAATTATAAGAAAAAAAGATACAAAGATTCCAATTGTAGCATTTAGTGCAAATGTAATGAAAGAAGATATTTTAAAAATTAAAAAAGTAGGTATGGATGATATACTATTTAAACCTATTAATACAAATAAATTTTATAATCTTTTATTGAAATTTATTCCTAAGAAAAATATAGTCTTAAAAAATAAAAAAATAAAAGAAAACCTTATACAGAAAAGAGATAAAAGTTTATTAGATGGAGATAAGAGAAAATTTTTATTTAAAGAGCTTGAAAAGACTTTAGAAACTATGCAACCAAAAAGATGTAGCATTATGATTAATAAGATAGAAAAATATCAATTGTCCAACAAAGATAGAAAAATATTTAAAGATATAAAAGATATGATAGATGATTTTGAATTTGAAGAAGCTTCAGAAGCTGTAAAAGGGATATTATGAAAAAAACAATTTTAGTTGTTGATGATACTAAATTAAATATAGAAATATTATTAGATTTATTAGAACATAAATATAATGTAATACCAGCTTTAAATGGTAAAAAAGCATTAAAAATTATTTCTAAAATAAATATTGATTTGATTTTGCTAGATATTATGATGCCAGATATGGATGGATATGAGGTATGTAAAAATATTAAAGAAATGACAAATGATATACCAGTAATCTTTATAACTGCAAAGATAGATGATGATAGTATTGAAAAAGCTTATGATGTTGGTGGTATTGATTTTGTAGGAAAACCTTTTAGCCCTAGAGAAGTTATGTCAAGAGTTGAAGCACATTTAGCACTTTCTACTCAAACAAAAATGTTAAAGACACAAAAAGATGAATTAGAACAAGATAATATTACACTTTATAAAGAGATTCAAGAAACACAAAAAGAGATTATTTTTAAAATGGGTGCAATTGCAGAAGCGAGAAGTAAAGAAACTGGCAATCATGTAAAAAGAGTAGCTAGATATTCTGAAATTATAGCTATAAAATATGGGATGCCATTAGATGAGGTCAAAATATTTACAGAAGCTAGTCCAATGCATGATATAGGAAAAGTCGCTATAGAAGATGCTATATTAAATAAACCTGGTAAATTAAATAAAGAAGAGTTTAAAAGAATGAAAGAACATGCACAACTTGGTTATGACATGATTAAAGGCTCAAAAAGAGAATTATTAAAAACAGCTTCTATTATTGCTTATCAGCATCATGAAAAATATGATGGTACAGGTTATCCACAAGGTCTTAAAGGTGAAAATATTCATATATATGGAAGGATAACAGCGATTGCAGATGTATTTGATGCTCTTGGAACACATCGTGTATATAAAGAAGCTTGGAGTGATGAAAAGATATTTAAACTTTTTAAGGATGAAAAAGGTAAACATTTTGATCCTAAATTGGTAGATATATTTTTTGAGAATTTAGATGAAATTTTAAGTATTAGAGATGAATTAGTAGATACTATTAGTTTAACATAGCTAATAATATTGTACATAGTAACAATTTAGTGTTTTTTTTATTTAAACAAACACATTTTAGCTACCTTTAAAAATCTTAATTGTATAGTTACCACTAAATAAATTTAAGGAGAAGATAATGGCAGTAATTATTAATGATACTTGTATCAACTGTGGTGCTTGTATAGATGAATGTCCAGTAGAAGCAATCGTAGATGAGGATGATAATCCAACAGGTGAAGACACTTACTTCGTTCATGCTGACAAATGTGTTGAATGTGTAGATCATCACGATGAGCCAGCTTGTGCTACATCATGTCCTACTGAGGGTTGTATTACTTGGGATGCTATTGGTGACAGTCCATCACACCGTGATGATATTACAGATGAGCAACGCTCAAATCACGAACCAGTTGTAGACTAGTTCTTTTTTCTAAATATCTATAATAGAGTACCATTTAGGTACTTTATTACCTTCTAAACTTTCATAATCTTTTTTATTTAAACAAAAATATACTATTATTTAGGTATAATCACGCCTAATTTTATATTTACAGGAGATTTGATGGAAAGAACACTATCAATAATCAAGCCAGATGCAGTTGCTAAAGGCGTTATCGGGAAAATTTTAGATAGATTTGAAAGCAATGGTCTTAAAATTGCAGCAACTAGAAAGATTCAACTTTCTCGTGGTGATGCAGAAGCATTTTATGCTGTTCACGCTGAGAGACCTTTTTTCAACGACTTAGTTGATTTTATGATTAGTGGACCAGTAGTTGTTTCAGTTTTAGAAGGTGAAAATGCTATGCAAAAGAACCGTGATCTAATGGGTGCTACTAATCCAAAAGAAGCTGAAGCTGGTACAATCCGTGCAGATTTCGCTGAAAATATAGACGCAAATGCAGTTCATGGTAGTGATTCTGTTGAAAATGCAGCAATTGAAATTGCATTTTTCTTCTCAGAAAGAGAAATTTCTTAATTTAAGAAATTTTATTTACTAGATGAAAATAAAATTAATAAAAGTTGGTAAAACACCATTAGATTTTGAGATAGAATCTGATGAAATAACTTTTAAAGGTTTTTTACAGTATCATGCTGACAAATTAATTTTGTTAGAAGCAAAATTAGCAGGTGTAATTGATGTTGAGTGTAGTCAATGTGCTGAAAAATTTAAACTAAATGTTGATGAAGATGTTAAATTTTTCATCTCTGATGGTTTATATAATGGTAATAATTCTGATTTAGATGTTATTGAGTCGTTTGACTCTATAGCAGATATTGATGAACTTTTAAACTCTGAGATAGAGCTTATTAAAAGTGATTACATTCGCTGTGAAAATTGTCAATAAAAATTAATTTTATTGATATAAATAATTAAAAATTAAAGGAAAATAATATGGCAGTACCTAAAAGAAGAGTCTCTCATTCTCGTTCAGCGAAAAGAAGAACTCACTATAAAATCAAATTAGCTCGTCCAGTTAAAGATAAAGATGGAACTTATAAACTTCCACACCACATCAACCCAACTACTGGTGAGTATAAATAGTCAATGGTAAAAATTGCTATTGATGCAATGGGTGGGGACTTTGGTCCCGAACCAATTGTAAATGGTTGTATTGCTGCATTTAAAAGAAAATCATTCGAGCCTATATTAGTTGGCAAAAAATCTGAAATTTTACCTATGTTACCTAAGCGTTATAGAGATAAGATTTCTATAGTAGACACAGATGATGTTATCTCAATGAGTGATGCAGCCACAGATGCAGTTAAACGAAAAGAAAGCACTATATACAAAGCTGTAGAACTTGTAAGAAATGGGGAAGCTGATGGTGTAGTTTCTGCTGGTCATAGTGGTGCAACAATGACTCTTGCAATTTTAAAACTTGGCCGTCTTAAAGGTATTTTTCGACCAGCACTTATTGCTTTTATGCCAACTTCAGAAGGTAATCGTTCAATCGTTTTAGATGTTGGTGCAAATGTTGATTCTAAACCTGAGCATCTTGTTCAGTTTGCTATTATGGGTGGATGTTATGCTAAACATATCATGGGCATTGATAATCCTCGTATAGGTTTATTAGCCAATGGTGAAGAAGAGTCTAAAGGTAATGAAGTAACAAAATCTGCTTATAAACTTCTCTCAAATTATAAATGGTTTACTGGAAATGTTGAAGGTGGAGATATTTTTAATGGTTCTTGTGATGTTGTAACTTGCGATGGTTTTATAGGAAATTTAGTCCTAAAAACAAGTGAGGGTGTAGCTTCAACTATAAGTGGTTTAATAAAAGACTATATAAGGAAATCACCTATAGCTATAACTGGTGCATTACTTATGAGAAAAGTATTTAAACTTCTTAAAAAAGAGATTGATTATGCTGAGGTTGGTGGTGCTCCACTAATAGGTATCAAAGGTTGTGCAATAGTGAGTCATGGAAAATCAAATGCAAGAGCTATTGAGAATGCAATATATCAAGCTATTAGCTATGTTGATACAAATGTAAATAAACATATATTAGAAGAGTTACAAGAGTATAATAAAAAGGAAATATGATGGCTTATGCTGCTTTTAGATCTATAGGTGCTTACACTCCTAGTAAGATACTGACAAATGAAGAACTTGCAACAATGGTGGATACTACTGATGAATGGATAACTAAGAGAACGGGTATAAAAGAGCGTCATATTGCATCTGAAAATGAAACTACAAGTGATATGGGTGTTGAAGCTTCAAAATTAGCAATCCAAAGAAGTGGGATAGATGCTAGTGATATAGATATGCTTATCTGTGCTACTATTTCACCAGATTATTTTTGTATGCCATCTACTGCTACTACTATTTCAAAAAAATTAGGTCTTGGTAATGTTACAGCTTTTGATATATCTGCAGCTTGTACAGGTTTTGTTTATATACTATCTATAGCAAAAGCATTTATAGAGTCAGGTATGAAAAAAAATGTACTTATAGTTGGTGCAGAAAAATTATCTGCTATTACTGATTATACAGATAGAGGTACTTGTATATTGTTTGGTGATGGGGCAGGGGCAGCTGTTATTAGTGCGACTGACAACAAAGAGGAAGCTATCATCGATGTTCATACTGGTGCTGATGGTACTTATGCTGATTTACTTATGACACCAAATGGTGGTACAGGTTCACCTCATGATGCGATAGAACAAGAGGCTGGAAGTTGTTTTATGCAGATGAAAGGTAATGAAACTTTTAAAGTGGCTGTTCGTACACTTACTAAAGATGTTGTTGAAATCTTAGAAGTAAATAATATAAAAAGTGAAGAGATTAAGCATTTTGTACCACATCAGGCTAATTATAGAATTATAAAAGCTGTTGGAGATGCCTTAAAACTTACAAAAGAACAAGTTGTAGTTACAGTTGAAAAATATGGTAATACATCTGGAGCTTCTATCCCTATGGCGATAAATGATATATATGAAAATGGTTCATTAAAATCTGGTGAGTTATTATTGTTGGATGCTTTTGGTGGTGGTCTTACTTGGGGAAGTGCCTTAGTTCCATTTTCTCCATTAACAAAATAAATTATTATTTATTATTTAATTCAAATTATGCTTAAATTAAAGAAGTTATAAGTACAATAGCTTTAATTAAAGTTTAACATAGGATGTTTCTATGCCATTTAACATTAAAGATTTAAAAGAACATAACTCCGAATTACTTAGTCTTCTTACTAAGCACCTCCCTGATATGCTTTGGGTAAAAGATTTAGATGGTAAGTATATTTATGTTAATCAAGCTATATGTGATGGTCTGTTAATGGCTAAAGATACTCAAGAGCCTATTGGTAAGGATGATGTTTTTTTTGCTCTTCGTGAAAGAGAAACTCATAAAGATAAACCGGACTGGCATACTTTTGGTGAACTTTGTTTTAACTCAGATCAAGATGTAATAGATAACAATAAAGCTATGAAATTTGAAGAATGGGGTAATGTTAAAGGTAAACTAATGTACTTAGAAGTTTACAAAGCTCCTTTTTATGATAAAGACGGAAATATTGTTGGTACAGTTGGTGCTGGTCGAGATATTACTGAGATGAAAAAAGTACAAACAGACTTAGAAGAATCACTTAAAATCTTATCTAATCAAAAAATTCAATTAGCATACCAAGAAAACCATGATTCACTTACAAATCTACCAAATAGAATATTATTTTTAGATAGATTAAAACAAGCTATCCAGATTGGAAAAAGATACAATAACTATTTAGCTGTCCTTTTTATAGATCTTGATCATTTTAAAGAGATTAATGATTCTCTTGGTCATAATATAGGTGATAAGCTATTAGTAGAAGTGGCTAAGAGGATGAAGAGTGTATTAAGAGCTTCTGATACATTGTCAAGATTTGGAGGAGATGAATTTACTATTATTGTAAATTACATAAATAAGGTAGAAGATTTATCTAGGATTATACAAACTATTATGGATCTATTTAAAAAGCCTATTAAAATAGAAAATAATACTTTATATGTAAATATGAGTATTGGGATTTCTATCTATCCAAATGATGCTAAAGAGGTAAATGATTTATTAAAACATGCAGATGCAGCTATGTATAAAGCAAAAGAAAGTGGAAGAAATACTTACTGCTTTTATGATGAAGATATGACTGAAAAAGCATTTGACAGAATTTTTTTAGAAACATCGTTAAGAGAAGCTTTAATAAAAGATGAAATAGTTGTTTTTTATCAACCACAGGTAGATGCATCTAAAAATGAATTAGTTGGTATGGAAGCATTAGTAAGATGGAATCATCCAACTAAAGGGATGATATATCCTGATTCATTTATACCTTTAGCTGAATCAACCGGAATAATAGTTGAACTAGATAGAATAGTTATGAAAAAGTCAATTAAGCAGTTTCATACTTGGAAAAAAGAGGGATTAAATCCTGGAAAACTATCTATAAATTTGGCTGTAAAACAATTAGAATCAAATGATTTTTTAGATTTTGTAAAAAATATACTTAATTCCCAAGAATGTACATATTCCAATATAGAATTTGAAGTTACTGAGGGGCAGATTATGCAAAACCCTGAAAAATCTATAAAGATACTTAATGATATAAATAAATTAGGAATATCTATATCTATAGATGATTTTGGAACAGGTTATTCATCTCTTGCATATCTTAAAAAACTACCTATAAATAAACTTAAAATTGACAAATCTTTTGTGCAAGATTTACCATCTGATTTAGAAGATGTGGCTATAACAAAGACTATTATTAGATTGTGTGAATCACTAAATCTAAATGTCATAGCAGAAGGTGTTGAAACAGAAGAACAAAAAGATTTTATGTTAGAAAATGGTTGTAAACTTATTCAAGGTTATTTTTATTCAAAACCTGTTTCAGTAGAAGAGATAACTAAAATATTAAAAAATGGTATTTAAATTTGACAAATAATCTCTTTTGAGATTATTTTGTTAATTACGATTATTGGATATAAGAACACCCTCTATCAACTTGTCTAAATCACCATCTAGTATAGCACTTACATTTGAATATGGTATATTTGAACGAGTATCTTTTACTTGTTGATAAGGTTGCATAACATAACTTCTTATCTGATGTCCCCAACCAATCTCACTTTTTGATATACCATCTAATTCTGCTTGTTTTGCTTCAAGCTCTAACTCATAAAGTCGAGATTTTAGCATTTTCATAGCTGTTGCTTTATTTTTATGTTGACTTCTACCATTTTGACATTGAACAACTACATTTGTAGCTATATGTGTTAGTCTTACTGCCGATTCTGTCTTGTTTACATGTTGACCACCAGCACCACTAGCACGATAAGTATCAACTCTTATATCTTTATCTTCTATCACTATATCTATATCATCATCTATCTCAGGTGATACCATCACAGATGAAAAAGATGTATGTCGCTTTGCATTGCTGTCAAAAGGTGAGATTCTTACAAGTCTATGGATTCCATTCTCAACTTTTAAGTAGCCATAAGCATTTTCACCTTTTATAAGTATGGAAGCATCTTTTATCCCAGCTTCTTCTCCAACTTGGTAGTCTAGTAGTTCTACACTAAAACCTCGCCTTTCAGCCCATCTTTTATACATTCTTAAAAGCATCTCTGCCCAGTCTTGAGACTCTGTTCCCCCAGCACCAGGGTGGATAGAAAGTATAGCATTGTTAGCATCATGAGGTTCACTTAGTAAAACTTCTATCTCCATATCTTGTATATGTTCTTCTAATGATGAAGCATCATCAAAACAGCTTTGTATAGTCTCTTCATCATTTTCTTCTTGAGCCATTTCATATAGTTCACTAGCATCTTCTATGGCACTTTTTGCAGTTTCATATTTTTGTAGTTTTCTTTGTAGTTGAGTTTTTTCTTTTTGGATTTTAGAAGCATTGGTCGCATCATTCCAAAAATCTTGGTCACTTTCTAACTCTTCTATCTCATCTAATCTAGTTTGAATCTTATCTGGTTGTACCACACCTGTAATATTTTGCATTTTTACAGTTAAATTTTTTAAAAGTTCTGTATATTCGTAATTATCCATTTTAGTCCATATTTATAATATTTGCTATAATTGCATTATATTAAATAGAGGCTTAAAATGAAGATTGTTTCTACTCCATTAGAGTTAAAAAAGATACTAAAAGAAAATACTAAAAAAATAGGCTTTGTACCTACTATGGGTGCATTACATGAGGGGCATATCTCTCTTATAAAAAAAGCAAAAGAAGAAAATGAACTAGTTGTTGTTTCTATATTTGTTAATCCAACACAATTTTTAAAAGGTGAAGATTTAGATAAATATCCAAAAAAAGATGAAGCAGATAAAGTTATATGTGAACTTTGTGATGTAGATATATTGTTTTTTCCAAATTCAAAAGATATTTATACTAAAGATGAGGTTAGTTTACTTGCTCCAAATGTTAGGGGTTTTGTACTAGAGGGAACTTCAAGACCATCTCATTTTAATGGTGTATTAACAGTTGTTATGAAACTTTTAAATATAGTAAACCCTACAAAAGCTTATTTTGGAAAAAAAGATGCACAACAGTTAAATCTTATAATGCTTATGGTAAAACAACTTTTTATGGATGTTGAGATAGTTCCAGTAGATACTGTTAGGGAAAAAGATGGACTAGCGCTCAGCAGTAGAAATGTATATCTAAATGATAACCAAAGAAAAGAAGCACTTAAAATATCAACTTCACTAAAAGAGGCAAGTGATATGATAAGTAAAGGTATCTTAGATGCTAAGATAATACAGACAAAAATGAAAGATATTTTAGAACCATTAGAGATTTTTTATGTAGAAATTCTAAATAGAGAGTTTGAAATTTTAAACAGTATAGAGATTGGTAATACTATTATCTTAGTTGAAGTTAAAGTTGGAGAAACAAGATTACTTGACAATATTTGGCTTTAGATAGCCATCTTCAACAAGTATATCAACGGCCTGTTTAAATACAGGAACAGCCGTTTTAGAAGCAAATTGGCTAGATGTTGGTTGTATAACTACTACCCCCATAGTGTATTTATGAGTTTTATCATTTACAAAACCCATAAATGCAGTATTGTATTTTTTAACATATACCCCATTCTCAACTATATGAGCAGTTCCTGTTTTTCCACCTATTATTAGACCTTCTGTTTTTGTTTTTCTACCTGTACCTTTATTAACAGTTTTTATTAAAATTTCTTTCATCTTTTGTGCTGTAGATTGTTTTATAACTTGAATCTGCTGTCTTGATGGTATTTTTATCTCTTTAGATGTTGAATCTATAAATGTATCTACTATTCTTGGGTAGATAATTTTTCCATTGTTATTGAAAACAGAATAAGCTCTCATTAATTGCATTAAATTTGCATGCATCCCATAACCATAAGAAAGAGTACCTTTATAAACTTCATTATCGATAAGTTTGATACCTGGAATTGAACCTATTTTTTCATATATAAGATCATAGGTTGATTTTCTTGAAAATCCAAAATCTTTTAAACCTTCGTAAAATTCTATAGAAGATAATTTTCTACTTAGTTGAACTATTCCAATATTTGAAGAGTGAATAATTACATTTTCTGCAGATAACCAATCAAATCTATGTTCATCTCTGATTATTTTTTTACCAAGTTTAAATCTACCATTGTAGCCGTTTACCATATCATAAGGGTTTATACGATTTTTATCTAAAAGTAAAGAAAATACAATAGGTTTTATAACACTTCCTGGTTCAAAACTATACTCAATCATAGCTGAATTAAGAGAAGAATAATCTTTTCGTTTTATGTTTTTTGGTAGATACCTATTTGAACTAGCTAATGCTAAAACATTTGTACTTTTTATATCTATAATAGAACAAATAATCTGCTTTGCTCCTATTTGCTTTTTCATTCTAGTTAACATTTTTTCTATTTTTATTTGAAGTGATAATGGTATAGTCAATTTTATATCTAATCCATCTTTTTTTGCTTTTGTAAAGCTTTCTTTATTTAAAATGATATAGCTATTAACATCTCGTTTACCTCTGCTAAAGCCATCATTAATAGCTGAAAGTTCAGCATTGAATTTTTTTTCAAGACCTTTTACACCTTCAATAAGTGTATAACCATTTTTCTCAGATTTCTTTGGATAACCTATAATAGGTGTTAATAAATCTCCATAAGGGTAAACTCTAGTTTCACCACTTTCTAGTATACTTAAACCATGAAGACTTCTTCTACCATTTTTAGGATTTACTCTTTCTACAAAAACCTTGTATCTTCTAAGTTCATAAGCTAGTCGTTTTAAATACTGAGCTCTTTTTTCACTTATAGAGTAAGATAAAACTACATTTCCTCTTCTTTTATGTAGTTTTCTTATAATCTTTTTTTTATCTATTCCTGAATAAATACTAAATAGTTCGATAAATAGATTTTCTTTTTGAGGGTCTATATACCTTATATCAACCATCGCTTTATAAAGTTTTTTTGTTGTAGCTATATGGAATCCATCAGCACTTATGATAGAACCTCTTTTTGCTGTTGAATTATTACTAGCATATAACGATGGTATATTTCTTTCTTTTACAGCACTTGATAACATTACACCTAAAAATAGGAAAAAGCCAAGAAATATAAGGAGGTAAAGAGATAGTATCTTATAAGTTTTATTAGTTGTTTTTTGCACTTTATTATATTTGTGTTCTGCCAAGTTCTTTATATGCATTTAATGCTTTATTTCTTATCTCAAGCATTAGTTTCATACTTGTTTCAGCTTTTCCAATAGCAAGAGCTGCTTGGTGTAAATCTTTTACTTGACCAGTTGCCATATCAGATATTGCTTCTTCTTTTACAACTTGTAGTTCATTAACATCACCTAGTGCAGATTTTAAATGGTTTGCAAAAGCTTTTCCTGCATCACCACCTGTTAATTTATCTTTTTGTTTTAAAAGGTCAGCTGTTGATGTTCCACCAAGGGAATTAATCGTTCCAAAACCACTCATAATTTATCCTTTTTACCTATTGCAATAAAGAAATAGCATTATTTGCCATTGCTTTTACACTCTCAAATGCAGCTACATTTGCTTGGTAAGATCTCGTTGCTTCTACTAAATCGGCCATTTCTACTACAGGATTAATATTTGGGTATGCAACATAACCATTTGCATCGGCATCTGGATGATTTGGTTCAAATTTCATTTTTGGTTTGCTATCATCTCTAACCACTTTATCAACAATAACACTCATAACAGCAGGATTTACTTTTTTTCCAAAATCACCTTCATCTAAAGGATCTTCATAACTTGCACTTTTTGTCATACCTTGAAGTGCTTTGTTAAACTGTTCATTAAAATCAATTGCTTTAAAAATAACTTGTTTTCTTCTATATGGTCCACCCTCATCTGTACGGGTAGTTTGTGCATTCGCTATATTACTAGAGATTACATTTACTCGAACTCTCTGAGAAGATAAACCATAGCCACTTATGTCAAAACTACTTAAAAAATTACTCATGATTTACCCTTTAACTTGTTTTTGCAGATGCATCTATAACACTCTTAAAGATTCTTTCATCTGTTTTATGTGCTTGAATCAGTGCTTTAAATAGTGTAGAGTTTTTTGCCATCTCTGTTGTTTCGACATCTAAATCTACACTATTCCCATCATTTCTTGCCATATGACCATCTCTAAAAAAAGTTGTAGCCATTTTAGAACTAGAAGCATCTTGTGGTTTTAGATGTTTAGAGTCTGTTTGTGCCATTTTTAGTTTTAGAGAATTATCTTTCATAAGTTCTGCTTTTTTAGCAACTAAAGCCTCTTCAAAACTTATATCTCTAGGTCTATAAAAAGGAGTGTCAGCATTTGCTATGTTAGAAGCTATCATATCTTGACGATTAGCTCTATAGTTAAGAGCTTGTTTTAGAAGAATATCACTTCTTGAAATCTCTATACTCACAATGCTCTCCTTATATATAATGATTTATTAAAGCAATTATAGTTCCATATTAGAAAAATAATTATTTTAAAATATGATATAGCTTTTACAATTTTACCAAATGATTGATAATGAGTGCTTTAAAATCAATATTATAATTACAATAATTGTCAAAAGTTTAAAATCAAAGAGTATAAAAATACTTTAGAATTTAATTTTTCTAAAATATGGTAGTTTTAAGCAACTTTTAAAGATAATCGGCTCATAATGACTCTTAAGATTACTAGAGTAATCCAAATATATCGACTAAGGAGTCTCTTATGAAAAGAGCAGGTTTTACTATGATTGAGTTAGTTTTTGTTATCGTTATTTTAGGTATTTTAGCAGCAGTTGCTATTCCAAAACTTACTGCAACTCGTGATGATGCAGCTGCAACTTCAGCATTAGCATCTTATAAAGTAGCTATAAAAGATTTAAGTACTTATGCCGTGGCTCAAGGTTCTTTACCTACTGCATTAAGTACAGCTACAACGGCTAGAACAAGTGGTAATGATGGTGTTATCGCTTCTTCTAATGATTTAGTTGTAAAAGCTGGTGGAACAACTTGTGTAACTATAACTAGAAAAGATGATAATACTATCACAATAGCAGAAAATTCAACAGATGCACCTTGTGATTTATTAACAGCATTTACTACAGATGGTGATATAGTAGTTGGTGGTACTGCAGTATCTCGCTAGTATTTTATTTTCATGGTTTTATACCATGAAAATCTATATAACTTCAATCTTCTTCAATTTTTATAATTTCTTAGTTAAAATGTCATCCTTAAATAAGGTAGATTAATGAAAATATCCAAAAATGCTTTTACAATGATAGAACTTGTATTTGTTATAGTCGTATTAGCCATATTAGCATCCGTAGCAATTCCAAAATTTTCAGCTACAAGAGTTGATGCTCAAATAACCAAAGGTCGTTCAGATATTGCATCTATTCGCTCGGCTATAGTTAGTGAAAGACAAAGTAGACTTATAAAAGGTGATAGTAGCTGGATAACAAAACTTCATGGTTTACAAGATGGGTATTATTTTGATGGTGTTGATGCTAACCATACTCTACTTATGTACGGTATAAAAGCAGAAGATAAAAATGGTCATTGGCATGGACAAAGTGGAAATACCTATAAGTTTAAACTAGAAGATGCTGATAATATTTTTACTTATGATTCTAGTAATGGAACATTTTTATGTACATCTGGAGCTAGATGCTCTGATTTGACTGATTGATTTGAATTTTTATATTATCTCTCTTATAGGTTCACCACTAGAACCTTTTACTTACCACTCTTTACAAACTATAAATATAGGTACAAAAGTATCTGTAAATGTAAAAAGTAGAGTTACTAATGGGGTAGTAATCTCTTCATGTGCAAAACCTGAGTTTAAAACAAATGAAGTTTTAGAAGTAACAGATGAGTATTATTCTTCTAAACAGATGCAATTAGCAAAGTTTATATCTACTTATTATATCTGTTCATTTGGGGATGCTATAGGGATAATGTTAGCTTTTAAAAAGAATTTCAAATCTGTAGATATTAAACAAGATATAGAATCTACTATAAGTTTATCTAAACAACAACAAGATGCACTTATCTTTTTGCAACAATACAAAGTTTCACTACTTTTTGGCGATACAGGAAGTGGAAAAACTGAGATATATATGAAATATTTTGAGCAGATGATAAGCTTAAAAAAAAGAAGTATGTTTTTAATGCCAGAGATTTCACTAACTCCACAAATGGATATACGACTTAAAAAGCATTTTGGTAACAAAGTTGTTATGTGGCATTCAAAATTAACCCCGAAACAGAAGAAAACTAATTTAGAAGCTATCTATAATGGTGATGCCTACATCATAGCAGGACCCCGTTCAGCACTCTTTTTACCCATAAAAGACTTGGGGCTTATCGTTGTAGATGAGGAACATGATGATAGTTATAAATCATCTTCAAGACCTAGATACAATGCTAAAGATATAGCCATATATATGGGTAAAATTTACGATATACCAGTTGTTTTAGGTTCAGCTACACCATCTCTTAACTCATATGTTAAATTTCCAAACATAAGATTAAAAGGTGGTTTTTTTAGTTCAAATAAAAGTTTTATATATGAACCATCAGTAGAATCACTTAGCCCACTAATCATTCAAAATCTAAAAAATATAGTTGAAAAAAAAGAACAAGCTATAGTATTTATACCAACTCGTGCTAACTTTAAAAACCTTATTTGTGCTGATTGTGGGTATGATTTTAAATGTAGTTTTTGTAGCATCGGTATGAGTGTACATCAAAATACCCGTGCTATGAAATGTCACTACTGTAACTTCACTCAGGCTATAGCAAAAACTTGTCCAGAATGTTCTAGTGGGCATCTAGTAACCTCTAGGCTAGGAACAGCAGAAGCTCTAAAAGAGATAAATGAAAAGTTACCAAATGCAAGAGTTGAACAGTTTGATAGGGATGTTATAACAACATCAGCTAAACTAAAAAAAGCACTTAAAAGATTTAATGATAATGAAGTAGATATACTTGTTGGAACTCAGATGTTAAGTAAAGGACATGATTATCATGGTGTAACTTTAGCCGTAGTTTTAGGGCTTGACAATATGCTTTGCATGAGTGATTACCGTGCCAAAGAAAAAGCTCTTTCTTTACTTATACAAGTTTCAGGTAGAAGTGGTAGAAAAAAAGATGCTACTGTTTTAGTTCAAAGTTTTAATGAAAAGTTTTTTACTACTTATATAGATAACTATGAGAAATTTTTACAAGTGGAACAGGAGTATCGTCAAGGATTATACCCACCATTTAAAAAACTATGCCGTATATTATTTGCTCATAAAAATGGTTTAAAAGCACAAGAAGAGATGCAGATTATGAGGGAAAAATTATCTTTATTTAAAGATATAGAGATAGTTGGGTTTGGGGAATGTGCTATAAAAAAAGTGGCAAATAAGTACAGATTTGAGATACTTCTTCGTTCAGATAAAAGTACATCACTTATACAAGCTATAAACTTTTCTATGGTTAAATTAGCTGAGGTCGATATGGATCCCATAGAGTTTATATAAAAAAATTAATGCACTCTGAGTAATATTTTCAATTTCATAGGTTATGCAAGAAGTCTAAAAAATTAACTGCTAACTAACTGCTTATACTAAATTGGTAGAATTACATTATTAAAGATTAGGAGAAGAAAATGAAAAAAATATTAGTTAGTATGGTTGCTTCGGTAGTTTTAGTTTCTAGCTTAAATGCTGAGACAACTTGTGAAGCAGTATCTACTGTAAATACAAGCATAGATAAATTAAGTGATACAGTTACTAATCAACAAGCATTAGTATCTAAGTTATCTGATGATATTGGTACAATGTCAGATAGAATAGGGGATATGGCAGATAAGATAGTCAAAACTGAAGTACTACTCTCAGATACTCTTATCGTTTTAACAGGAAATGCAAGTTTAGGTAGTTCAAGCACAACAACAGGTGTTGTTTTAACTCAACCACTTGACAACTCTAGTGCTTCTAAAACAACACCACCAACTGTGGCAATCTCTACAGATTCTTCAAAGTACCTTTTATATGCATCAATAACACCAACTTTTGATGATGGAAAAACTATATCTTTATATATAGAGTCAGATACATCACTAAAAACTTCATGGCCAGAAGTTGTTGATTTTGCTTCAAACAATAGTGACACTATATATATAGCTGTAAAAAGTATAGATGCTAACAACAAAATATCGAGTCTTTCTAACGGAGTAAAGCTTAATCTACAATAGTAGGAGTATATGATTATGAAACAGATATATATATTTGCATTGTTATCCATATTCACTTTTAGTGGGTGTGGAGGTGGTTCATCAACTGAACAAACAGCTGATAAATCAGATAATAATACAAAATCAACCATGCCAAATAGTTCAGAAAATGAATACGATAGAGCTATAACTTTATCTGCTGCAAAGATTGATAACTTAACCATAAAAGTTCATGAAAATGGTATGAAATCAACATCAGATATGTTAGATAGTTTAAATAGTGAACTACACTCTTTTGTAGATATGACAGATAGTGTAACACAAACTATGGTAAGTGCTATGAAATATGCAGATGCACTAGCACAGCCATTTTCATTTACAGAGGAGTATAAAAATTATTTTGATATAGATATGGGTTATACAGCTTTAAGGTCGGCATTTACCTTAAAAGAACCATCAGCAAAAAAGTTTATTCTTTTATCATCTGATAGTAGTCTATTTTTAGAAGGTCATACCATAAAAAGTTATTTTTTTGATACAAGTAGCTTATCAGATGCTTGGATAAAATCTATCTCTTTAGCTAATAAAGATAAAAATCTTTATTTTACTATACATGAAATAGATGAAAATGGAACAGTTCATAGTGTATGTAATAGCTTTCTTATAAAGAGTGTTGATTTAAAAGAGTTATAATTTGAAACCTGAGTTCGACAATAGAATGCCCAAAGATAGGGTAAATAAATGGTGAGATTTTAAAAAATATACTCAAAAACCTAGCCGTAGCTAAGTTGAGAGGATAATTTTTAAAAGATTGCCGTTTAGTTGCCCTATATTTGAGTGTTATATTGTCGAACTCAGGTTTGAAGTATGTAGTCCCACAAAATTGTGGTACTACAGTTAAGTTTTGAGCAAATTATCTAACCACAAAAATAACACTCATTCTCCATAGTAGGTAGTTTTATATACTTAGTGTTATTTTTTATATGAAATTTTATATCTTCATCGTACATCTTTTTAAGTTTTAAAAACTCTTTTCTTTTTTTACCTTTTAGCTTCTTTGTTGTAACTTGAACTACTCTTAGTGGGTTTATTGCACGACCTCTTTTTCTAAGTTCAAAGTGTAGGTGTGGACCAGTTGAGCGACCTGTTGTTCCAACATAACCTATAACATCCCCTTTTTTCACCCACTTTCCTCGTTTTATACCTCTTCTAAAAGATTTCATATGTGCATATCTTGTTTCGTACCCATCTTCATGTTGAATTTTTACTAAGTTTCCGTAAGAACCCATTCTAGCTGCCCAAGATATTTTCCCACTACCTGCAGCATGGATAGGTGTTCCTCTTCTTGCTGCATAGTCAATACCAAGATGTGCTTTCCATCTTTTTAAAATTGGATGAAATCTTCTTTTTGAGAAATATGATGAGATTCTAGCACCTCGTACTGGACGAGCAAGTAAAAATCCCTCAACTTTACAACCTTTTTCATTATAGTATCTGTCATCTTTGTTTAGGTATATATAGTGCTTTTTCTTTCTCATCTCAATCATAGCAGTTTTTAAAACTGGCATAGAAAACTTTTTGCCATGGCGATATTTTTGTTCAAAAATCATCACTAAAGTATCGCCAACTCTTAGGTCTCTTTTAAAGTTAAGAGATTTGTCAAAAGCAGAGACAAAAGCAGATGCTATCTTTGTCGAACCTGTTTTTTTATATATGTCGTAGTGTGGTGATCTTGTTATTTTTAAAGTTATAGCTTCTG
>Ga0256838_1000447_pt1 | contig 25820 bp, 28 predicted proteins | sample 4571419metaG_FD_185978 | JGI IMG/M metagenome (GOLD analysis project Ga0256838, IMG submission 185978) | Hydrothermal vent microbial communities from Guaymas Basin, Mexico - 4571-419 | ecosystem: Environmental > Aquatic > Marine > Hydrothermal vents | place: Mexico: Guaymas Basin | collected...
TACCAGCTTTAAGTTGTGCAGCAAACTCTGCAACATCTATTTCCATCTTCATCTGTTCTTCCTTCTGTGTTCAATATTTTATCTAATTGACACAGAATTAGTTACAGTCCCTAATGATAAAAGTTTCTCTTTCCCATCATACTTATATTTTAATCGCCATAACTTACTACCTCGTTTTGTAACTAATAAAAAAAGTCCTCCACCATCAAATAACTTATAATCTTTGTCTTTTGATTTTACTTGTTTAGTTTGTGTAGCTGTTAATACTGTTGTGCTTCGTGCCATTGGTAACCTCTCGTTATTTTAGGGGTACATTTTTTAGAGGTATAAGGGTATAAATTGAATGTACCCCTAAATGTACCCCTAAAAAGTTTAGATTACTATAACATACCTTAGATTAAGCTAGACCAACAAAGTGCTTTAAAGTTCGTAATTAAGGGGATAAGGTGTGTTTATTGGGTTGTGTTAAATTGATGGATGGTCTCCCCACGAGGACTCGAACCTCGAGCTATCCCTTAGGAGGGGACTGCTTTATCCAGTTAAGCGATAAGGAGTTATTTGTTATGAAGTTATTATTTTTGAAGTTTTTATGATTGGTTGCGGAAGCAAGATTTGAACTTGCGACCTTCGGGTTATGAGCCCGACGAGCTACCGAACTGCTCTATTCCGCGACATTTAGTAAGATTAATTCAAGATTTTCATAGTGAAATAAAAATTTTGTAGTTATGGTGCGCCCGACACGATTCGAACGTGTGACCGCTGGTACCGCAAACCAGTGCTCTATCCAGCTGAGCTACGAGCGCACACCATCTCTTTGTTAAGAGGTTGAAATTATAGCATAGAAAACTTAAAAATTCCTAAAGTGTCTATTTTTTAGGAGAAAAAGGGACTAAAGCAGAGCCCCAAGTAAGTCCACCACCAAAAGCATCAAGTAACATTAACTCTCCTGCTTGTAGATTTCCAGACTCATAAACATCATTAATAGCCATTGGAATAGAAGCCCCTGAAGTATTTCCATACTTTGCTACAGTAAGAACAATTTGCTCTTTTTGTAACTTTAGTGCATCCCCAACCGCTTTTATAATACGATAGTTTGCTTGATGAGGCACAAAATGTACAATATCTTCACTTTTAATATTGTTTTCGATTAAAATATCTTTTACATCTTTAGTAAGCGTACGAACTGCAACTTTAAAAGTTTCATTTCCTTTCATCTGCATAAAGCAACTTTTTACTTCTTGATCTAAAGAGTCATGTGCAGAACCTGAACCACCATTTGGTGTCATTAAAAGATCAGCATATTCACCATCTGCACCAGTATGAACATCAATGATTGCTTCTTCTTTATTTTCAGTTGCAGAAATAACAGCAGCTCCAGCACCATCACCAAATAAAATACAAGTCCCACGGTCAGTGTAATCTGTAATAGCTGAAAGTTTTTCAGCCCCAATTATAAGTACATTTTTCTTCATTCCAGACTCAATAAAAGCCTTAGCAATTGAAAGAATGTAAACGAAACCAGTACAAGCAGCTGAAATATCAAATGCTGTTACATTTTTAAGACCAAGCTTTGTTGAGATGATTGTAGCAGTGGATGGCATACAGAAGTAGTCAGGTGAAATAGTGGCTGTTATTACCATATCTATATCTTCTTTAGCAACACAACTTCTCTCTATCGCTATCTCAGCAGCTTTCACTCCAAGATCAGATGTAAATTCATTTTCACCTGCAATGTGTCGCTCTTTAATACCTGTTCGTTTCGTTATCCACTCATCCGTAGTATTAACCATAGTTGACAAATCTTTATTAGTTAAAATTTTCTCTGGTGCATAAGCACCTATAGAACGAAATGCTGCATATGCCATTAGATATCCTTTTGTTTATACTCTTCTAACTTTTCTAAAATGTGCTCATTTACACCAGTATCTACATAAGCAATAGCTTGGTAAATAGCATTTTCCATAGCTTTAGCATTGCTTTTACCATGGCTTACAATAGCACACCCTTTTATACCAATAAGTGGGGCTCCACCTATTTCAGCATAATCTATCTCTTTTTTAAGAAGTTTAAAAACTTTTCGCATTAAAAGAGCACCAGTAATGGCAATAGGTGATTTACGAATATAATCTTTTATAAGACCCGAAATCGTAGAAGCCACCCCTTCACTTGTTTTAAGCACAAGGTTACCAATAAATCCATCGCATGTTACAACATCACAAGAGCCATTGAAAATATCTCCACCTTCAACATTTCCTATAAAGCCATTATAACCTTTCAAAAGTTTATATGCAGTTTTAGTTACTTCATTCCCTTTTGATTCTTCCTCCCCATTTGCGAGAAGACCAATTTTAGGATCTTTTACATGCATAACATTTTCTGAATAACAGCCACCCATAATAGCGAACTGTACTAAATGTTCAGGTTTAGAGTCAACATTTGCACCAACATCTAAGACAACGGTTCTTTTTCCATTTTTTGTTGGCATAAAAGTTATAAGTGCAGGACGAGATATACCGTTAAGACGACCAAGTCTTAACGTAGCTAATGTCATAGTTGCACCACTATGACCAGCAGAAACAACACCATCTGCTTCACCATTTTTTACCATTTCAACGGCTTTATAAATTGTACTATCTTTGCGTTTAATTGCATCAGTTGCTGCATCACTCATAGAGATTACATCATCACACTCAACTATAGAAATCTTATCTCTATAACGTTTTGGTAACAGAGGTAAAATTTCTGATTTTTTTCCTACAAGAATAGGTGTGAATTTTTTCTTCTTAAGTGCTTGTATACAACCCTTTACAATTGGTTCGGGACCAAAGTCCCCTCCCATTGCATCAATAGCAATTTTTACCATTACTTACTTATACTCACCAGTAGTTGGGTTGATGTGGTGTGGTAATTTGTATGTTCCATCTTCACATTTAACTGGTTTAGCTAAAGTGATCTTATAATGCGTTCTACGTTTTGCTGAACGTGAGTGTGATACTCTTCTCTTAGGTACTGCCATAATCTTTCCTTAATTTAATTTATTCGCTTGTGCCGCTGAGACGACTAAAGCGGACCTTCTGTGAAGGTCTAATTTAAAGTTTACTCAGAACTTTCACAACTTTCACATCTGTGATAGTCACTTCTGATAAGCTCTATTTCGGAGTGTAACAACTCTTCCATATCTGCATTACCATCAAAAGACTCAACAACATCTAACTCGATGCTATCATCATCTTCATAAATACCATCGCTAATGTAAAATATAACATCTTCATTAACGAATAGCTTAAATTCTTCCGCACAAGAGTCACAAGGTTTTAGAACAAAACCATTCAGTTTTGCCTTGAGCAAAATTAATTTTCCCTTATAATACTCTAAATAACCTTTAAAAGTTATTTCATTAGACTTTACTTCAAAGTCTAATGGTGTTTTTGTAACACGTCTCAATACAACTTTCAAACTGTTCTACTTAAGAAATTTCTCTTTCTGAAAAGAAAAATGCAATTTCGATTGCTGCATTCTCAACAGAATCACTTCCGTGAACTGCATTTGCATCAATGTTTTCAGCGAAGTCTGCACGGATTGTACCAGCTTCAGCTTCTTTAGGGTTAGTAGCACCCATTAAATCACGGTTAATTTGCATAGCATTTTCACCTTCTAAAACTGAAACAACAACTGGACCACTGATCATAAAATCAACTAAGTCATTGAAAAAAGGACGCTCCGCGTGAACTGCATAAAATGCTTCAGCATCTCCACGTGAAAGTTGCATTTTTCTTGTAGCAGCCAGTTTAAGACCATTGCTCTCAAATCTGTCTAAAATCTTGCCTATAACACCCTTTGCAACTGCATCTGGTTTAATTATTGATAGTGTACGTTCCATCAAATCTCCTCTGAAAATATAAAATTAGAGTGGGATTATATCTAAAAAAAGAGAGCTTTTCGTTTAAAAAAGGTTTTTTTTTGATTTTAGTAGAAAGAGAAGAGAGTTTCTTGAAGTTTAGAAACGCCAAACTGGCGTTTCAAGTGCAGATAATTAATCTACGATATTTTCGTGATTTGAACGTTGCTCATCAGTAACATCTTCACGATGCTCTGGTGAGTCTCCAATAGCATCCCAAGTAATACATCCCTCAGTAGGACATGCAGTTGCACAAGCTGGTTCATCATGATGACCAACACACTCTACACATTTATCACCATATACATAGTAAATTTCTTCACCTGTTGGATTATCATCTTCATCTACGATTGCCTCAGTTGGACACTCATCAATACAAGCACCACAGTTGATACATGTGTCATTAATTAATACTGCCATTTAATTCTCCTAATTTGTAATGGAGTAACTATACTATTAAGATTTTTAAGATTAGCTAAAATTTAACATTAAAAGTAAAAAAGTTTGGATTTGTAACACGAAGATTAAATTTGTAAAAAAGAATTGATAACAGTTATTATTTAAGCAAAATAAGTGATGAACTTTTCATCACTTATTGTAAAAATTAAAGTCCTAAATAAGCTTTAATTTCTTCAGCTCTATTTGTAACTTCCCAAGTAAAACCAGGTTCTTCACGACCAAAGTGACCATAAGCAGCTGTTTTTCTATATATTGGTTTAAGTAAGTCTAAAGACTCAATAATCCCAGCAGGAGAAAGATCAAAAAGTTCTTTTATACACTCTTCAATTTTTTCTTCTGAAACTTTTCCTGTCCCGTGTGTGTCTACCATAATAGATACAGGTTGTACTACACCAATAGCATATGCTACTTGAATAGTCGCTTTATCACAAGCACCTGATGCTACAAGATTTTTAGCAACATGACGAGCAGCATAAGCTGCTGAACGATCTACTTTAGTAGGATCTTTTCCACTAAATGCCCCACCACCATGAGGACATGAACCACCATAAGTGTCAACAATTATCTTACGACCAGTAAGACCAGCATCACCTTGTGGTCCACCAATTACAAATTTTCCAGTTGGATTAATATGAAAGATAGTGTTCTCATCCATCATATCCGCAGGAATTACTTCACGGATAACTTCTTCAATCATATCTTTATGAATCTGCTCTTGGCTTATACCATCATGATGTTGTGTAGAGATAACAACAGTCTCAACAGCTACTGGCTTATCATTTACATATCTAACACTTATTTGGGCTTTACCATCAGGACGTAAGTAAGGAACAATTCCTTCTTTACGTACAAGTGCTAAACGCTGTGTTAAACGGTGTGCTAAGTGGATAGGAAGAGGCATAAGAACATCTGTCTCACGACAAGCATATCCAAACATAAGCCCCTGATCCCCAGCACCGATCTCGCCATCAGCTTGATCCACACCTTGATTTATATCTGGTGATTGTTCACCGATTCCATTGAGAACTGCTGCCGCTCTATAGTCGAAGCCATAATTAGAGTCAGTGTAACCAATCTCTTGAATTACTTTTCTTGCAATCTCTTGCATAGGGGCATAAGCCGTTGTTTTCAATTCGCCTGCAATTACACAAAAACCATTAGATACCAAAGTTTCGCACGCGACACGTGCCTTTGGATCATGTTCAATAATATAATCCAGAATCGCATCACTGATTTGATCTGCCATCTTATCAGGATGCCCTTCTGTTACAGACTCAGAAGTAAATATGTACTCTTTTGTCATCGATTTTTCCTTATTGAGATATAAAGTCAAGCTCTATAAATCGGGCAAAGTATATCGAACTTTTACAAATGAATCCTTTAAATTTATAAAGAGCTAGCAACAAACAAAACTTAATTAATCTTAAATTCTATTTGCTTTAATTTTTTTATAGGTAAATTTAGATATAATTCGCGAAATATTTATAGGGGAAGATGCCTGCAAGATTCTAAACGAAAAAACGCAACTTGTATCATCCCTTATACTAAAGGATAATGATGCAAGAAAATGCACAAACAGAACAAACACAAGAAGAAGAAAAGAAAACAATGACATTTGATGAGTTAGGACTTAAACCCGAACTTCTTAAAAGTGTTAAATTTGCAGGGTTTACAGCACCTTCACCTATTCAAGAACAAGCTATACCAGTTGTAATTGCCGGTCGAGATATGGTTGGACAAGCACATACAGGTACTGGTAAAACAGCTGCTTTTGCACTTCCAGCACTTCATAATATGAAGATGGATGGCTCAGTAGAGATGTTAGTAATTACGCCAACTCGTGAACTAGCAACACAAGTAAGTGATGAAATTTTCAAATATGGTCGTAACTTAGGTGCAAAAACTGTAACTGTTTATGGTGGTAGTTCATATAAACGCCAACTAGACTTAATAGCTCGTGGTGCTTCAGTAGTTGTTGCAACACCAGGACGTATGCTTGACATTCTTAAACGCGGTATGGTTCCAGACTTTGCACCAACTATGGTAGTACTTGATGAAGCTGATGAAATGCTTGATATGGGATTTTTAGATGATATCAATGAAATCTTTTCATATCTTCCAAAAGAGCGTCAAACACTTTTATTCTCTGCTACTATGCCAGCACCTATTAAAACGCTTGCGAGTAGAATTTTAAAAGACCCTGAGTTTATCTCTATTACTAAAGGTGAAACTACAAATACTGATATTGAACAACTTTACTATGTAATTGATGAACATGAGAGAGATGATGCTATTATCCGTCTTATGGACTCTGAAACGACTAACAAATGTGTAGTATTTTGTCGTACAAAATCTGAAGTAGATAGACTAAGTAATGTTCTTTCAAACGCTGGTTATTTAGCAAATGGTCTTCATGGAGATATGGAGCAGAGACAACGTGAAAACGTAATTAAAGGCTTCAAACAAAACTCTGTAAAAGTACTTGTTGCAACAGATGTTGCTGCTCGTGGTATACATGTAAACAATATATCTCATGTATTTAACTACCATATTCCTTTTGATCCTGAGTCTTATGTTCACCGTATTGGTAGAACTGGTCGTGCCGGTACTAAAGGAAAAGCAATCACTCTTCTTACTCCTTTAGAGTTTAAAGAGTTACAACGTATTAAACAGAAAGTTGGTACTTCAATGGCTCATGCTTTTGTTCCAAGTAAAAATGACCTACGTAGTGCAACTGTAGATGCTATGGTTAAAACTATTGAAGATCATAAAATCTATGATGAAGCACATAAAATTCTTGACCGTCTCAAAGAAGATATAGATGAAGAGACTATTATGTACAAACTCATCTCTATGATTTTAGACAAACAAGACATTAAAGGGCCAAGTAACATTGGTATTCCTGCTGATAAATTAGATGCTATTCTCGCTCGTGCTGCACAACGTGGAGGCGGCGGTGGTCGTGGTCGTCGTGGTGGCGGAGGCGGTGGTTACCGTGGTAATCGCAATCGTTCTGGCGGTGGTGGTGATAGAAACCGTTCAGGTGGAGGCGGTGGTTACCGTGGAAACCGTGAGGGTGGTGATAGAAACCGTAGTGGTGGTGGAAGAAGTTCTGGTGGCTACAGAGGGAACAGAGACTAAAACCTCCAACTAACTCTCTCTTTTCTTGGGAACTTCTCCCAAGAACTCTCTCTAATTTTAATTTTTCCTACAATTCGTTATAATTTTTAAAAAGGTATTTTCAAATGAAAAATATGATCATTTATGAAGATTTTTCACTCTATGTTGAGAAAGAAGAAGGTGAGATTCCTTGGCTAAAAATCTTTACAAAAGAGCCCTATAGAGAGCTCAGTGATGTCCCCATAGGACTGCGTAAAAAACTTTGGGAAACATATGATCTTATAGAGTATGAGATGATTCACTACTATAGTCCAAAGAAAATAAATATGGCTTCATTTGCAAATATTTTACCTCGTGTTCATATTCATGTAATGGCACGATTTGAGGAGGATAGCTTTTTTCCACAACCTATGTGGGGTGAAAAGCAGAGAGAAGCGGATCTTCATCTTCCATCAGAAAAGGAATTTCATAAGCGTGTGTTTCATGCCCTTACATCAAAACACAACTAAAGAAGAGACTCTTTAAGACTCCAAGTGTGCTCAAGAGTTTCCATTTTAACTTTTTCTAAACGCATAAGATAGTACTCTCTATGTACTTCATGTGCACCTAAACTCAAAAGATGCTCAGTAGGTACCTGACAATCAACAAAATCATACCCCCACTCCTTAAGATGCCTAATCAAAACAGCATAAGCAGACTTTGAAGCATCACTTACATGTGCAAACATGGACTCTCCACAAAATACTTTTCCAATCACTAAACCATACAGACCACCAACAAGTTTTCCATCTAAATAACTCTCAATTGAGTGTGCTATTCCCATACCATGAAGTACTTCAAAAGACTCCTTAAGCTCTTCATGGAGCCATGTTCCATCTTGAGTTCTTCGTGGGGTACTTGCACATTTATCTAAAACTTCACGAAAGTTACTATCAAACTTATAAGTAAATTTTTTCATACTTTTTTTCAAAGAACGTCGTAATTTAAAATTATCTAACTCCATAATAAGTCTTGGATTAGGGGACCACCATAAAAGAGGATCCTGAGGAGAGTTCCATGGAAAGATACCTTGTTGGTAAGCTCTAAGAACTCTTGAAGGGTTTACATCTCCACCCCAAGCAACTATACCATCAATGTTAGCATCTTTTGGATCTGGAAATGTTAGAGAGTATTTGTTTAGCTCTGGAATACGCACTATAGCTCTTTAAATGTAAGTTTGAGTACACTCTCTAGGGTGACTTTTACTATTCCACCATTTTTAAGCTTTCCAAAAAGAATTTCACTGCTAAGTTCATTTGTAATCTTATCCTGTATGTAGCGTTTGAGTGGTCTCGCACCCATCTCTTTAGAGTATGCTGTTTTAGCGATGAAATCTATAGCGCTTTTAGTAAGAGTGACTGTAATCTTTTTCTCTTTAAGTTCACGATTAAGCTCATCTATAAACTTAGAGACAACACCATGCACTGTCTCCATATTTAATTGTTCAAACTCAATGATTCCATCAAGTCTATTTCTAAACTCTGGGGTAAAGAATGATTTTAACTCTTCATTTTTTGAGATACTTTCATCTTTATTAAAACCCATAACACTGCGTGCTGTTGCCCCAATATTTGAGGTCATAATTAAAATGATGTTTTGAAAATTTGCCTTATAACCATTGTTATCAGTCAGTGTTGCACTATCCATAATCTGAAGTAAAATGTTTACTAAATCAGGATGTGCTTTTTCTATCTCATCTAAAAGTAACACAGAGTAAGGATGTTTTTTTACAGCCTCTGTTAAAAGTCCACCCTGCTCATACCCAACATACCCAGGAGGGGCACCCACTAAACGAGAGAGTGTATGTTTTTCCATATACTCACTCATATCAAAACGTTCAAAATGAATACCTAAAGTGTCACTCAGAGCTAATGCTAACTCAGTTTTTCCTACACCTGTTGGACCGGAGAAAAGAAATGATGCTATAGGTTTGTTTTGAGGTGTTAAGCCCGCTTTTGAGATTCTAATTGCTTTTACAACACTTGAAACAGCCTTATCTTGACCAATAACTCGTTTTGATAAATCTTCTGCTAAGTTTTGTAAAGCAGTTGTTTCATCTGCATTCATTTTACTATTTGAGATGCCCACTACAGAAGCAATAGTTTTTAAAATATCACTAGCACTTACCTTCGTTCGCCTCTTTTTCTTCAAATGAAATGATGCAGCAGTTTCATCAATAAGATCTATCGCCTTATCTGGTAAAAATCTATCTGTTATATAACGACTTGAGAGATCAACAGCTGATTGTAGTGCCTTGTTTGTATACTTTACACTATGATGTTTTTCATACTTCTTTTGTAAACCTTTTAAGATCAAAAAACTTGTCTCTTTAGAGGGCTCATTAATATCTACTTTGGAGAAGCGACGACTTAAAGCTTTATCCTTTTCAAAACCATTTCTATACTCAGCAAAAGTAGTAGCACCCATACATTTCAACTCTCCTGAAGCTAAAGCAGGCTTAAGCTGATTTGCCGCATCCATAGTACCACTTGTTGCACCAGCCCCTATAAGAGTATGAATTTCATCAATAAAGAGTATAGCTTCTGGTTGGCGTTTAAGCTCATCCATTACACCTTTAAGCCGTTTTTCAAAGTCACCTCTATATTTTGTACCTGCAAGTAGTGCACTTAAATCTAGTGCATAAAGTTGTGCATCCTTTATGATGCTCGGTACCTTTTGTGCTGCGATATTAAGCGCTAAACCCTCTGCTATAGCAGTTTTACCAACCCCTGGTTCTCCTACTAAAATAGGATTATTTTTCTTACGGCGACATAAAATTTGAGTCACTCTTTTTATCTCTGCACCCCGACCAATAACAGGATCAATCTTTCCATCTTTTGCTTTTTGAATAAGATTAATAGTATATTTATCAAGATAAGACTTTTTTTCTTGTGAAGAAGAGATTTCGTCAGTAGAGTTATGAGAAATAATCTCTAAAATATCCAAACGCGATATTTGATATGCAGAGAGCAGTAAGCAAGAAAAACTATGTTCTTCTTCATATAAAGCAGCGATTAAGTCTCCAACATCTGCTTGAGATTGTTGTGCAGATTGGATATGTCTTACCATGTTGTCTACAAGGCGAGAAAGTGCCACGCTCTCATAAGGTTCTTGATCTACATTTTGAGGCAGAGTATCTATCTGTGTTTTTATGTAAGTGCCTAGTTCATTTTTCATCTTACTAACATCCCCACCGCAGCTACTAATAATAGAAATTCCCTCTTGGGAGTTTAAAAGAAGATAAAAAACATGCTCAATTGTAAGATACTCATGGTGTAACTCTTTAGCAAAACGAATAGATTTTTGAAAAATATCATTAAGAGCTTGACTAATCATATGTTACTCCTCTTCCATTATAGCTTTGAGAGGAAACCCACTCTCTTTTGCACGTTTAAGAACTTGCATCACTTTTGTTTCAGCGATCTCATATGTGTAAACACCACAAAGCCCTCGCTCTTTTTTATGAATATCTAACATAACCTTTTCAGCCTCTTCATAGCTTTTATGAAAAATGCCAATAAGAATATCTACCACAAAATCCATAGAAGTATAGTCATCATTGAGTAAAAAAACTTTGTATTTTTTTGGATATGCTATTTTTGTCCCTTCTAAAAGATCAAACTCTATATCTGCGGCCATACTCTAGTACTTCGCTGCATTTAAAAAGTCATCTATTATATCCTGAGGATTTTCAAGTCCTATAGATATACGAATAAGTCCATCAGTTATGCCTAAAAACTTACGAGTCTCCGCATCAAAATCACTATAAATAGTAGTTGCCATATGAAGAGCCAATGTTCTACTATCACCAATATTGGCAGTTATAGTAGCAATCTTCGTACTGTTTATAAACTTATATGCCCTCTCTTGTGAACCCATGTCTATAGTAAAAAGCATACCACAGCCATTTGTAAACTCAGACTTATATCTTTCATGATGCGGATGCGATTCTAAACAAGGATGACCAATGTTTAAGCCTTTTGCACTTAATACCTTTGCAACTTTCTCAACACTTTCTATAATTCTAGACAATCTTATTGGTAATGTTTCAAGCCCTAAAAGTGTCTGATAAGAAGCATGTGCATTTGCACTCATTCCAAGATCACGCATGGCACGTTTTTTTGCATTTGGAATTAGTGCCATTTTTCCGGCACCTTTTATAAACTTTGCTAAAAATGAATAACGACTATTTTTAAACTTATCTTCCCCATCATTTATAGCACGAAAAACTGCACAACCACCGAGAGCAGAAGTATTTCCTGAAATTATTTTTGTTGTTGAGTAGACAACTATATCTGCACCAAGTGCAAGAGGAGAGATACTTAAAGGAGTTACAGTATTATCTACAATAAGAGCAATTCCTGCATCATTCGCAATTTTTGCAATAGCTTTAATATCAGGAAGTCGCATGTTTGGATTTCCAACACTCTCTAAAAAAATAATCTTTGTATTTTTAGTAATGGTATTTTGAATACTCTCAAGCTCATCTACATCAAAGAAAGTAGTTTTTATACCAAATCGCTTCAGTGTTTCATTAAAAAGAGCATAAGTACCACCAAAAAGTCCCCCAATACTAATAATCTCATCCCCACACTCAAGTAAAGACATCGTAGCAAGTGTAGTAGCACCCATCCCAGAGCTAGTAGCAATAGCACCCACTCCCTCATCCATCTTTGCCATAATAGATTCTAGTTTTGCTGTTGTAGGGTTACCCATACGAGAGTAAAGAGGTTTTTTAACACTTCCATTAAAGATACCCTCAGCAGTCTCAGCATCTCCATATCCAAAAGAGGCAGAAGATGTAATAGTTGGAGAAATAGCACCTTCTTTATTTCCAACTGACTGGACAAATCTTGTACAATATTTTTCAAAGTTATTCATTTATATATTTACCTTGTTTATTAATTAAATAAATTATAGCAAAGTTGAGATAATAGTAATCCTATATACTTTATTTATGATAGAATTATAAAAATTAAATTACGAGGAATTATTAATGGAAAATAAAACAACATTAGAAATATTAGGCGATAAAGTATCTCAGGTTTTACAGCAGTACCACTCACTCAAAGCTGAAAATGAAATGATGAGAAACGAAATAATGAGTCTTAAGGCTGAAAAAGAGATAAAAGATAAAGAGATAGAAAATTTATCTGAAGAGAATGCTATGAAAGATTTAGAAATTGAAGAGATTGTAAATAAAATAGAAAGTATTTTAGGCTAATTCTTTCAATGAGCAAAAAAATAGGACTATATATAGCAGGTCGCAGATTTGATGTCGATTTAGATGACGAATTTGCAATTTTCTTAGAATCCCAAATGGAACAAGATTTTAATATAGAAGGAAACAATGAACTTAAGTCTGTTATGCACGCTTATGTAAAAAAGAGTCATGAACTTTTTTTGCAAGAGAAAAAGCATCAAGAAATCATCCAAAACTTAGAGAAAGAAGAGTAACTATTCTCTTTTACTAACTCTCTAAGGATATATTAATCTTAACTTGCTATAATTTCGTTCTCTTAATGGTAAGAGTCTCAATAAAAAGACCCTTTTCAAGAGAAACTTTTACATTCCGGATTAGCTCAGCGGTAGAGTAGGTGACTGTTAATCACTTGGTCACTGGTTCGAATCCAGTATCCGGAGCCATTCAAAAACCCCTAAAATACGAACTTCCAAACACTTTTAAAAATGACTTTAAGTTTCAGAAAAAATCACTTTGGTATCCTATTGGTAACAATAGTGTCAAAATCATTTAATTACCCCGTATTTGTTATAAAACTTTATTTCTCCAGTTGACACATCTTTTAGTATAGCTTTAGCGATACTCTCACCTTCAAATACACTTTTTTGCATATGTACTACAACATCATAAATATAATGAACACTATCTATTTTCAACAACTCATTAGTAGAAGAGATAATATAAGCATTTTCAAAACTTTTTAAATATTCTTCATCTTTTTTTTCTTCAAAATCTCTATCTAGTTTTTGTTCGATTTCATAAAAATTTGTAATTTCTGACTTAATTAAAAATATGGGTGCGTTATTTTCTACTTTTTCTTATAATTCACTAAATAATAATCGACTAAATTTAACTTCATACTTTTACTAATTCCACGATGCAAACTAATCATATTTTTCATGTGAGAGAACACTCCTCCTTCTAGTGTATTTGTTGTATTTGATATAGATAGATTTTTATGATTTTTGTAAGTAAAAAGATAAGGCAAGTTTGTTCTAAGGCTTCGATATGCAGCTCTAATTCTGGGATGCGTATAATGCAACTCTCCAGTCGTTGAAGATACACTTTTCTCATCAAGAAAGTCTTTGTATACTTCATACCAATCATCTAGCTTTTGAGTGAAATTTTTTTCTGTAGTTTGAGTTAGTCTTGAAACTATTTTCTTAAGTTCTTTACTTGCTTCAAGCTTTGGTCTCATTGTGATATATCTTTGCACAATCTTTTTTTGATGAAAGTGACACATTTGTATAGGAATGTCTTTAAAAGCCTTTGTTAAGCCTCTCTTTCCATCTAAAGTAGCACTTTGAATGCTGTATCCAAGTTCAATTAGCTTTTCTTTTAAATATTTATAGTCTTTGATAGTTTCACTTTGAATATGCTTCCAAATGAGTATCTCTTTTGATTCAACATCTTTGAAAACCAAAGTACCTAATGTATCCTTTCTCTTGCCATAAAAAGTAGCATCACAAATTAAATTTACTGGTCTTGGATTATGTACTTTACACTCTACAATATATTCATCTCTTTGCTTCATTACCCATGGAATAGATCGACCATATTTATCTGATAATTGTTTGAGTGTTTGTCTATGTAGAAAATATTCTTCAAAGATTATTTTTTGCAGTTGTTCTGGTCGCCTTGTTGAGCTAAAAGACTTCTTACAGTCGTTACAAGAGTATCTTTTAATTCCTCTTCTTAAACCTCTATTTTGAGTACTTTTTGAATGACAATATGGACATATTTTAAAGCTTTTTTACAGGCATTTGTAAATAAACCTTTGTTTACTCCTAATATAGCATAGTTTGAGAGGTGTTTTACGCACCCATATTTTTAATTAAGTCAGACTTTTACAGTTTTTGAATTTAGAGGTGCCCATAATATTTTTTTCACATATATAAATTGTATTTTAACTTAAAAAAACATTATTTTTAGCCATTTGCCATATATTGAGCAATAACTACAGATGCTTTTTGTAGCACAGAGAGTGATGTAATAATCTTATCAATCTGTCCAGGTCCTCCCTGTTGAAGTACTTATTACAACTACTTTATTAGGTTATAAATGTTTCAAGTTTTGAGTTTAATTCGTTAGTTAGTAAGAGTATTAAGATGTTCAGCTGCTGCTGCAATCTCTTCTACATTTTTTGCATTAGTTGATGATATTTTATTAAACCTCAATTGTTAAAGTATAAATTTATTTGTGTAAAAAAGTAACATTAACTAAAAATGATTTAAAAATATTATCTCCTTAACTATTCTTATAAGTAGGGGGGGGGTAAAATGAATAAAAATTATTTACATAAATAAGGATAATTTATATGGGAAATATTTTAATTGTCGATGATTCTAGTTTAATTAGGTCCGTTGCTTCCGAAGCAGCAAAAGAAGCTGGGCATACACCTATCTTAGCAGTCGATGGACAGGATGGGTTAAATAAGTTGGCTGAGAACAAAATAGATCTTGTTTTTAGTGATGTTAACATGCCTGTTATGGGTGGGTTGGAAATGGTTGAGAACATTAAAAACAGTGATGAATATAAATTTATTCCAGTAGTAATGCTAACAACAGAGGACAATCCTGACTTAAAATCTAAAGGGCAGGCTTTAGGGGTAACTGCATGGATGCTTAAACCATTTAATCGTAAAAAGTTTTTTATGGTTGTAAAAAAGCTAATTGCATAAGGTTTGATGATGCTACTTGATCAAAATGAACTTACAATATATGATGTCGACTCATTCTTATCTCTACTTTTACAAGAGTTTGAGAAAGATGAAATTGAACTAGATTTTCAAAATGTGAATAAAATAGATATGAGCTTTATCCAGCTTCTAGTTTCTGCACAAAAAAGTGCAAATACTGAAAATAAAAGTTTTATTATTACTAATGTCAATGAAGAAGTAAAAAAACTTTTTACAACAAGTGCTTGTACCTTCTTGCTAGGGGGTAAAAATGAACAGTGATGTAGAACTCTTTTATGAAGATGCCAAAGAGCAACTTCTTTTTATGGAAAATGCACTTATCACAATGCAAGAAAATGGTGTTGATGAAGAGAGTCTAGGAGCTTTATTTAGAGCCATGCATACCATCAAAGGTACAGCAGGTATGTTTGGTTATGATGAAGTTGTAGGATTTACTCATGTTGCTGAAAACTTACTAAGTGAAGTAAGACAAGGCAATGTAGAACTCACTCCAGATATGATAGATACATTTTTAGAAGCTAAAGATCATTCAAGTTCTTTAATAGAACTCTCTGTGCATGAAGAAGATTTAGATGATGAGACACTAAAAACACAAGAACATCTGCTTATGGTGCTGACAAATATGATGCCAGGTGGAGATGCAAACAGCTTACAAAAAGATAAAACCAATGATGTAGCAAAAGAAAATCAAAATGAGTCAATAGAGGAAGAAAGACTCTGGCATATAAGTTTTAGATTGAAACAGCATTTTTATACTACAGGTATGGATATTATTAATACCTTGGATTATTTTAACCTTTTAGGTGAATTAAAAAATGTTTTACCTATCACAAGCCATGTTCCACTACTTAAAGATATAAAACCAACAGAAGCATATATGGGCTATGAGATTCTTTTCTTAAGTGATGCTCCTTATGCAGAGATTGAAGAAGTTTTTGAATTTATTATGGATGCTATAGAGTTAAAAATATTTAAAGCAGATGATAAAAAAGCTCTATTAGAACATATAGAAGAGTCTTCAAAAGATGAAGAGCTTCAAGAAAAACTTATTAAATCTGGATTTTATAAAAATGAATACTTTGCAGAACCTAAGAAAAAAGAAGCTACTAAAACAGAAAAATTAGAACATGTAAAAAAAGTTCCAAAAAAGGTAGAAGAGAAAAAAAGTTTTTCATTAAGAGTGGACTCTAGTAAGATTGACCAACTCATAAATAAAATATCTGAAATGGTGATAGCAAATGCAAAAATATCACAAAGAGCAGATACATTAAATGATAGTGACATGATAGAGTCAGCAACGATTTTAAGTGATATGCTTGAAGAGATCCGCTCAGGTGTTATGAATATTCGCATGGTACAAGTTGGTGATAGCTTTAATAAGTTTAAAAGAATTGTTCATGATGTCTCGAAAAAAGTTGGCAAAGATATTACTTTTGAGATTCAAGGTGGTGAAACTGAACTTGATAAAATGGTCGTTGAAAAAATATCTGATCCTATTATGCATATGTTGAGAAACTCTATTGACCATGGTATAGAGACAGCCGAAGATCGGGCTTTAAGTGGCAAAGAAGGTGGTGGTAAAGTTACACTAAACACCTACCCTGATTCTGGAACAATTGTAATAGAGATTGAAGATGATGGTAAAGGGTTGCCAAGAGATTTAATCTTACAAAAAGCCATTGATAATGGCATAATAGATGAAAATCATAAACTAAGTGATAAAGATATATACAATCTTATATTTTTACCTGGTTTATCTACTGCAAAAGAGGTTTCAGATATATCTGGTCGTGGTGTAGGGATGGATGTTGTTAAGAGAAACATTGAAGCTTTAAGAGGAACAGTAGATATTGACTCTACTGAAGGTAAAGGAAGTAAGTTTACTATACGACTTCCTCTAACACTTGCTATTATAGATGGCTTTTTAGTACAGTCAGGTAATACAAAATATATTATTCCTCTAGATATGATTCAAGAGTGTATAGAACTTGATGAAACATATAAATCACAAATGAAAGGTAATGAGTACCTTAATTTACGAGATTTCATGTTACCAATTTTAGATATTCGTAGCTACTTTAATGAGACAGAATCTAAAAGTGAAAGATTAAATATTGTAGTAGTTCGATATGGTGATTATAAAATTGGGATGATGGTTGATGAACTTTATGGTGAATTTCAGACAGTTATAAAACCGATAGGTTCAATTTTTAACAAAGTACCGGGTATTAGTGGTGGCACCATCTTAGGGAGTGGAGAGATCGCATTGATTTTTGACATCCCTAAGCTGATGGAACATAAAATAAGTGAAATTAATTAAAAAAAGGAGAAAAAATGTCAGAAGCACAAAACAAATGTAAAGAGTTAAAGGTTAAAAACAAAAAGTTAAAAACAGCTAATAAGCAACTAGTAGAGGAAATATCTCAATTAAGAGAAGCAGCAGTTGCTCTTTCAGAGGGGAGCTTCAGTGTTACTGTTCCTCAAGTGAGTGGTGATTTAGAGGAAATTTCTAAATCTTTTCTTGTATTACAAGAGCAACTTTCTTCTCTTGTAAAAGATTCAAATATGATGAATACCGAAGGTGAAAATGGTAACCTTGAGGTACAGATAGATACTAGTGGTTATAAAGGTGATTTTAGTCTAATAACAAAAGGTATCAATAATTTTGCAACTGTTATGAAAGATACATTTTTAGATATAAATGATAATCTTGTTCAGATGAGCAAGGGTGATTTAACTGTTCGTATGACTAAAGATTATAAAGGTGCTTTTAAAGTTACTAAAGAAGCTTTCAACGACATGAGTGAAAAAGTTGAAAATATTGTAAACAAGGTAAATGGTGGTATTACTGAGATAAGTTCAGCAGCAACACAACTGAGTTCAACTTCACAAACACTCTCTCAGGGTGCAACAGAGCAAGCAAGTAGCTTAGAAGAGACAAGTGCCGCACTTGAAGAGATGAGTGGCAGTGTTGCCGAGTCTGCAAAAAATGCTGAAAAGACTAATCTTTTAGCAGAGGAAGCTTCTAAAATGGCAACCGATGGTGGAGAAGCAGTTGTAAAAACTGTTGAGGCTATGCAAACTATATCTGAAAAAATCAGTATGATTGAAGATATAGCATACCAAACAAATATCTTAGCACTCAATGCTGCTATTGAAGCAGCTCGTGCAGGTGAACATGGAAAAGGTTTTGCGGTAGTTGCCGCAGAGGTAAGAAAACTTGCAAAAAGAAGTCAGGTATCTGCTCAAGAGATTAGCACTATAACAACAAACAGTGTAAAAATTAGTGAAAAAGCAGGTCAACTAATAGCTGAACTAGTACCTAAGATAGAAGAAACAGCAAGCTTAGTCAAAGATATTTCCAATGCAGCAAAAGAGCAAGATATAGGACTTAGTCAAATCAATACAGCTATGAATCAACTTGATCAAGTGACACAGACTAATGCATCATCATCACAAGAGGTTGCAAGTGCTAGTGAAGAGTTGAGTGGTCAAGTTGTGAGTTTAAGTCAGTTAATGGGATTTTTTAAAGTAGCAGGTATGGATATGTTCTCTATGCAGAATGCTGTACAACCAGCCCAAATTCAACACACTTCAAGCTCAAACAGTTCAGAAGAAGGTGATGATCTAAACTTACGTGATTTTAATCGTTATTAGGCAGATATCATGAGTATAAAAAATGATCAATATCTGCTTTTTTTAGTTGGTGAAGATACTTATGGGGTCGAAGCTCTTAAAGCACAAGAGATTGTGAGTTATGAAAATATAACTAAAATTCCTATGATGAATCGTTATGTTAATGGTATAACAAATATTCGTGGAAGTATTGTACCAGTTATTGATCTTCTTGATCGTTTTGGATTGGGGGAGAGTACCATAAGCGAAAAAACCTCAATAGTAGTCATCAATTATGAAAATGAGCATGAATCAACTCAAATAGGTGTCATAATAGATGAAGTATTTGAGGTTGAGACTATAACAGGAAAAGATATTAAGCCAAAAGCAGCATTTGGTTCAAAAATAAGTACAAAGTTTATTAGTCAGATGGGAAAATATCGTGATAACTATATTCCACTGCTTGATGTCAATGCTATTTTAGATTATGCTGATCTTTCTGAACTAGTACAGTTAAAAGGTACAAAATGAGTAAATATGATGAAGATATAGTTGAAGGTGAAGAAGCTATACAAAATATGGATGAAGATGATGAACTTGATTTAGTTGCACTTGTTTCATCAAATGCAAATGATACAAGCCAATACTTGATTTTTCAAGGAAGTGATCAACACTATTATGCAAAAAATGTTTCTAAGATAGAAGAGATTTTAATTTCTAAAGAGATAACTATGATACGCAATAATAGTGAAAGCTCCATAATCGGTACAGCAGATGTGCGTGGGAATATGGTTACTGTCATAAACTTTGACAAATGGTTTGGTAATGAAGTACTTGATGAGAGCCGCTATGAACTCATTATTTTAGCACATTATGGAGGTCACAGACTAGGTATTGAGATTCCATCTGTAGAGTCAATTGTAAATATACCTGCTGATACTATGAGCGATAACTCAGAGAGCAATGATAAAACATCTTTTGTTACGAAAATTAAGGTTCGGCAACAAGAAGTGATGTGTATGGTTTTTGATAGCGATAAGATGCTACTTGATACTTTTAAGACAATTGATACAAAAACAATGGAAGATAGTAAGCAGATTTCAAAAGTCTCTAATGATAAAATGGTACTTTTTGCTGATGATAGTCGCTTTATACGAAAAATGGCAGAAGAGCTTTTTAGTAAAATGGGATTAAAGTACAAAATGTATGAAAATGGGCAACTCCTTATTGATGATTTAGAAAAAATTGCTCATAATGAGATTGCACTTTTTATTACAGATCTTGAGATGCCAGTACTTGGTGGGAAAGGGGTTATAGAGTATATTAGAAATGATGATGGATATAGTGATATAAATATTATTGTCCATACCAATATGTCTAATGATACTATGGCAAACTCCCTTATCGCGGATGGTGCTACACAAATTATAGGTAAAGTAAATATGCTGGCTTTAAGTGAAGCTATACAGGAGTTAATGGTATAGATGAATACTCTCATATTACACGAAAATGAGTTTGCAGTTTTTCAAAAACTCATTTACTCAGAAGTTGGTATTGACCTAGCAGCATCAAAAAGGATGTTGGTGCAGAGTCGTTTAACAAAAAGATTGCATCTGTATAAACTTAATTCTTTTGTAGATTATCTGCGTTTAGTGCAAATAAATGCTAAAGAGCGTATAGAGATGATTAATCTTATTACCACTAATGAGACCTATTTTTTTAGAGAGATACAGCACTTTGAGTATTTGCAAAATTTTATTTTAAAACAGTACACTTCATTGAAGATGTTTAGATTTTGGAGTGCAGCTGCTAGTGTGGGTGCTGAGGCATATAGTGCTGCAATGCTAATAGCTAACACTAGAACTTCTAACAGCTGGGAAGTAGTTGGTACCGATATAAACTCAGAAGTAATTCAAAAAGCACGCATAGGACTTTACCCTGAGAGATGGGCAGATAAAGTACCATTACCATTGAAGCAAAAGTTTTGTCTCAAAGGAAAAGGAAAACAAGAAGGTCAGTTTTTAGTAGATAGAGTTTTAGTAGAAAACATGATATTTACAACATCAAATCTCATGTACCACAACAAAGAAGTTGGTCTTTTTGATGTAATATTCTTACGAAATGTTTTAATCTATTTTGATGATGAAACAAAACAGCTTGTTATTGACAATGTTGTAAAGAATTTAAAAGTAGGAGGCTACTTTTTTATTTCCTTAACAGAAAATTTAAATATGCTAAATATACCAAATTTAGAAGTTGTAGAGACTTCAGTTTATAAGAAAATAAAATAAAATAAAGGAAAATATATGAGTAAAAAATATAATTATTATATTAAATTTTTGGCAATTAAAAACAATATCTTATATATATCAAAAAATAAACATAAAATTTTTGATTTGATAGAGTCTTATTTTTTAACTGCATCATATGTTGATTTAAATAGAAATATTTTAAATACAATTAATTTAACACTCACTAAACGCTCTATTAATTTTGTAATAATTGATGTTGAGGATAATGATGAGCTTGCAATAGAGTTTTACAAAGCTATTCGTACATACAATGATGAAGTGCCAATTATGTTGATGTTTAACCCTAAAAAGTATCAAAAACTTTTTGACATTATTCCAAATGTTGATATGACCATTAGTTATCCTATAAACAATGATATATTTTTTAAACGACTGTTTACTCTGCTAAGTATTTCTCATATAAGTTCTTTGATAGGAAAAAGAGAATTAACACCTAATCGTGAAACAAAAAGAGAAAATCCGCTTGATGCCTTTTTAGACACTTATGAGGGGAGTGCTCTTTTTATATCGGATATTTTACAGAGTCGTATAAAAAGTTTAAACTCAGGTGAATTAACAGCTGAACTCTTAGAAGAGATGGCAGAAAATATTGAAGCAATCGCAGATATTTTTTCAAAAACATCACAAACAGAATCAGTAGAGCCTATCTTTCTTGATTTAGCTAATTATTTGGAAAATATAAAACTGGAAAATATTTCTGTTGAATCACTCAAAGGATTTGACTATCTGTCTGAAATTTTAGATGAGATAAGTAAATATTTAATTGATATGTTTGTTGAAAGAATTTTTAATGATGTCTATGTATTTGAACATTCTCTTCAAAACAATATCATTTTTATGAAAAATAAACTTGATAATAAGATAGAAGAAGATAAAGACGATTTGGAGTTTTTTAATGATTAAAGTTTTTATAATTGATGATTCTGCACTTGTAAGAAATGAGTTTAAGAAAATATTTGCTCCAATACAAGATATAGAGGTTATTGGAAGTGCTATAAACCCAATAGATGCTTTTTCTCTGTTTCCAAAAGTGGGATTACCAGATGTATTTATTTTAGATATAGAGATGCCAAAGATGGATGGGATAACTTTTTTGGAAAAAATAGCGAAACAAAAGCCTATACCAACCATCATTTGTTCAACATTGGTTGCCAATGGAAGCAGTGAAGCTATAGATGCTATGCGGATGGGAGCAGTTGATATTGTTCTAAAACCAACAGCAAATATTCAAAATTTTTTTGGTGAAAAAAATGAGGAGTTTATCTCTAAGGTTCGCATAGCTGCAAAATCTAAGATGAAATTTCTTCCTAATATCTCAAGAGTAAGCTCTAGTAAAGTTCTTCATGATAAGCAAGTCTCTAGTAGTGTAAAAGCTGTACCCAATAAAGCTCCATCTAAAAAGATAGTTGCTATTGGTGCATCAACTGGTGGTGTGCAAATTCTTGAAGAGTTGTTAATGAAGCTAGAGCCAAATCATCCTCCAATTGTTATAACACAGCATATGCCAGTTGGCTTTACAGCATCATTTGCACAAAGGTTAAATATGATACTACCATCTTCTCATGTAAAAGAGGCGGTGGATAGTGATACTTTGATGCATGGATTAATTTTAATCGCTCCTGGAAACTTACATATGGAAGTAGAAAAACATGGTTTTATTTATAAGGCAGTATTGAAGAATTATCCAAAGGTTAATTCGCATAAACCTAGTGTTAATGTACTTTTTAACTCTGTTGCTAAAAATGTAGGATATATGAGTCTAGGATTTATATTAACAGGGATGGGTGATGATGGTGCGACAGGGTTACTAGAGATGAAAAAAACAGGAGCAAAAACTTATGCACAGGAAGAAAAAAGTTGTATAGTATATGGCATGCCAAAACAAGCTGTCGCAATAGCTGCAGTTGACAAAAGTTTGAGCTTAGATGCAATGGCAGACATAATTAACACGGTAAGATAGATGAAGCATTTCAAAAAATTAATTAAAGAGTATGCTCTCAATACTGACTTACTTATAATTACATCAAATAATAAATATTTTTCTGAATATCATGATTTTTTTGAAACCTTATTTAGAAAAATTGATTATATCTCATACACAGAAGTTATTGAAGAAGAATTATTAGAGTTTTCACAATCATTTCAATTTATAATTCTAGAGCTAACTGATAGTACTGATAAATCAGGGTTGAAAACTATTTTAGAAAAGATACATAATATTAAAAATGAAAATGAATTATTACCAGTCTATACTTTAAAAGACACTAAAAACTGTATAGATTTTTTTGATATACTTGTTGATCCTCTTGATATTGACGATTGTTTATTATTTCCATTTGAAAAAAATAAATTAGAATACTCTTTTTATAAAATTCTACATAAAACTACTACTATAAATAATCTTTATTCCTATATTACATACCTCGAATCAGAAGTTGGCTTAAATACTATGATAGATACAAATCTTAAAGATACAGTTTCTATAGTAGATGATTCTAAAGATAAAAAAGTATTACACGATAGAAGAAAAGATGATTTGCGTTTTTCACAACGAAACAAAATAAGTGCTACAGACTTTAGATCTACATTAGATGAAACTATAATTGATAAAGTTGAAACGCTAACTGAGCACTTTGATGATTTTATATCTCGTTTGTATGATTTTGATGATGCAAGTGATCCATCTAAAGCATTAACAATATTACATGATATAAATTTTCTAATTCAAAATAGCTATGCAACAATTGATACACTTGTTGCATTTCCGGTAACTGTAAGAGCTTTTCAGGACTTAGAAAACTTTTTAAATGGACTGAGTGTTGAAGAGTTAGAAAACCAAGCAAACAAAAAAATGTTAGCTAAAATGCTTATAAGTATTATTCAAGATCTAGAAAAATGGTTAAATATAATTTTTATTGAACAAAGCACTGATGATATTCATTATTTAGATGCTTCATTTGCTTCAAATGTTGTTGAAATTGAAGCAATATTTACTGAAATAGACGATGACGATGACGATGATGATGATTTGGAGTTTTTCTAAATGATTGTTAAAAAAAACAATTTAAAAAAATGGATAGAAGAACATATAAATAATTTTAACACCAATAAAAATGCAAAATGCAGTTTAATTCTTGTAGATTTAGATAGATTACGAGAGATTAATTATGGGTACTCATTTGATATTGGTGATACTGTTATACATATGCTTCATAAACAACTCAATAAAGTTTTTCAGAGTCCGCATGTATACCATATTCATGCAGATAAATTTGCAGTGCTTCAAGCAGTTAAAGATACGGAAGAAATTGTAAAAAAGATAGTTTCTGTCCAGTCTCTTGCAAAAAAACCATTAGAAGTAGATGGCTATTCTATATTTTTTACTATTAGTTTTGGTATCAGTACTTTTTTTAAAGATATTAATAAAATAGATGATTTTATAAAAAATAGTGAAATAGCTCTTCTGAGTGCTAAAGAAGCTGGATGTAATACATATAAGTTTTTAGACAGTGTTAAGCTCCAAGAGATAGAAAGATCCAAAAAAATTGAGTCCAAATTACTTGAGGCGATAGAAAAAAATGAACTTACACTGCATTATCAACCTCAATATAACTATAAAGAGAAAAAAATACTAGGCTTGGAAGCACTTGTTAGAAAGTGATTTGATTATAAAAATTGATGAATATATTATGAAAAAAGCTATGCGAGATTTTAAACATTGGCAAGAGAACTCATTAAATCCTGGTATATTGTCTTTAAATCTTTCACTTAGACAATTAAGTAAACCGAACTATGTTCAAAGGCTGAAAGAGATTTTAGAAGAAGAGGATTTTGAACAAAAATTTTTAAAATTAGAAATGCTTGAGAGAGAAATGATGACGAATGTTGAGGATGTGATTGAAAAACTACATCAGATACGGCAATTAGGGATTAAAATTGCAATTGATGATTTTGGAACTGGATATTCATCTTTAGCATATTTGCATAAATTTCCAATAACTCTTTTAAAAATTGATAGAAGTTTCATCAAAGATATACCATATAGCAGTGATAGTATGGGTATATGTAAAGCAATTGTCTCATTGGCAGAAGGTTTAAATATACCCGTCTTAGCTGAAGGTGTCGAGACAAAAGAACAAGTAGAATTTTTAATACAAAACAGATGCTATACTATTCAAGGCTATTATTTTAGTAAACCTATTCCAAGTCAAAATATTGAAAAGTTATTAAGAGAGAGTAAAGAAAAGAAAGATATTTTAAGTGAATTTTCATGCAATAATTTATTAGAATTTGCACAGGAGATTCGTGAAAAAAGTCAACTGAAAATTGAAGGTGAAATTTTAGTAAGAGCAGATGATGGAACTCCTATGTGGCTTAAAGAAAAAATTATCCCTCTTTATGATGAAAATCAAAAATTTAAAAAAAATATTTTAATCA
>Ga0256838_1000448_pt1 | contig 25793 bp, 23 predicted proteins | sample 4571419metaG_FD_185978 | JGI IMG/M metagenome (GOLD analysis project Ga0256838, IMG submission 185978) | Hydrothermal vent microbial communities from Guaymas Basin, Mexico - 4571-419 | ecosystem: Environmental > Aquatic > Marine > Hydrothermal vents | place: Mexico: Guaymas Basin | collected...
TCAGGTGGCGCCGCGTTCGCGTAAAAAGCTAGCTGCTCTTTCTTATGCTATGACTATGAAGAAACCTCTGCCCAAGGTTGCAAATAACGTTTTTATGGAGTTGCAAGGTGGGAGAGTGTTATACGTTAGAAGTTACAGGGAGAAGGAGGGAAAAATGCATCAAGTTATAATGTTTGAAAAACGTGTAAGAGATTTTCCAATAATTGTGGAAGCAACGTATGCGGTGACGGTTCAAGATTGGCACCTGTTTGATGGAAATATTCGTTTTTCGGATGAGTTTGGTAGAACAAAGTTGTGGGGAACTTTTGAGGAGATGATTCTTCCGACTCAGGCTCCTAAGAAGAAAGTGTCGCTTTCCAAAACGGCCAAAGAGATGACTTCTGCTCAGCTTAGAAGAATGATCAAAAAATACCGATCGCTTAGATTGGATACGAAGTACTTTGAAGTTGAGTATTACAACAGGTTTGCTTTTCCATTTGCAGTACTTTTGATGTCCCTATTGGCTTACTCTATGGCAACAGCTGGTGGAAGGAGTGGAAGCTCTGGTGTTGGGTTGAGCATTCTTGTGATAATGGCGTACTACATTTTGATGACTGTTGGAAAAGCTGCTGCTATGAGTGGCAAGCTTTCGGCTTTTGCAGGAGCTTGGTTGCCCAACTTGGTAATTGCTACTGTAGCAATTTTCTTGTTTCTTAAAAAAAAGTATTCCTGATTAGAATTATGATTGGGTATTTCTTTTGTTTTAAAATTGAATTATAAGTCAAATAAAAATCTTCAATGGGGGGAGAAAAATGTTTGAGTTTATTAAAAACCACATCTCTGAGAAGATATACACAAATCTCCAAGAATTTGATGTGAAGTTTGATGTGGATGAAGCAAGAAGCTACGAGTTTGGAGATTTTGCAACTAATGCGGCTGTTATTATAGCTAAGAAAAGAGGAGTTTCTCCTAAAGAAGTTGCTGATGAGATTGCAGCTCTTTTTGAAGATGATAAGTATTTAGAAGCTTCGGTTGCAGGTATATTTGTCAACTTTAGGATAAGAGAAGATGTGCTAAAGGAGTTTGTGAACTCTTCGCTCGAAAGTATAGAGGTTTCAAAGCTAGGATTGAATAAGTGGCACTTAGAATTTGGAAGTGTAAATCCAACAGGACCTGTAAGTTTGGGGCATGCAAGGCAGGCTGCCATTGGGGATACGTTGGCTAGAGTTTTGAGATTTCTAGGAGTTGATGTGGTGACCGAGCATTACTCAAATGATGCTGGAAGACAAGTAAACTTGCTTACCATGTCTTTCATAGTCAGGATTTTAGAGAAAAAGGGAGAGAATGTGGCTTTGCCTGAAGATGCGTATCATGGAGATTATCTTAGTGAGTTTGCGAGTAGGCTGCTTGAACAGGATGAAGATTTACTTGATATGGCTCAAAATGGTGGATTTGAAGGAGATTGGAAGGTAGTTTTTGATATAGCCCAAAATTTAGATATGGAGTTTTTATCGAAGGTGGCTGGATTACTAGGGGATAATTCTGGAGAAAAAAAAGAAAATGCTGAGAAAGGTGATGTGAGTGAAGAGGAGATGTTCAGAGAAAAGTTTGAATTGTTGAAAAACTTTATCGTAAGTGTGTGTAGGGGATGGATACTTCAAACATTCAAGAGGTTTCGAGTAACCTTTGATAAGGTGTTTAGTGAAAAGACTTTGCACCTTTCTGGGGCTCTTAAAGAGGTGTTTGAAAATTTACAAAAAGCAGAACTTGTTTACTTTAAAGATGGAGCTTATTTTCTAAAAACAACTGAGTTTGGAGACGAGAAGGATAGAGTTTTGATAAGATCGGATGGTACTCCTACGTACTTTTTATCAGACTTGGCTTATCATCTTGACAAGTATAGGAGAGGATTTGACTACTATATCACTGTTCTTGGACAGGATCATCATGAGTATGCTCAAAGATTGGCTATTGGATTGAAAGCCTTGGGGATAGAGGCTGATAAATTTAAAGTGGTGCTGCATCAATTTGTGAATTTAAAAGAGGGCGGTAAAGTTGTGAGAATGTCCAAAAGAAGTGGAAAATTTGTGACTTTAGATGAGCTCATGAATAAAGTAGGGGTTGATCCGATTAGATTTTTCTTTGTATCAAAGAGTAATAATTCTCATATAGAGTTTGATGTAGAGCTTGCCCAGAGTCAGACAACTGAAAATCCTGTTTACTACATTCAATACGTTCATGCCAGAATTTGTGGGATAGAGAGAAAGCTTACAGAGAAGGGAATTGTTTTGGAAACAGCCTTTGATGGGAAGTTGGATGGCATAAAGAGACACCTTGTTTGGCAGTTGATTAAGTTTGAGAAGGCTTTGTGGTTGGTTTTGAATTCTTTAAGTCCGCATCATTTAGTTTCGTGGCTGATGGAGACTGCTGATATTTTCCACAAGTTGTATACCGAAGTTAAAGTTGCGGATAATCCGGAATATTGGCCGCTATTTGCTCTTGCTAGAAAATACATTGCGCAGGGATTGGATTTGATAGGTGTAGAGGCACCTGAGAGAATGTAAACGATGGGAGGTTTGAAGGTTGACAGGTTTGTTTATAACTTTTGAAGGTGTGGAGTGTGCTGGAAAATCCACTGTGTCTAGGATGGTAGCAGAGAGACTGAGAAAAAATGGATACAATGTCATATTGACTTCTGAGCCTGCTGGTGGAAGATTGGGTATGGATATAAGGAAATACGTGTTATCAAAAGATGTCACAGTTGAGGGAGAGGCGTTATTGTTCAATGTGTCACGTTATTTTCATGTTAAAGATGTGATCTTACCTGCGCTTGAAGAGGGCAAAGTTGTGTTGTGTGATAGGTTTTGCGATTCCACTTTTGTTTATCAGGGTATTGTTGGGGGATTAGGGGTTGATAGACTGGTAGAGATGCATGAGGAGTTTATAGGAATTTGGCCAGATTTGACTTTTGTGTTTGATGTTGATGTTGAGACTGCAATGTGTCGCTTGTTGGAGCGTAAGAAGGTTGATAGATTTGAAAAGAGGGGAAGAATTTTTTTAGAGAGAGTACGCAATGCTTATCTTGATTTAGTAAATAAATTTGATTTTAGAAAAATGATAATTGTGGATTCAACAAAGGCTGTAGAAGACGTTGCAGGAGATGTATTTAAAGCGGTGATAAAAAAGTTTAAAGGGTAAAGTTGGATGATGATTGTGGGGGGATAGGAATGGATATAGGCAAAGTGGGGCTTGATTCGCAAAAAAGAGAAGATAAAGTGAGTAAAGAGAAAAAGTACAAGCGTGCTAGTCGCAGCACTTTGATGAGCATATTTGAGAGTTTGGGTTTAGTTGAAAAGGAGAAGGAAAGAGAGCTTAGTATTGATGAAATGTTTGATAGGTTGACAGAGCTTGCTCAAAAGATGGGAGAAGAGTTTTCGGAGGAGATTCTTGAGGAATATAAGAAGACATTCAAAAACTTGGTTAAAAAGGTTGTCAAGGAAAAATTCAGGGGTAAGGCTACCACTAAGACTTATAGAATAGAGATGAGATTTGAGGAGATTTACAGGCAGATATTGAATGGGGAATTAAAAGGGGTTGAGATGATAAATAGATTAGAAGAGATAAAGGGAATGTTAGTGGATGTATACTCTTAGTCTTTGGTTAGATGATATTGAGCTTTATGCTACTCCAGCTATCTTTTCTATCACTGCATCCCACAGCTTAGCTATAAAGCTTTTTTTGGGGTGTTGGATTGGGCGTAAAGGTTTTCCACATACGGAGCAGAAAACCCTGTTGAGAGGGTTAATATGTCCTTCTGGGCAAATTTTAAGTAACTTATCATTTTTACTTATAGAAGTAGATGCTTGATTAGGATTGTTTTCACTTTGTTGGTGTTCTTCCCATTCATAACCGCATACTGGGCAGACTACCTCAAGTGGTGTATTAGCGGTTTTACAGACAGGGCACAATCTTCCAGGAACTGTTTTTCTCCCACAATTTGGGCATACGGGCTCTGTTGTGTTCAGCTCGCATTTTGGACAATACATAGTGCTACCCCCTTAGAAGATTGTGCCCACTTTTAGTCAAAGTGAAGTTTACTTATGGGAAAAGTGGTGTTGATGAATTAGAGCTGGGAATCGTTCTCACTTATTCCGTAGTAGAAGACGACAAATTTGCAGTTAGGGCATCTCATAACAGTAGCTTTAAATTTTGTCTTAGTTTTAATTTTTTTCATCACAGTTCCGCAAATTGGACATCTCATTACTCCTCACCTCTTCTGTTCTCCCCTCCCCCCGACAGTATTTTTATCGGAAGTTTTAGATGCTAATTTGAGTTGTTAAATAGTGAAGTTGCAGATTTTTGAAAAATTTTGCTCTAGATGTACGGAATTTAACATTATTTGGCATAAAACTTTTTGATATGCTAAAATAAAAAGCTGGAATTTTGTAAAGTTGATTCTGGTGGGGCCGTAGCTCAGGTGGGAGAGCGTCTGCTTCGCACGCAGAAGGTCGCGGGTTCAAGTCCCGCCGGCTCCACCTTTAATTTTTATAATTTTTTATCAAGGAGTTGGTGTATTTGAGAAAGAATCGTTTCTTAATATGGTTTTTCTGGGTTTTGGTTTTGCTTGTTATATTTTCCCTTTTTGAGCAGGCTAAGAAAGCTAAGATGCAGGTTATTGATTTGACCACTTTTATGAATCAAGTGAAAAATGGAATAATCAAAAATGTTCGAATTATAGAGTCTGAAGCCAAGCTCATAGGTAAGAAAAAAGATGGAGAGGTTGTCTACACTTATTTCCCTTACAGTATAGGAGATGAAATTATCCGAGAATTGCAAGGAAACAATGTTAATATTACGGTTGTCCCGCCTGATAATGGGGGAAGTTGGACCAAAATATTGATTGAGTGGCTACCATTTATTCTTGTAATAGTAATATGGCTCCTTATCCTAAACAAAAGCAATCCGGGTAAAGCCTTGGATTTTGGTAAGAGTAAGGGAGAAGTGTTAACTCCAGATAAGGTTAAAGTTACGTTTGATGACATAGCTGGCTATGAAGAGGTAAAGGAAGAAGTAAAAGAAATAATAGAGTTTTTAAAAGATCCAGATAAATTTAGGAGACTTGGAGCAAGAGTTCCCAAGGGGGTTTTGTTTGTGGGACCTCCAGGAACAGGAAAGACATTATTTGCAAAGGCTATAGCTGGAGAGGCTGGTGTGTTTTTCATAGCTGCAAGTGGTTCGGAATTTGTTGAGATGTTTGTTGGAGTTGGAGCTGCAAGAATTAGAGATCTTTTCAGTAAAGCAAAAGAAAAGGCTCCATGCATAATTTTTATAGATGAGATAGATGCTGTTGGAAGACAGAGAGGTAGTGGTTTAGGTGGAGGTCACGATGAGCGAGAGCAGACTCTCAATCAGCTTTTGATAGAGATGGATGGATTTAGTGCAAATGACAACATAATTGTTATAGCAGCTACTAACCGTCCAGATATTCTAGATCCTGCACTTTTACGTCCGGGACGATTTGATCGGAAGGTTACGATTCCTCTCCCAAATTTGGCGGAAAGAGAGGCAATATTGAGACTCCACGCTTCAAAGATAAAGCTAAAGCCGGGGGTGGATCTCAAGTTTTTAGCAAGAGCTACTTCGGGTATGAGTGGAGCGGATCTTGAAAATATAGTGAATGAAGCGGCAATATTGGCTGCTCGTGAGGGAAAGGAATTTGTAGATAGAGAAAATTTACAGATGGCCTTTGAAAAGGTGGTGGCAGGTGCTGCAAAGAAGATGCGTTCTTTAGATGATAAGGAAAGGGAAGTATTGGCTTACCATGAGACTGGACATGCTGTAGCAGGTGCATTTTTGGCGCCTCATAAACTTATTCATAAGGTTACTATAATTCCGAGAGGTTACGCGGGAGGAATAACCTTCCTTTTGCCCAAAAAAGAGGAGTTTTTGAAAACAAGAAATGAGCTACTTGCAGAGATAAAAGTTTTGCTTGCTGGAAGAGCTGCTGAAGAAGTATTTTTGGGAGATATTACGACAGGGGCTGAAAATGATCTTAAGAGGGCTACCGAGCTTGCTTATAATATGGTTACACGTTGGGGAATGACAGAACTTGGAGTTAGAAGTTTTGGAAAAAGGGAAGAGTATGTTTTCTTGGGAAGAGAGATTGGGATGAGTAAAGATTACAGTGATGTGACAGCGGCTAAAATTGATGAGAAAGTTACCTCTATCATTGATGAATGCTATGAAGAAGTTAAAGAGTTGTTATCTTCTAAAAAGGAGGAGATAAAAATAATAGTAGAAAAATTGAAAGAGGAAGAAGAGCTTGAAGGGGAAGAGGTATTAAAAATACTGGGATTAGAGGTTGAAGAGATGGTGTATGAAGAGAAAGTAGAGGGAAATGAGAATGGTGAGGTGGAGGAAGAGTTAATGACTAACGATGAAACACTTGAAATTGTTAATGCTGCTGATAATGAGCTTAAAGAGAAAGTAGAAGATGATAGTGCGGAAAAAGCGGAGGGAGCATGATGGTTGAGAAAAGGAAAGCTATGAAAACTCAGATAATACCTCTTATATTTAGCTGTTTTAATGATGTTAGAGAGAAGGAATATTTTATGAAAAAGATAGATGCTCATGAAAAGGGCATAGAACTAATGAGGAAAAAGGGTGGGAGTTTTGGATTTTATATGAAAAATATAAGTTCTGCTGCTGCATTGATAATAAAGCAAGAAGCGTTGAGTGTGGGATGCGATTTTGCCATTCCAAAGGACGCCATTGTTGAGAAGACTCCTCAAGTAGATGGGTTACTTCTTTGCGATAACAGGACATTAGAGAGATTGATCTCTCATTTAGAAATACAGGGATGGTTTGCTATTCCGGAGTTATTGTCGGAATTGAAGAGAAAGATTAAGAAGATGAAAAATCAGAAGTTTGATTTGGCAGGAAAGCTTTACAACTTGAGCAAAGATTATCTTGTTATGGCGGTTGTGAATATTACGCCTGACTCTTTTTATGAGGGTAGTAGGAAAAATTTGGATGAGGCTTTAGAGTGGGCAGAGAGCGTTAAAAAATTTGTTGATATATTTGACGTTGGAGGAGAGAGTACAAGGCCGGGAGCTAATGAAGTTTCGGAAGAGGAAGAGCTGGCTAGAGTTTTAGATGTTGTTAAAGCTTTTAGTGATGCTGGTTTTAAAGTGAGTTGTGATACTAGGAAGTGGAGAGTTGCTGAAAAATGCCTTGATGCAGGAGCTGTAATGATCAATGATGTCTCCGGATTTAGAGATGAGAATATGATAAAAGTGGTGGCAGATTCTGGAGCAAGCGCCTGTATAATGCATATGAAGGGGGAGCCGGCTTCTATGCAAGAAAATCCTGAGTATGATGATTGTTTGGCGGAAGTTTACGGATTTTTAGAAGATAGATATGAGGCTTTGCTTGAAGCTGGTGTAGATGCTCAAAAAATTACTGTGGATCCAGGAATAGGGTTTGGTAAGAGGTTATCTCACAATGCTCTATTGATGAATTTTGTTGGTTCTTTTGCTTCAATTGCTCCTGTTTTAATGGGAGTGTCGAGAAAATCTTATATTGGTATGATAACTGGAGAAAAAGATCCAACGAAGCGTTTACCGGGTACAATTTCAACGCTTTCCCTGCTTTATGCTAAAGGGGCAAGAATTTTTAGAGTGCACGATCCGGTTGAGGCAAAGCAGGCTTTAGAAGTAGCTAAGGCCATTGTGAATTGGTTTGATATTGAAGATTGACGACTTAAAGACTTTGCTAGTACGTTAATTTTTGGTTGCTATGAGGTATGTTTTGGCATTGGGAAGTAACGTCTCCAATCGAGTTGGGAGAATAAAGAGAGCTTTGTTAGATCTTGAAAATTGGGGGAATATTGAAAAGGTTTCTAATTTTTATCTAACTTATCCTTTTAAAATGCCTACTACTGCTGAAGTTTTAAACTGCTGTATTCGTTATGAAACTTTGCTTTATCCTGCAGAGTTATTGGAGTTAGTTGAGAGTGTGGAGAGGGTAGGAGGTAGAAGAAAGAACAGAATTGGATGGAAGAGACGCAGAGTTTACTCAAAAAGGAGTATAGATATTGATATAATTTTGTGGGAGAATGGGGAATGGATAAGCGAACGTTTGGTGATTCCTCATCGTGAATGGATAAGGCGTTATTTTGTTAGAATTCCAGCAGTCGAGGTTATGGGTGAAAATTTTGGTAAAATTTTAAATGAAGTGGAAAGTACTGCTTTGGTTGATAGTTTAAACTTGGATTTGCGTTTAATAAAACTCAATGTCAAGGGGGATTGAGTGATGAGAAAAGTTTTGCTTTTGCTGGTTGGATTAGTGCTATTGATGCCGTTGTTGACAGGGTGTATTAGAATACGTCAATCGGATGAAATTCAGGAAGCAAAGTGGATAAAACTGTATGGGGATTTAAGAGAGAGAATGGGTAGGTTGGAAGAGAAGGTAGCGCGTTTAGAAGAGGCAGTTGAGAGTGGAGCTGTGGTTGTGAGGAAAGGGGAGAATAAGTCATCTGCTGCTTCGCTTTTTAAAAAGCCTAAAGTTAAATATGGAGGAGTTTTGAGAATTGTTCAACCAACTGATCCACCAACTTTGGATCCGGCTCATGTTACAGATTCCACATCTTCTTTTGTTTGTATGCAGATCTACGAGGGACTTGTTGAGTTAGGGCCGGATTTGAAAGTAAGGCCGGCAATCGCAGAGAGGTGGGAGATAAAGGAGAATGGAACTACTTACGTTTTTCACCTGCGCCGCGGAGTTAAATTTCATACAGGAAGGGAAGTTACGGCTAAGGATTTTCTTTACTCTTATTTGAGGATTTTAGATCCAAAGACTAAGAGTGAGAGAACATGGTTATTTGAAAATGTTCTTGGTTACGATGTTTTCAAGGCTTATAGAAAACTTTACATAGCTTTGAAAGATTGGATTAATACTTCTAAAGAAACTGCTCCTGCTGGCGTTAAAGAAGCATTGGCTGAGTTTTCGAAAATTTCGGATGATGAGTTAAAGCGAATTGGGGATGATGTATTTAATTTCACAAAAGAGGTTTTACCTGAAGTGGTGAAGGCCGTTAATCAGAATGATTTTGGCAAAGCAAAGGTTTGTTTTGAAAAAATTGATTCTTGGTTTGATTTGAAGAAGATCATGGCGAAAGGTTTTGAGGTTCCCGATGATTACACATTTATTATTCGTTTAAAGCAGCCATTTGCTCCGTTTTTGGCTGTTCTTACAATGGTAAATGCTGCCGTTGTTGATAAGGATACGATCGAGAAGTATGGAGAGGATTGGTCAAATGAGCATCCAGTTGGAACAGGGCCTTTTAAATTAAAAGAGTGGAAGCATGATGTGAGAATTGTATTAGAGGCGAATAAAGATTACTGGCGTGGAAGACCATATGTAGATGAGGTGTTGATAAGGATAATCAAAGATGAAGTTACAAGTTTTACAGAATTTGAAGTTGGAAATGTTGATATACATCCTGGTGTTCCTGACTCAAAGTACAAGTATGTTAAGAAACATCCAGTGTTGAGTAAGTGTTATCAAGAGAAGCCTTCGCTTTCTGTGTTCTACATAGGATTCAATTGCAAAAAGTACCCACTAAACATTAAGAAACTCCGTCAGGCTCTTGCATACGCTGTGGATAAGGAAAAGATAGTTGAGAAAGTTCGTGAAGGTAGAGCAGTTGTAGCTCGTGGGATAATTCCACCAGGACTTCCGGGGGCAAATCCCGATGTTCAGAATTATCCTTACAATCCTGATCTCGCCAAGAAATTGTTGGCAGAAGCCGGTTTTCCGGGCGGAGTCGGTCTTCCTGTGATTGATTTGTGGTACAACACCAGTGAGAGAAATGCTCGTATAGCTGAGGTTGTTCAGTATTATTTTAAGAAGATAGGAGTAAAAGTGCGTTTAAATAATGTTGATTGGGGGACTTACCTTAAAAAGTTGGACTCAGGTGAGTGTCAAATGTTCAGATTGGGGTGGATAGCTGATTATCCAGATGCGGAGAACTTTTTATACATACTTTTCCATTCTAAGAATGCGGGTGCAAATGGTAATCACACTTTTTATTCAAATTCTGAAGTTGATAAGATACTCGACGAAGCTCGTAGAGAGGTTGATTTTAATAAGCGTGTGAAGCTTTATCAAAAAGCTGAAAAGATGATAATGGATGATGCTCCTTGGATACCTATGTTTCACAATAAGGATATAATTCTTTACCAACCGTATGTTAAGGGAGTGGAACTTACTCCGATGGGAGCGGATCACATAAGGTTAAGAAGTGTTTGGTTGGATAAGTAATTAGTTTTGTAAGGGGGCGCAAATGAAATGCTTGCTTACATAATAAGGAGAATTTTGCTTTCAATACCAGTCTTGATAGGGGTTAGTCTGATTACTTTCTTCTTGACACAAGTTGGTGGAGATCCTGTGCGTATAATGATGGGGCAGCATGCTGATAAGGATGTGATTGCTCAAATAAGGCATGAGTTGCATTTAGATGAGCCCCTTTGGAAACAGTACCTATATTTTTTACACGACTTTTTTACAGGAAAACTGCGCTCCTTCAAGACTAAAAGGCCTGTGTGGGATCATCTTAAAGAAAGATTTCCATACACTCTTTCGCTCGCTATTTTGTCGATAATAATAGCCACAATAATTGGAGTTAGTGCTGGTATAATATCGGCGGTAAAGAGAGGAAGTTGGTTTGATAATCTGGCTATGCTTGCGTCAATGATTGGTATATCTACTCCGGTTTACCTTATAGGTTTAGTTTTTATTCTCCTGTTTATAAAAAAGCTTGGTTGGATTCATGGAGTTGGTGTGTGGGATGCGTGGCTTGAGGTTGATCTTGGGAGCATAGTAGTGCAGATATGGTTTCCACTTTGTATATTGCTTCCGGCGATCACTTTGGGGGCGCAACCTGCAGCTTTCATAGCTAGAATAACCAGATCTTCAATGTTGGAGGTTGTAAAGCAGGATTACATACGCACAGCTAGAGCAAAAGGGGTTCCGGAACGTGAGGTTGTATTAAAACATGCTTTAAGAAATGCGTTGATTCCAGTTATTACAGTCTTGGGATTGGAATTTGCCTATCTTCTTGGAGGGGCTGTATTGACGGAGACAGTTTATGCCTGGCCGGGGCTTGGGACAATGGCTGTTCAGGCTTTTAGAGACAGGGATATTCCAATGATTCAGGGAACCGTTTTATTTATTGCTTTTACATTTGTGTTTATGAATTTGATTGTGGATGTATTGTACAGCTGGATTGATCCGAGAATTAGGTATGACTAAACTACTAGTGTAAAATGGGAGGCGTTCATATGGCGGTTGAACAGAGGACTCCTTGGGCAGATGCTGTAAGGCGCTTTAAGAAAAATAAAATGGCCATTGTTGGTTTGATAATGGTGTGTTTTTTGGTATTTGTTGCTCTATTTGCTGATGTTTTAGCAAATAATAAGCCAATTGTTCTTGTGACGGAAAATGGTTTGTTTTTTCCGGCTGTTTTGGATGTTCCTGTTTATATAAAGTACAATGGGGAAGTTTACTGGCCCATATTTTCGGATAAGTTTATAGAGCTTGTAAAGAGAGAAAAAAAAGTGGCTTATGATGATGTTATGCAGATAGCCTCTTACTATGGCGGGAAAGTTAAGTTCAAACTGATGCCTCCGATTCCGTACTCATACGATGAAGTAAATCTTGATGAAGTACGTCAGTTTTGTTCTAAAAAGCATTGGTTAGGAACGGATGAGAAGGGAAGAGATATTTTGGCACGCATAATTCATGGATCTCGTGTCTCACTGGAGGTTGGAGTTATCTCGCAGTTGATAGCTTTAGCTATAGGTGTTGTGTTGGGATTGGTTGCAGGATACTTTGGTGGATGGATAGATAACCTTATAATGAGGATTACTGATATAGTATTTGCCTTTCCATTTCTGTTATTTGTTATGGCGATAACTAGTGTTGTAAGACCTGGGATTGATGTTGTGTTTATAGCTATGGGATTGGTTGGGTGGCCCTCTTATGCGCGTCTTGTGAGAGCTCAAGTTTTATCTGTAAAAGAGATGGAATACGTACAGGCAGCAGTTGTGTTAGGAGCTTCAACTCCGCGTGTGCTGTTTGTTCACATCCTGCCCAATGTTACTGCTCCGATAATTGTTCAAGCAACTCTTGGGATGGCAGGTGCAATTCTAGCAGAGGCAGGATTGAGTTTCCTTGGACTTGGAGCACAACCACCAACGCCATCTTGGGGATTGATGATACACTCTGCTCAGGTAGACATAGATCCGTATTGGTGGATGAGCATATTCCCTGGACTCGCCATAGCATTTGCAGTTCTTGCATTCAATATGTTTGGTGACGGATTGAGAGATGCTCTCGATCCTAAGATGTGATGGAGGTAATAATTAGATTATGAAGGAATTGCTTTTTAAAACAGTATTCTGGGGATTATTGGGGCTAGCTGTTGGTTTTGCATTGGCTTCGTTTTATATTCCGAATGTAGCTTTTTCCAAAGTAGAAGAGTTGCTCAGCGGTGCAAAAATGGTTGCTGTGATAAAAGATTGGTTGGGATACAAGGTTGTTTTGTGGGTTGGAAATGGGAGTTGAAAGTGGAGTTAAGCTACTTTGGATGAGAGGGGTTGGTAGATGAGATTTTGGGCTTTTATAATTGGTCTTATAGTTGGGTGGAGTATTTGCATATATACTTACTTGCCGCGGGAGCTGCCGGGGAAATGGTATTACTTTGAGTGGGGAGTTGAGAGTGGAATTGTTGATAGAAAGATTTTAATAGATTTACCTAAAGATTTAGTTGAGGCTTTGAATGATAATGTGTTGAGTGAAGCAGATGTGGAAGCTTATAAAGCGTTGATAAATGAAAATGTTTTAGAAAGCCTTAGGAAGTTAAGGGCGGAGACGTTGTTAAAGTTAAGGGAAAATCTCAGGTTTAATTTGAGTAGAATAATCATTCTAAATTACTGATTTGGTGGGGAGAGTTGTGGATAGTTTGATACTCAAAGGAGTTGAGTTAATAGGAAGGTTGAAAGTAGAGGATGAGTGGCTGAAAAGATGGATAAGAGCAGTAGGAAGGCGTATTGAGGGGAAAAAGATAAAGATTTCTAATGGAAAATACTGGACATACGGTAAAGTTTTGAATTACAGAGATGCTGAAGTTGAAATAGAAAGTGAATTGAGAGAGGTTATGCCTCTTCTAAAGACGACGTTGGTTTTAGCTGTAGCCAGAGAAGACACTAATAGGGAGCAAGTTGCTATAGCTTCTGAGTATGGAATTGAACGATTGATTTTTTTCTCCTCTAAACGTTCTTTTAAAAGAAAAATTCGCTTGGATAGGTTGGAGAGGGTGGCTTTGGAGTATTCTATGCGAGTAGGAAGAGTTTCTGTTCCTCAATTAACCTATTTTGAAGCTTGGGATGATCTTCTCGAATTTTTAAAAGGAGTTAGTGTACCTTACAAGGTGGTATTGTATGAAAAAGCAAAGGAGCTTTTTAAGTTAGAAGAACTTGCTGATCCTAATATATTGGTATTTGGTCCTGAGGGTGGCTTTGAAGAATTTGAAATAGAGGATTTGAAAAAAGTTGGGTGTAAACCTTTGATTTTAAAGGCGCCGATATTTACAGCACCGACGGCGCTTTCGCATACTTTGGCTTTTATACTTGATAGATTCTACGATGCGTCTGAGCTTGGTTGGATATGGAAGGATGATAATTGATTTAAGGGGGGATCTAATATGTCAGAAAAGCTTGAAGGAAGCATAGTTGCTTTGATAACGCCATTTTTGGGTGATGGAAGTATAGATTGGGAGAGCTATGAAGGACTTTTAGAATGGCATAAGGTTTCTGGAACAAATGGAGTGTTGATTACCGGTACTACTGGAGAAGCTCCTGTTATAAGTTTAGAAGAGAGAAGAGAGCTTTATAGGAGGGCTAAAAAGATACTTGGAGATGAAGTTGCTTTGATAGCAGGAGTTGGTACTAATTCTACAGAAGGTAGTGTTGCTAATTCAAAAGTTGCTTTGGAGGAAGGGGCAAATTACTTATTGGTAGTTACACCTCCTTATAACAAACCTAATCCTGCAGGATTGCTTCGTCACTATTCAGAGATAGCAAAGCTTGGTGGAAAGATAATAGTTTATAACGTGCCAGGACGTACTGGTTACAATATGCCGATTGATGTGTTCAAAATGCTTTTTGAAGAGATAGAAGAGGTTGTTGCTTTAAAAGAGGCAGCAGGGAGTGTTGATAAGCTTGGGCAGATGAAGAAAGCAGTTCCTGAAGCGGAAGTTTATTCTGGGGACGATCATCTTTACATACCTCAACTTTTGGTTGGTGCAGATGGAGTTATATCGGTTTTGGCAAATTTGATTCCTCAAGAAATGGCTAAAGTTCATCTCAAGTTTAAGGAGGGAGATAACTCTTATCTCGTGGAATTTTGGCAGAAATATCGAGAATTAATCAGATTGTTATTTGTGGAGACGAATCCAATTCCAGCTAAAGCTGCCCTTTACCTGATGGGAAAAATTAAAACTTATGAAGTTAGAAGTCCGCTTGCTCCTGCTTCTGAGAAAACATTGGAGTTGTTGAAAGTAGAGCTTGAGAAGTTGGGTTTGATCTGAACTCTAACTGTGTGACTAGTTAAAAAGGAGTGTGGAAAATATGGGTTTGCGCGAAACACTTTCAAAACTTCCACCGTACCTGTTTGCAGAGATTGATAGAAAAAAGGAAGAGGTGGCAAAGCGAGTAGAGATCATAGATTTAGGAGTAGGAGATCCTGATCTTGCACCTCCTCCATATTTAGCAGAGAGCTTACTTGAGGCTTTGCAGGATGAAAGAGTGCACCGCTATCCCTCTTATGAGGGGGAGGCTGAGTTGCGCAGTAAGGCGGTTAAATGGTATGAGAAAAGATTTGGTATTACTCCTGATGATTTGATAGTGCTTATTGGTTCGAAGGAGGGAATTGCACACAGCATATTTTCGCTGGTGGATAGAGGGACTCGAGTGCTTATTGCTACTCCTTCATATCCTGTTTATCTTAACTGGGCTATAATGCTTGATGCAGAGATAAAGACGGCACCAATAGTTGTAGAAAACGACTTTTTATTAGATCCAGAGGTTGTTTTAGAGTTCAAACCGGATGTGGTTGTACTAAACTACCCTTCTAATCCTACAACAAAAATTGCTCCAATTTCTTATTTAAAAGAGCTTGCAGAGGTATGTAGAAAAGTTGGAGCAGTGATATTATATGACAACGCTTACAGTGAAATTTATTTTGATGAAAAGCCCCCTTCTGTTCTCGAAGTTGCCCCGGATATTGCCATAGAGTTTACGAGTTTGTCAAAGAGTCACAACGTTACAGGTTGGAGAATAGGATTTGCGGCAGGGGAAAAGAAGCTTGTCCAAAGACTTTTGACGGTTAAAAAGTATACCGACAGTGGTTTACAAATATTTGTTCAGAAGGCGGCTGAAAGGATGCTTGATGATGAGGAGACGCCAAGGGCGAATAGAAAAGTTTATGCAAGAAGAAGAAAAATGGTTAGTGAATTTTTAAAGCGTGCAGGTTACGATTACTGGGCAGGAGGTACATTTTTTGTGTGGGTTAGAGTTGATAATGGTATGAAGTTTGCAGAGAAGTTATTAGAAGCAGGGGTTGTTGTAACACCTGGTATTGGAATGGGTGATGGGGGTGAGGATTACATACGCATTTCATTGACAGCACCGGATGAGGCTATTAAGGAGGCACTGCAGCGTTGGGAGAGATTGCTTTAAATGTAAAGCTGTTATTTTCAGATTTTTCATGGAAAGATGCACTGGATATACTGTTTATAACAGTGATAGTTTATTACTTTTTAAAAGTTAGCTGGGGGAAAAAAGGACAGCTTGCGTTTGTGGGGTTTATGCTGGTATTAGTGCCATTTGGAGTTGTCAATACGCTTGGACTTCCAGCGTCAAGTTGGATATTCAAGAATCTTGTGCCGTACACTGTCATACTTCTTGTTGTGTTATTTCAGGTTGAAATAAGGGATTTTTTACAAGTTATTGCAGAGAAGGTTTTTAAAGAAAAGGTGCCTGTGCGTGATAAATTTTGGCAGGAGCTTATGATAGCAGTAATGCATGCAGCGCGTAACAAAATTGGTATGCTGGTGGTCATAAAGCAGAAGATGGGATTGGAAGAGTATATTGAAACAGGAGTTCGTCTCAATGCTGAGGTGACAGCACCGCTTCTGATGGCTATATTCTCCAAATCGTCTCCGCTTCACGATGGAGCTGTGATAGTAGAAGGTAACAACATAGTAGCGGCTTCTTGCTGGCTACCGCTTACATTAGAAAAAATGCCTGTTTGGTTTGGATCACGCCATAGGGCAGCCAAGGGAGTTACCGATGTGACAGATGCGGTTGCAATAGTAGTTTCTGAAGAAACAGGGGCTGTTAGAATATTTTACCGTGGTGATATGAGGTTTGTCTCACCTCAAACAATTTATCAAGCTTATAGAGAGATGACGATCCAAGAGTGAAGATAAGTTATGAGTAAGTTAGGAGGGTAAGTTTTGAGAGTAAGATACATTCAGGCTGCAATAGCTTTTGTAGTTTCAATTTTCTTATGGATTATTGTTAACCTTTTTTACCAACCGACGGTTGTTAGAAAAAAAGTTGTAAAAGTTGAGGTGCCGTCTGCAAGTGGGGAGGTTGTGGTTGCAGAGCCTGATAAGATTGAAATGGTAGTTGAAGGAGGAAGATTTGAGGTTTTAAAGTATCTTCAGTCGGTCAATGCTGTAATATGGGATGGATATAAATATGTTTATCCTTCAGCGCCAAAACTTAGAGTAGTCATAAATGCGGGAAAAATAAAGATAAAAAGGTATAGGAAGGTGGAAAAAGAATTTGATGTTAAACCAGTAGTTTATGTGGATGTAGAGCAAGTAGAAAGGATAAATATTTTTCCTTCGCGTGTGAAGATAGAGGGGTTGGAAAATGAGGTGAAATTGGTGAAAACGGTGAAGGTTCCTGTGAAGAAGTTCGGTAGGAGTATAGAGAAAGTTGATGTGGAGTTCAAAGGAGTGTTAAAAGTTGGAGGATTTTTCAAAGTTGAACCGCCTTATGTTTTGATAGTTGTGGAAAAAAAGAGGAAGGTTTGCGTGTACAGCAAAGTTAAAGTTTTGGTTAACTCAGGGGATGATGCTACTGTGGAATGTAGAACTTCTCCTGAGTTTGTTAAAATTTGTGGATATGGGAGGCTTCCAAGCGAGATTCTAATAGATATGAGAAATGTTAATTTTAAAGCGAATAATGTATTTCCATGTGAGTTTGAAAGTTTGGTTAGTAATAATCTGAAAGATACCTCTTTTGAGGTTAAAATTTTCAATGACGAGGGAGTTGTAAAAAAGGTTAAGGTTTTTTCAAAGTATGAAGTTGTTCCTAAAAAAGTTAGGGTTTTTGTAAGAGTGTTAAGAGGAAAGTAAAACCTTGGAAGGGATGGTGAATTTTGTTGGTGAAGATTTTGATAAGGCAGTTTAGAATTAGGCCATCTGAGAATTTAGATGAGTTTCTACGGAGAAAGTATTCGGCAAAGGTTTTAAAAATTTTGAAGAAAAGTGTGGATGCTAGGAAGAGAAAGGATATATGGTTGGTTTATAATATGCTTATTGAAATACCTGAGAAGAAATTGAGCTTCTTCACTAGAAATTTTGACTTCTCCATTGATGCTGAGGAGATAAAAAAAGCGGAGTGTGAACCCAGATTCACTTTTTCAAAGGTTGGAGAGGTTAAAAGAGTGCTTGTGGTCGGAACGGGACCAGCTGGTTTGTTTGCAGCTAATGTTTTATCTAGGGCAGGCCATGAGGTTGTGGTATGGGAAAAAGGTTTGAAGTTAGAGGGTAGGATTGAGAAAGTGAGTGAATACTGGGCGGGGAAAAATTTAGATAGAAAGGCAAATGTTTGTGTGGGAGAAGGTGGCGCAGGTCTTTTTTCAGATGGAAAACTTACTTGTAGGCGACGTGATAATATAAGTTACTTCGTTTTACAGGAGTTGGTTAGATGGGGGGCTAGGGATTCAATATTATGGGAAGCTAAGCCGCATGTTGGCACTGATGTTTTAAGGGAGTGCGTACTTGAAGCGAGGAGAGAGCTTGAGGCGCGAGGAGTGAAATTTGAGTTTGAGAAAGAGTTGGTAGATATTTTATTTGAAGGGAAAAAAGTTTTGGCTGTTTCGGGTAGAGATATGCGGGAGGTTGATGTATTGGTTTTGGCGACGGGGCAACATGCAGAGGAAATTTATAAGATTTTATATCAGAAAGGAGCTAAGCTTTCTCCAAAGCCGTTTGCTGTTGGAGTGAGAATGGAGCATCGGCAGAGTGTGGTTGACGAAAGTTTGTACGGCAAGTGGAAGAAGTACATGCCGGCTGCTGAATATGTGTTTAAGGCTCGGGTTGAGGATACCTTAGGGAATGAGAGGAGTGTTTATACGTTTTGTATGTGTCCTGGGGGTTATGTTGTTCCTTCTGAAGATAGAGAGCGAGTTATTATTACAAATGGGATGAGTTATGAAGGGAGAAATAGTGGTTTATCGAATGCGGCAGTCGTGGTTCAAGTGTGGCCGCAAGACTTTGAGAGGTATGGATTTACAGGTTGGGATGCGGGCTTGAAATGGAGGGCGGAACTTGAAAAAAGAGCATACGAGGTTGGTTCAGGGAGAGCCCCTGTTCAACGAATAGGTGATTACTTTCGTGGAAGAAAGAGCAAGTTGGTTGTCAGTTCTTACTTCAGGGGTAGCAAGTCTGTTGATCTGGCTGGAATTTTGCCATCAGAGATTGATGTGGCTTTAAGAAATGCTCTTCGTAAATTTTCAAATTATATTGATGAGTTTGAAGAAGGAGTATTAGTAGGAGTTGAAACTAGGACTTCTTCTGCTGTGAGAGTTGAAAGAGATGATAAGGGATATGTGCTTCCTGCAGTAAAATTTGTAGGGGAAGGATCTGGATGGGCAGGTGGAATAATGACCAGTGCTATTGATGCTATTAGGATGATGATGGATTTGGTGAGAATAGAGGTGAGTTTTGAGGAGTAGATAAAGGGGTGAAGGACATGGATGCAATGGAGGCACTTAAGTTTGCAGAGGATGTATTGGGTGGGAAAAAGAATTTGAGGGAGATTTTTTCTTTGGAAAAACATGAGCAAGAGATGGTAGTATTTGCTTTAAAAGATAGGGTTAGTTTTGATAAGTTAGAGTTTGTAAAAAGAGCGGCTCCACGCTATTTTGCAGTGATGCTAAAACCTGAGCCTGAAAAGTTTAGTGCTGTGGCAGCTAAGTTGCAGGGTGATGAATGGGAACAAGAGTTTGCTATAAATGCTTTGCTTAAGTATCCTCAGCAAGGATTAAAGCTTATAGTGAAGCTACTTGCTTCTCCCTCTGAGTTTATTCGCGAAACGACCCGGAATGCTCTTAAAAAAGTTGGTTTTAGAATTGTGCCTCCCTTGGCAAAACTTGCAAAGACTTTGAAAAATGATACTGTTTTCAAGGGAGTAGTAGAGGTTATTGCTTCTTTCGGAAGGCCCTCTTTTGACTGGCTTGTTGATTTGGCAGGTTTTGTGGAGGATAGTAAGTTGCTTTACTGGTGTGTAGCTGCTTTTAAGGATCAGGAGTTTGAAAAGGAGGTTGTAGATAGATTAGCAGAGCTGATGGAAAAGGTTGAAGATTATGTAAAAGATAGGATTGTGGATGTTCTCTCTCAATGGAAAAATGATTACGTTTATGGAAAGGTTTGGGAGGGGATAAAGAGTGATAAAAATTTGAGATGGTGGTTAAGGCTTGAAGGAAGGTTAACTGCCGAAGCCAAGAATTTACTTGAGTATTTAAAAATGGACGATGATAAGTTGAAATGGGAAGCTTTGAGTGCGATAGATTCGGATATAGCTGTGAGGCCAGATGTGTTAAAAATTCTTGTTGATATGTATGTTAATGGTGGTGCTTTTGGAATTAAGGCAAATGAGATTTTAGAGGATGCTTCTGTTAAATTGGGAGATAAACTTTTTGAGCTTTACATGGATCCCCGAGATGTGGTGAAAAAGCTTGCTCTTCGTCTTCTAAAAATGCAGGGAAGAGGAATGATAGATAAGGTTGTGTTTCTTCTCGAAAAAGGAGATGCTCAGCAGCGTTATATGGCTGCTCAAATTGTTGAGGCGCTGGGATTGCAGAGGGATGATGTGAGGGAGGCGCTTCAAAATAATCTGAGTTTTGGAGACGAATGGGTTAGAAAACAATGTGCTCAAGCATTGGTGGTGTTATTTGGAAAGGAGATGGAGAGCGTGCTTCCTGAGGATCTTAAGGAGTTTGTGGCGGATAAACTTTCTGCTTTCATGAGCGTAGAGGAGATAATGGAGATGTTGAGAGAGCCTAATAGTAGGAACAAGGCTTTTGAAATGCTTGTGGCTAAAGGTAAAGAAGCGTTGCCGGTAATAACTGAACGTTATAAAGTAGAAGAAGATGAAGAGGTAAGATATTGGCTTTTGAAGGCTAAGAGAACTATAGAAGGAGGAAAGATGCTGGGCGGTTAAGTTGGTTTGGAGGATAGGATTATGGAGAATGAAAGGAAAAGTGAGAAGCATTTGGAAGAAAACAGTGAGTTAAGTGAAAGTTCAGCTAACTCATCAAAAAAGAAGAGTTCGTGGTTTATAAAATTGATTAAATTTCTGTTTGAAATATTTCTATTTACAAGCTTTGCTGTGGTTGGGTTTGGAATGGCTTTCATGTATGTATTGTCAAGGGATTTGCCCAAATTAAAGTTTACTGAGTGGCGCCCGGTTTTGAACAGTACTATTTACGATTGCAATGGAAAAGTAATTACTCAACTCAGGGCTCGTCAGAACAGACGAGAGTGGGTTTCTGCAGATAGAATACCTAAGTACATGAAAGATGCAATTGTTGCTATAGAGGATGAGAGATTTTACCAACACCATGGGATAGATCCAATAGGTATTTTGAGAGCCATAGTTGTGGATATTTTGAGTGGTCGTATAAAGCAAGGAGCAAGTACAATTACTCAGCAGCTTGCGAGAAATGCGTTTCTAACTTTGGATAGGACTTTCATCAGAAAGCTAAAGGAGTTGATAATAGCATTTGAACTTGAGCGGAAGTACACCAAGGATGAAATACTAGAAATGTATCTTAATACGGTTTACTTTGGACATGGAGCTTGGGGAATAGCATCTGCTGCTTATACCTACTTTGGAAAGAGAGTGGAGGACTTGACTCTTGCTGAATGTGCTCTCTTGGCAGCTCTCCCTCAGGCACCGTCTCGGTATGATCCATTTAAAGAAAAAGGTAGAAAGCTTGCCAGAAAGCGCCAGTTGAGGGTATTGGACAAGATGGTAGAGCTTGGTTTTATTACTCCTCAAGAAGCTGAGGCTGCAAAATTAGAGGTAATAAAATTGAGACATACTGAGAAAAACTACGATTGGCGTGGTTATTTTGTAGATGAAGTGGTAAAGTGGCTCGTTAAACGCTATGGCTGGGTAAAGGTGTTCACAGGAGGCTTAAAAATATACACTACTTTGGATTTAGATTGGCAACTCAAGGCTGGACAGATTGTTAAAAATTATGGCATAGAAGCAGTTAATGAATGGCCGCGTTGGCAGAGAAAGTATTATCCACTATATGGTTGGGCTACAGATGAAGCATTACAGGCAGCTTGTATGGTCATAGATGTTAAAAGCGGGGCTATAAGAGTTATGGTAGGAGGAAAAGATTATTCAATTACGCAATTTAACCGCTGCACACAAAGTTTTAGGCATGTTGGATCAAGCTTTAAACCCATCGTTTATTTGACAGCGTTATTAAATGGATATACTGAAGCCACGATAGTGAACGATCGTCCTTTTGTTTGGGAAAACAAGGATACTGGTCAGATTTGGATGCCAAAAAATTTTGCAAATAAATATATGGGTCCTGTACCTTTGAAAGTAGCTCTTGCTGCTTCTCTCAACTCCGTCGCAGCTCAGCTGGCGGTTGATTTAGGAGTAAATAAGATAATTAAAGTGGCAAGAAAACTTGGGATAAAGGGAAAGTTGAATAGAGGACCTGCAATTGCATTAGGTGCTAGTGATCTTCAGATGATTGATATGGCACGCGTTTACACAACACTTGCGAATGAAGGTGAGCGTGTGGAGCTTTACATGGTCGAAAAGGTCGTTGACTCGGATGGAGAAGTTTTGTATCAGCATGATGTTAAGAGAAAGCGAGTAATTCCAGCCCCTTATGTGTATGTGCTAATAGATATGATGAAGGCGGTTGTTCAACGTGGAACAGGAAGGAGAGCATATTTTGGGCGACCTGTTGCTGGGAAGACTGGGACTACAAATGAAGGAAGGGATACGTGGTTTTGTGGATTTTCTCCACAGTATGTAGGATTAGTTTGGGTTGGACGTGATGATTACAAGCCTTTGGGAAAAAGATTTGCTTCTGCTGGAAAAATAGCAGCACCTCTTTGGAGATGTATAATGAAGATGGTTCACGAATCTGTACCTGCGACTGACTTTCCGATTCCAAACGGAATTGTATTTGCAAATATTTGTAAAAGAAGTGGTAAGTTGGCTACAAAATACTGCAAGGAAACTTTAAGGATGGCGTTTGTAGCGGGGACAGAGCCCAAGGAGATGTGTGATCTTGATGCTCCAACTCATGAAGATCCGTATGAAACTTTAAGTTTATGGGAGCTGAAGGAAGAGCAGTTTAAGGAACACTACAAAGAAGCTGACTGGAGTGATGAGTAGGCTTGGGGTTGCTAGAGCGGAGGAGTGAGCTTTATGGAGTTACTTAGAGTAGCGGTATCAAGCTGCCTTTTGGGGATAGATAGCACTTACAAACAGGATAGCAATGCTGATTTTTCACATCAATTTCTTAAACTTCAGGAATTTTCTGTTTCCAGAGGTAAGAAAATTGTGGTAATTCCAATCTGCCCTGAAAGTTTGTGCTTTGGGGTGCCAAGGACTCCCATTGAATTAGAGAATGGCAATGCTGCAGCGGTATTATCAGGAAGAGGTCGGGTATTTAATATGGTAGGTTCTGATGTTACAGCACCTTTTTTGAGGACATGTATTAGGTTGGTGAAAGTGTTGGAAGCTGATGTGGCTGTTCTTAAAGATGGAAGTCCTTCATGTGGTGTTAGTGAAGTTTATGATGGAACTTTTTCAGGAAAGAAGATTAGGGGGAGAGGATTGTTTGCTGAACTTCTTGTAAAAAAAGGAGTTAAAATCTTTTCTGAGAGAGACAGTTGGTTCGGCTGGATAAAGGAATGGATTGATAGATAGGAGGGATTTCAGGTAATGTTTAACCTAAAGAATCTGTTGATTTTGACATTATTAACATTTGTTAGTTTTCAAAGTTTAGCTGAGTGCAACGGAACTTTTAATACAGGTACTTTGAATAATATAGATATTTCTAAGGACATATCAAAGTTGCTATCAGAATATGAAATGTTGGTTTATCGCCAGGCACAGCTTGTGAGTGCATTGAAGACTTTAGAGGGTGTTTCAACTGAATTTGCTGAGAGTGAGAAGAAGAGGTTGAAGGAACTGATTGAGGAGATTGATGTGGGTTTAAGGAAGTTGCGTTTAGAAATTTACGAAGCTTATGGTTTGGATTTTTTTCTTTTTTCAACGATAGAAAATGGAGATAGTGGAGATGTAAATACAAAACTAAAAGAGCAGCAGGAAAAATCAGCATATCCTACGTCTGAAATTGAAATTTTTAGAGTGATTGATTTGAAAAGTATGAATTTTTCTAGGCGTGGAGAGATAGATTTGGAGTTGCTGAAAAAACTCGGTTTGTACGATGTAATATTAAAGAGATAGGATTTGTGATTTTAAAATGAGCTTTTCTGTGTTTTTGAAACGCTCGCTACCACAGAGGGGACATATTATCTCTACGTCTTTTGGTGTGTTTACTTTGAAGTTTATTGCACTGCCACAAGACTTGCATGTGGCCATTAAGTCGCAAGATCTTATGTCTTCTAAAGTTTTATAAAGAATAGCAAAACTTTCTAATTGTGCTTTGTCATCGTTCATTGATTCTATCCTATCGAGCTTATCTTCCATATTTTTTGTGTACTCAGGAAGGAGAAAGTGAACATTTTTTGTCAGTACGTAAATTAACATTCCGAGAGGAGTAACACCTATGCTATTTTCAGATTTACTTTCCTTGGATTCAGAGCTTTGCTTATTTGATCTTCTAAGTTTTTCGATAAATTTCCTATTTAGAAGGTTTTGTATTGCATAGGCATAAGTTGAGGGACGACCAATGCCGTGCTTTTCCATTAGCTGTACACAACCTCGAATGGTGATTCTAGGTAATGTTTTTATTGTTTCTTTGTGGGATACATTGTCAACTTGTAATCCGTTGTTTATAAGTTTATCTATTGCTTTTTTATTTTCAGAAGTGAGTTTTGGTAATTTATCAAAAAATGATGACACGTATTTTGTCCAGCCAGCCTTTGTTTTCTTAAAAAGTTTGCAAGTGAATGTAACTGCTATCTCTTTACCATGTGGGTTTTTACCTTTTAAGGTTGCTTTCAAGGTAAGGAGTTTTCCTTCCATATCGGGCATAAAAGCGGCAAGAAAGTGGTTTTTTATTGTGGAAAAAATTTTTTTATAGGGGCCATAGAGTCTAGAAGATGAGGTTATAGCAGAGATAGAGGTTGGTCTTATTGCTTCGTGAGTGGTTACAACTCCGTAATTGCGGTGAGTAAAATTTTCTTTTAGTAATGTTGATGCAAGTTTTAGCCCACTTTCGGATACAGCAACTTCTGAAGTTCTGTGATAGGTTATGAAGCCTGTTTCAAATAGAAATTGAGCTATTTTCATAGTTTGAGTGGGAGAAATTCCCATTGTTGAAGCGATCTTTTGAAGTGCAGCGGTATTTAATGGAGTTGGGGGAGAAAGTTTTACATTTTTCTCTTCAATTTGGAATTTTGCCAATTGTGGAGGGAAAGTGAGTTTTTCTTCATGGGTGGCTGTGAATTTCAAGGTGCTAACCTCAAATGAGTAGGAGTATTGCTTTTTTTTGCCATGTTTTGCTACTTTTATTTCGTGTTGAGCGAGGAGATGTAATAAAGCAGTTTGAACTCGGCCAGCGCTTAATGAGAGCTTTGAATTGGTGAGTTTTATACGTCTGCGTAGAATTGGTGATACTAAGTATCCGATAAGTCTGTCTATAAGGCGACGTGTTTTTTGCGATGTTACCAGTGAGAGGTCAATGGTTTGAGGAGACTTTATATAGTTTGCTATATCAGCCTCGGTTATTGCGGGGATTCTGACTCTAACTTTACCCTTTAGTGAAAGCTCTTCAGCGACAAATTTTGCTATGGCTTCGCCTTCACGATCTGGATCGGTTGCTATTAGTGTTTTTTTTCCTCTTACGATTTTTTTTATCTTTTCAACGAGCTTTTTTTTACCTCTTAGAAAAAAGTACGTTGGAGAAAATGTTTTTAGATCAACTCCTAGAGATTTAACTGGTAAGTCTTTAATGTGCCCGTACGTAGCAACAGCTTTGAAACCCAGCTTTTGAATTGTTTTAGCTTTAATAGGTGACTCCACTATAAGGATTATATTTTTCATTTAGCACCTCCCACAATTCTATTTTAAGTAATCTTGCAAGTTATTATGTGCCATAAAAAAATTAGAGTAAAAAATCACCAGTTATGATTAAAATATAATCTTTTATCTAACTGGAAAAGTTAATACAATTACTAGATTGACTGCTTAAATACGGGGATTTTCTCCAGATATGGTTTG